>Ga0105048_10005778_pt1 | contig 19977 bp, 16 predicted proteins | sample MAT05_FD_78382 | JGI IMG/M metagenome (GOLD analysis project Ga0105048, IMG submission 78382) | Freshwater microbial communities from Lake Fryxell liftoff mats and glacier meltwater in Antarctica - MAT-05 | ecosystem: Environmental > Aquatic > Freshwater > Ice > Liftoff microbial mat | place...
TGATCTGGCCCAGTGTCTGCCGCTGTTGGGTGTTTTGCTGCGTACCGAGCATTCGGTGCTGTAGCCAGGCCAAACCCGTTTTATTGTCACCATGGCGCAACAAGTCAACCTTTGCCTTCCGATTCTGCGCAAGCAGCCCAAGCGCTTTGGCGCCCAGTCACTGGCGTTGACGCTGGTGATTATCTTGGGAGTGGGTGCTGTTCTTGGTGCGGCCTGGGTATGGAATTTGAACAAGTCGTCAGACAGCCTGCAAGCCACGCTGGCGGCTCAATCCATAGAGATGGATAGCTTGCGCGCTGCGCTGGAGCGCGCCCAGGCCAGCGCCAACCCTGGCGAGTCAGCGGTGCAGCAAGAGCTCAGGCAGCGCCGGCTTAAGTTGCAGCAGCGCCAAAGTATTCTTGAGGCGTTGAGCCAAGGCTTGTTTGAACCCGGCCGCGGGCACTCGGCGCGTTTGCAACTGGTGGCACAAACGATTCCCCCAATGGCCTGGCTGACCCACATCCGAACCGACGACCAGTTGCTGGAACTTGGCGGCTACACGCTGGAGCCTGCGGCGTTGAACGACTGGGTCGGCAAGCTTGCCATCAGCCCTTTGCTGCAGGGGCAGAGCTTGACCACCGCCAAAGTAGAAGGCGTCAAGCCACCCACTTCGCTGGTGCCAGGCTCCCCTGGGGTTGCCCAGCCTGCAGCCGTCAAAGTGGTTGCGGGCTCAGTTGCAGCGCCTACGTCGATGTGGTCATTCAGTTTGCTGAGCAAGGTGGCAGCCGCTGCCTCTGCCAAGACAGGAGGTCAGCCATGAAAGCGCAGTGGCTGGCGCAAATGGCGCGCATCGACAACCTGAGCCTGCGCGAGCGCGCTTTTCTGTTTTTGTCGATTTTGGTGTGCTGCTTGGCTTTGGCTGACACCCTTTGGCTGTCACCCGCGCAAACCGCGCACCGGCAACTGCTGCAGCGCATGGACAAGCAAAGCGCCGAGCTGCAGCGCTTGCGTGACACGCTGCGCACTAGCGTGCAGCCCAACGATGCTGATCAGGCGGCGTTGGCTGAACTGCAAGCCATACAAACGCAGATCGGGCAGGTCAACCAGGCGGTGCGTGAGCGTTTGCCGGATGCGGCTGGCTCGGCACCACTGGCTCAGGCGTTGCAGCAGCTGTTGCGTCGTTACCAGGGCCTGACTCTGGTCCGCACCTCTGCCGTGCCGCCAGAGGTGGCCGGGCCGGGCAACAGCAACGGCACTGCTAGCTTGCCCGCTGGGCTGACACGCCAAGGCGTCACCATTACCGTAGCGGGTGCTTACCCTGACTTGATGCGCTATGTCGCGGCGCTGGAGTCTGGCATGCCCCAGGTGCGCTGGGGTGTCATGACTTTGTCGTCAGAGCAGGGCCTGCCTGAGCTGACGTTGCAACTGTTTTTGCTCGGAGAAGTGCGGCCATGACCTTGATCCCAAGCCAGTTGCTGCGCCGGGTTGCTGGTCGTTGCCTTCTGTGGTCAGCCCTGTGCTTTGGCATCGCCACAAGCACTTTTGCACAACCCCTGCGCGACCCCACGTTGGCCCCTGCTGCGGCGGGTGTTGCCAGCTCCAGTGGGCCGCAGCGCGAGGAAATCCTCAAGACGGGTAGTATCTCGGTCTTGAAGCGTGACGGTGCCCACTATTTGATGATCGGCACCCGTTTGTATGGGGTGGGTCAGCGCATTGGGCAGGTGCGCGTTGAGCGCATCACCGAGACCGAAATCTGGTTACGCGAGGGCGGGCAGCTGCAAAAAATCAAGGTGTACAGCGGTGTGCAGCGGCATGCTGCCGTACCACCACCGACTTCAAAGAAACCCGCTGTTGCCCCACTGACGGTGCGCCCAGCCCAAATTAAGCCGTGAGATCTGACCTATGAAACCTGAAGAACTCGCCATGTCCAACTGTTTGTTGGATGCCCAGCGCCCTGGCTTGAATGGGCCGTGGGGCCGCAGTTCTGTGCTGGCGTGTGCGGTGCTGATGTTGGGCGGCTGCGCTATTGACCGACCGCTGCGCACCCCTAGCGTCAGCGAGGCCATTCGCGCTGAGGTGCCTATGCCTGCTGTTGCAGTTGCTGCAGCATCGACACCTGTGCCTGCTGGCATTGCCGATGCGCTGGCAGAGCCTGCGCCGCCCCGGGTGGCGCTGCCGCCCGAGCCGCGCATCGATCTGTTGGTCAACAATGCACCGGCCCGCGAGGTCTTCCTGGCCATGGTGGCTGATACCCGCTACAGCATGTTGATGCACCCCGACGTGGCAGGCACGCTGTCCGTCACGCTGCGCGGTGTCACGGTGGCTGAGGCGCTGGAGGCCATTCGCGATGTGTATGGCTATGACTACAAGATGGAGGGCAGGCGCATCACCGTTTTTGCGCCTACGCTGCAGACGCGTATTTTCACCATCAACTACCCCAATTCACAGCGCAACGGCAACAGCGATTTGCGCGTGTCTTCGGGCAGCAATGGGCAGTCAGCAACTTCAAGTACGACAACCAGCGCCACCAGCGCTGCGCCAACTCTGACTGAAAGCAGCCGCGTTTCAACCTCTTCAAAAACGGATTACTGGTCCGAATTGACCGGCGCAATCAAAGGTTTGATCGGCAGTGGCGAAGGGCGCAGCGTGGTCACCAGCCCGCAGGCGGGCATTATGGCGGTGCGGGGCATGCCAGAAGAATTGCGACAAGTCGCCAAGTTTCTGAAGGCGGCACAGATTTCAGTTGAGCGCCAGGTGATGCTGGAGGCCAAAATTGTCCAGGTGGAGTTGCGTGACGGCTACCAAAGCGGCATTGACTGGTCGGCGCTCAAAAGTCGTGGCTCTTATGTGAGTGGCATGGGTGTGCTGAGCGGAAGCGCCAGCAACAATTTGATCAATGGCAACCCGGCCAATCTGCCCAATTTTGTCGCAGGGACCGCGGCGGTGCTGGCCGACACGGTGGCTTTGCCTGCAGCGGGGGCGGGCTTGTTTGGCCTGGCATTTGCCAACGAGGGCTTTCAGGCGGTTCTGGGCTTCCTGGAAACCCGTGGCGATGTGCAAATCCTGTCCAGTCCGCGCATCGCCACGCTGAACAACCAAAAAGCGGTGCTCAAAGTTGGAACCGATGAATTTTTTGTCACGGGCGTGAAAGGCGGATCCACCAATGCTGGAACCACCGCCACGAGTTCCACGACAACTTTGCCGGACATCACCCTGACACCGTTTTTCTCTGGCATTTCGCTGGACGTGACGCCGCAAATCGATGATGGCAGCACCATCACCTTGCACGTTCACCCGTCAGTGACCACGGTGACGGAAAAGACGCGACAGGTGAACCTGGGAGATCTGGGTAACTACCAATTTCCGCTGGCATCCAGCAATGTGAACGAGTCGGACACGCTGGTGCGCATCCAGGACGGCAAAATAGTGGCCATCGGCGGGTTGATGCAAATTGAGTCCAACCTGACCTCATCGGGGCTGCCTGGCTCCAGCGACACCATTTTTTCGTCCCTTCTGGGCAATAAGGTCAACAACGGGCGCAAGAAAGAAGTGGTGGTGCTGATCAAGCCCACCATCATCCGTAGCCAGCAGGATTGGGACGAGCAGGGTCGCCGTAGCCGCGCCGCGCTGGACGATATGGATGCCGCTCGAACTCGCGTCATCCGTATTGACGGCCAGGTACTTGAACGCCCGGTGCAGTGACGCGCTGCAATGTACCTGCGCCATTTCGCCCTGCAGGAGTTTCCGTTTTCCATCACGCCTGACAGCGATTTTTTTTACCCGCATGACAGCGCCCAGGCGGCGCTCAACACCCTGCTGGTGGCTTTGCGCAGCGGCGAGGGTTTCTTAAAAATCGTCGGTGAAGTCGGCTGCGGTAAAACCGTTTTGTGCCGCCAACTGCTCAAAACCCTGCATGACGAATGTGTGACTGCCTACATTCCCAACCCGGACATGGGGCCGGATGATCTGTTGATGGCCTTGCTCGACGAGTTGGGGGTGGATACTGCCGCCGCGCATCTGATCGCCCCCAATGGGCAGACCCGGCAAAGCAGGCGCATGTTGATGATCTTGCTGGAAAAATGCCTTTTTCACCATGCCCAGCAAGGCAGTCGGGTGGTGGTATGCATAGATGAGGCGCAGGCGATTCCGCTGGCGTCGATCGAGAGCCTGCGCCTGCTGTCCAATCTGGAAACCGAAAAGCAAAAATTGCTGCAGCTGGTACTGCTGGGCCAACCCGAGCTGGATGCCAAGCTGGCGCGCCCGGAGATCCGCCAACTGTTGCAGCGCATCACCTTCAGCGAATACCTGGGCCCCATGCATGCGTCGCATGTTGGGCTGTACCTGCAACACCGGTTGGCGGTGGCTGCGGCCAGTGAGTCGACCGATACCCAGGTTTTTCAAGCATCTGCGGCGCAGTTGCTAGCTACTTTGACGCACGGCGTGCCGCGGCTGGTGAATGTACTGGCGCACAAGTGCCTGATGTTGGCGTATGGTGAAAACACCCACCGCGTGACTGCGGCGCATGTGCGTCTGGCTGCGGCAGACACGCCCGGGGTGGGGCAGATGCCTGGCCAGCCAACATCGATATTTCGCTGGTTACCGGCGTGGTTCTGGCGCAAGAGGACAACATGAGTGTGATCAACAAAATGCTGCGCGACCTGGACAGTCGGCAGCCCAACCAGGCGGCAAACGTGGTTCGCCCCTCCGGTGGGCAGTCTGATTTGACCGCTGGAACGGTGGTTCTGGGTGGCCAAAATGCAGCTTCGGCTGCGCCTGCTGATCAACCAGGGCGCAGTCTGCGTGTGAGTCTGATGGTGCTGGTCGTTGGGCTTTTGGCAGCATTGGTCTGGTGGGTCAATCAGCAGCCTGCGGCGCTTCCAGCGACTGCAACGCCAACGGTCACGCCAACAGCTACGACGCCAGCTCCGGTCGCTGTGGTTGCGCAGGTGGCCAGCCCATCTGCGTTCTCGCCAACTGCAGTCGCGAAAGTGGTGGCACCCAAACCCGTTGAAGCCTTGGCTGCCGCCAAAGCCTTGCCCGCCAAAATACTCACCGGCCAGCTGAAAGAAGCAACGGCGCTGTCTTCTACCCAGTCGACCAACCCGTCAAGCGTGGATAGCGCGGTGCTGCTGCCCAGTAAGGCCACACCCCCGGCCGCTGCCGCTGGCCCGCAGGCGCCCAAAGTGCGTCCGCCTGCTACCCAAGAAGTGTTGGCGCAGGCGCAGGAGCGCTGGAACCTGGGCGAGCGCGCGCCAGCCATTGCGCTACTGCACAGTGGCATCACCCGGCTGGAAGGCGCAGGTGCCAGCGAGGCAACCGCGCTGGCCGCCTTGACGCGCGAATATGTGCGGATGACGCTGGCGCAAGGGCAGGCCAGCGCTGCGTCGGCCATGCTCATCCGGCTGGAGCAACCCTTGGCCGATGTGGCCGATATCTGGGCGCTACGCGGCAATGTGGCACAGCGCCTGGGACACCACCCGGAGGCGGTTCGGGCTTATTTGAGAAGCCTGGAGCTGCGCCCCAACGAGCCGCGCTGGATGTTGGGCGCAGCCGTTTCACTGGCGGCACAGGGGCAGGTTGGCCCGGCGGGTGAATTGGCGGAGCAAGCGCGCCAGGTCGGCACCATGCCCACGGATGTCGCAAATTACCTGCGTCAGCTAGGCGTAGCGGTGCCCAGTGATTGACCCCTATTCCCTTTCCAAATCATCCGTGTCGTTGTTGCTTTCGCCTTGTCGTGCAAGTGCGCTGACTGCGGCTTCGCGCCTAGACACGAATGGTTTGGAAACGGAATTGCCTCGTCGGTGACGTCTTTGAGTCATAGGGAAATAGTGCGGTCACGGGACGGATTGGCCATGCGATGAATTCTGATAGTCAACGTGTTGTCCTGCGCATTGGGCTCGATACCAGTCCCACTTTGCGGCAGGGTCGTTTTCAGCCGAAATACGGTGGGACACGACCCTTTTTATCCTCGAATAGGGTGAGTCCGCCAGTCCATTTCAATGCCGCGCAAAGCAACGGAATGTGCCATCCGCGCGACATGGGTGTGGTGGCCTTTAAGGCTGAACGCGTTGCTGGTTCGATCATTGTTGTGTCTTACAGCCAAGCACATCCTACGAATCGGCAACTGTCATAAGCTCTTTATTCAATAGCATCTAACGCATATTCCACAAGGGCTAGATGCCAATTTATCTAATAAACCAGGCATCCCGTTAGCCGCCCCGCAACGCAGCCTCGATAATTGCGGCCCAATGTCTGAACCTCTGAAAATCGACTTCCCCGAATCCCTGCCTGTCTCTGCCCGCCGCGCCGAAATCATGGCGGCCATGGCGGCGCACCAGGTCATCATCGTCTGCGGTGAGACCGGTTCGGGCAAAACCACACAGTTGCCCAAAATCGCCTTGGCGATGGGGCGCGGGCTGTGCAACTACCCCAAAACGCTGCCCGATGGCCGTCCCGCGCCACGTGGCAAGTTGATTGGCCACACGCAGCCGCGCCGGATTGCCGCCAGCAGCGTGGCCAAGCGCATTGCCGAAGAGCTCCACACCACGCCCGGTGATGTGGTTGGTTTCAAGGTGCGTTTTCAGGACCGGCTGGGGCGCGATGCGTCCGTCAAACTGATGACCGACGGTATTTTGCTGGCCGAGACGCAGACCGACCCGCTGCTTAAAGCCTACGACACGATCATCATCGACGAGGCCCACGAACGTAGTCTGAACATCGACTTCTTGCTAGGGTATTTGAAGCAGATTTTGCCGCGCAGGCCCGATTTGAAGGTGGTGGTGACCTCCGCCACGATTGACGCGCAGCGCTTTGCGGACCACTTTGCGTCGCGCAACGGCCCTGCGCCGATCATCATGGTGTCGGGGCGCATGTTCCCGGTGGAGCAGCGTTACCGCCCGTTTGAAGAAGCGCGCGATTACGACCTGAATAACGCGATTGCCGACGCGGTAGACGAGCTCTGGCGCGATGTGCACAACAGTGGCGACATTTTGGTGTTTTTGCCCGGCGAGCGCGAGATCCGCGAGGCGGCTGACCACTTGCGCGGCCACTTGAGCCACCAGCCGGTGTTTCGCGGTGCTGAGGTGCTGCCCCTGTTCGCCCGGCTGAGCCAGGCGGAGCAAGACCGTATTTTCGAGGGCCACGGCGGGCGGCGCATTGTGCTGGCTACCAACGTGGCCGAAACCTCGCTCACCGTGCCGGGCATCCGATACGTCATAGACGCAGGCACGGCGCGCATGAAGCGCTACAGTTTCAGAAGCAAGGTGGAGCAGTTGCTGGTGGAGCCGATCAGCCAAAGCTCGGCCAACCAGCGCGCTGGGCGCTGCGGCCGGGTGGCCAACGGTATTTGTATCCGGCTCTATGACGAGAAAGACTTTATTGGTCGGCCCAAATTCACCGACCCCGAAATCTTGCGCTCAAGCTTGGCCGGGGTGATTTTGCGCATGAAGTCGCTGCACTTGGGGCAGGTGGAAGACTTCCCGTTTTTGGAGGCACCCTCAGGCCGCGCGATTGCCGACGGTTACCAGTTGCTCAATGAGTTGGGCGCGGTGAATGATGCCAACGAGCTGACCGCGATGGGCAGCGAGCTGGCCCGGCTGCCGCTTGACCCGCGTGTGGGCCGCATGATTTTGGAAGCGCGCTCTAGAGAAGCGTTGGACGAAGTGCTGGTGATTGCCTCTGCCTTGAGCGTGCAGGACGTGCGCGACCGGCCCATGGAGGCGCAGCAGCAAGCCGACCAAGCGCACGTCAAGTTTGATGATGAAAAGAGCGAGTTTTCTGGTTACCTGAAGCTGTGGAAGTGGCTTGAAACCGCGCGCGGTGGTTCGCCAGCCTCAGCCCCGGGAGTTGGGATGGCCGGGCGTTCTGCGCAGGTCAAGGCGGAGCAAGCGCAGCGGGCGGGGGACACGAAGCAGAACGCCCGGCTGGCCCAGCTCACGGCGCATACCTCAACCCACAAGCTCAGCAACCGCCAATACGAGCAACTGCTGCGGCAAAACTTTGTCAGCATGCGCCGCGTGCGTGAGTGGCGCGACATTTACAGCCAGCTGCACACCGTGGTGGCGGAGCACAAATGGCGCATCAACACCACGCCTGCCAGCTACGAGCAATTGCACCTGTCGATGCTGGCCGGGCTGCTGGGCAACATCGGCTGCAAGCTGGAAACCGATGGCGCCAACGGCGAATACCTGGGTGCGCGCAGCATCAAGTTTTACCCGCACCCCGGCGCGCATTTGGTCAAAAAGCCGGGCCGCTGGATTGTGGCCGCCGAGCTGGTGGAAACCACGCGCCTGTTTGGCCGGGGCATTGCTGCCATTGAGCCGCAATGGCTGGAGCAAGTCGGCGCGCACTTGTTGAAAAAACAGCTGCTTGACCCGCACTGGGAAAAAAGGCAAGCCGAGGTGAACGCGCTGGAGCGCGCCACGCTGTATGGCATCGTTATTTACAGCGGCAGGCGGGTGAACTACAGCCGGGTGGATTTGCCCGGTGCGCGTGAAATTTTTATCCGCGAAGCGCTGGTGGGTGGCCAGTGGGAGACCAAGCTGACGTTTCTGGCGGCCAACCACAAGCTCATTGCGCAGGTGGAAGACCTGGAGCACAAAGCCCGCCGCCAGGACGTGCTGGTGGACGACGAGCTGATCTACGCTTTTTACGACCAACAACTGCCGCCCGAGGTGTGCAGCGGCTTCACATTTGAGGCTTGGTACCGCGACGCGGCCAAGATCAACCCCAAATTGCTGCTGCTCACCAAAGAGGAGCTGATGCGCCACGAGGCGGCGGGCATCACTACCCAGTCGTTCCCGAAAACTGTGCGCCTGGGCGGTGTGGACTGCGCTGCCACCTACTTGCACGAGCCGGGTGACCCCAAAGACGGCTTGACGGCGACGGTGCCGATTTTTGTGCTGAACCAGGTCAATGAAGAGCGCTGCGAGTGGCTGGTGCCCGGCATGCTCAAGGACAAGATTCAGGCACTCATCAAAACCCTGCACCAGCGCCCGCGCTCGCGCCTGGTGCCGCTGCCCGAGTCGGCGCGCAAGATGGCCGAGCAGCTCAACGAGCCCGCGCTGTTTGGCCATGGCTCGCTGATCGAGGCGGTGCTGAAACTGGTGCGCCTGGCCACCACGGTGGATGTGGTGCGCGCCGACATCAAGGTTGACATGCTGCCGGCGCACTTTTTCATGAACTTTCGCGTGGTGGACGAGCATGGCCGCCAGTTAGGCCAGGGGCGCAATCTTGGGGCTTTGAAGGCCGAGCTGGGCGCGCAGGCACGTGGTGCGTTTCAAGCGCTGGCCGGGCTGAAGATGGCCAAGACGGCGGCACCCGCAGCAGATACACAGCGAAATCAGCCTCCAGCCCTTATGAATAAAGCGCAGGGAGCTACTAAAAACGTAGCATCTGAGCCTACGCCCAAAGCCAGCCCGGCAGGTATCAAACACACGCTTTGGACTTTTGGTGAGCTGCCCGAGCTACTGGAAATCCAGAAGGGCGGCCAGACCCTGATTGGTTACCCTGCCTTGCTGGACGTGGGTGATGCGGTCACCATCGAGGTGTTTGACGAGCCCGAGGTGGCCGCTGCCAAACACCGCGCTGGCCTGCGCCGCCTGTTTGCGCTGCAGATCAAGGACGCACTCAAGTACCTTGAAAAGAACGTGCCCGACCTGCAAAAAATGGCCGTGACCTACATACAGGTCGGCAAAAACCCGGATGGTTCGGGCACTGGCGGCACGCTGGAAGAACTGCGCGAACAGATCATTCAAGTGGCGCTGGACCGCGCTTTTTTGCTCGACCCGCTTCCGACCGACGAATTTGCCTTCAAGAAACGGGTGGACGAGGGGCGAGGGCGCCTGACCCTGATTTGCACCGAAGTCGCGCGCCTGGCTGCTGCGATTTTGAGCGAATACGCCGTCGCTGCCCGCAAGATCAAGGACAGCAAAAATGTCCCGGAAGCCACGGCTGATGCGGGCCAGCAGCTATCACGTTTGATGCCGAAAAAGTTTCTGAGTCTCACACCTTGGCCCAGCCTGCAGCACTTTGCCCGCTACTTGAAAGCCATCACCGCCCGGCTGGAAAAATACCGCGCCGACCCGGCCCGCGACAGCGCCCGTCTGAAAGAGTTGCAACCGCTGGAGCAGCGCTACTGGCGGCTGGTGGCCGAGCGCAAAGGCGTGGTTGATGATCGCCTGCAGGAATTCCGCTGGCTGCTCGAAGAACTGCGGGTGAGCTTTTTCGCCCAGGAGCTGCGCACGCCCCAGCCGGTGAGCGTGAAGCGGCTGGACAAAGCCTGGGCTCAGCTCGGCTGAGTGCTGGGTGGGCAAAGGGATCGGCTAAATGGTTGTGCCCTAAACTCTGAGGACAGTTTTGGGATGGCGTCGTCGTGATGTGGTCGGTGCGGCCGATTCGGCACCGTCGCCTTTTTTTAGCCGGTTTCAAGCCAGTGAACCATCCGGGTTGTCTGGCGGCCAACCTCACCCGGTCACCGATTCAGCCATGTCACCAGTCACCTCCAAATTGATTTTTGCCGGCACGATCTTTACCAGTGCCTTTGCGCTGTTTTTGATCCAACCCATCATTGCCAAACAAATCCTGCCTTGGTTTGGCGGCTCGGCTGCGGTCTGGGCGATTTGTATGGTTTTTTTTCAGATGGTGTTGTTGGCGGGTTATGCCTACTCTGACTGGGTCTCCAGGCGCTTACAGCCCAAACAGCAGGTGTTGCTGCATGTGGCGTTGCTGGCCATCAGCCTGGGCTTTCTGCCGATCATTGCCGACCCGAGCTGGCAACCCAAAGGCGACGAAGACCCCTCGCTGCTGATCATCCGCCTGCTGGTCGGCACCATCGGCCTACCGTACTTCCTGCTGTCCACTACCGGCCCGCTGGTCCAGTCCTGGGTATCCAAAACCAGAGTCAGCGCCCATGTTTACCGCTACTTTTCGCTCTCCAACCTGGCGTCGATGCTGGCGCTGATCTGTTACCCGTTTCTGATCGAGCGGCATGCGGCAATTGTTGGCCAGGCCTATGGCTGGTCGGTGGCTTATGCGCTGTTTGCGATCCTGTGTGCCGGTTCGGGTTTTTACTTTTTGCAACACGGCCACAGCCTGGGTGCTGCCGCTCACGCCAAGGTACATAGCCCCGAGGCCGATTGGGACCCGCGCTGGTCTGACTACCTGACGTGGCTGGGTGCATCGGCCATGGGTTCCTGGCTGTTGCTGGCCATCACCAACCACATCACCCAGAACGTGGCCTCGATCCCGTTTTTGTGGCTGCTGCCACTCACCCTGTACCTGCTGACGTTTGTGTTGTGTTTCGAGAGTGATCGCTGGTACCGTCGGCGAATTTTCCTGCCGCTGGTTGCCGTACTGATGGGCCTGTGTTCCTACGGTCTGCAGGACGGCAGCGTCGGTCGGTACATCTGGGTGGCCATCCCGGCTTATGTGATGGGTCTGTTTGCGTTTTGCATGTTCCTGCATGGGGAGCTGGCGCGTCTGCGGCCTGGCCCGCGACACCTGACACGGTTTTATCTGATGGTGTCGCTGGGTGGTGCGGTCGGCGGCACGCTGGTTGGCCTGGTGGCGCCCCGGGTGTTGCCCGCGTATTACGAACTGGGCTTGGGTTTTGTCATCACTGCGTTGTTGGCGCTGGGGCTGCTCAAGCCGGTCGGGCTGAAAGTCGCTTCGGGCGTCTTGGCGGTGGTCTGCGCCTATTTCCTCTACCTGCAAATCCAGGACGATGTGTTGGGCAGCCGTTTTGTCGGTCGCAACTTTTACGGCTCGCTGATCACCCTGGACAGCCAGCGTGAGGACCCGCGCGACAACGTGCGCCAGCTCTACCACGGAGCCATCAAACACGGCGAGCAGTTCCTGGCGTCCGACCGCAAACGTGAGCCCACCGCTTACTACGGTGCCACCTCGGGCATTGGCCTGGCGATTGCCAATACGCAGCCAGTCAACAAGAAGGTGGGCGTGATCGGTCTGGGGGCCGGCACGCTGGCAGTCTATGGCCGGCCGGGCGACAGCTACCGGATGTATGAGCTCAATCCGCAGGTCATTGAGCTGGCCAAAACCGAGTTCAGCTTCATGGCCGACAGCCCAGCTCGAATGGAAACGGTGCTCGGGGACGCCAGGCTGTCGCTGGCCAAGGAGCCGCCGCAGGGTTTTGATGTGTTGGCGGTGGATGCCTTTTCAGGCGACTCGATTCCGGTGCATCTGATCACCCTGGAAGCCATGGAGGTGTACCTGCGCCACATGTTGCCCGATGGCATCATTGGTTTCCACATCACCAACAAGTTCATCAATCTGGCGCCGGTGGTGCAAAAAATTGCTGCCGCCAAAGGCCTGCAGGTGGCGTTCATTCATGACGACACGGACAACCCGGCGCTGCGCAACACCGACTGGATTCTGGTGGCACGCAATCCGGCGGTACTGCAACAGGATGCCATCCGCCTGGCAACCGGCAAGATTCAACCTCTGGCGAAACTGGGCGTCTGGACTGACGACTTCAATAACCTGTTTGATGTGCTGAAGTAAAAGCGGCCGGGGTCAACGCGTGGGCGGCTCAGGTCGATGTTTTGCGAATGCGGTTGCCAGTAGAAAACAGCTCGTTCACCATCTTCATCACGACCGTGCCTGGCGCCGAGTAGGGGTCAAATTCCGGGTGTTTGAGCTGGATCATCGGGTCGTCTTCAGACAGGGTTACATGCGCCATGGCCCAGTCCGCATAGCGCCGCTGGGTGATTTCTTCCAGCACCAGCAGTTCCACATCCTGATGGCGGCGGTCTTGGGCGATGTGGTTGTAAAGCCGGCTGATCACACTGCGCTCGCCTTCGAGCACCTGCAGGCACAGACCTTGGCCTTGGCACAGGGCACCGGTGATGCCGCGTTTGCGGTCGGACAGGATCGAGTCCGTCACCGCCGTGGTTTGTGGGCCGACCGCACGGCTCACATACAGAAGCCGAACAATGACCGAGCGTTGTCTTATTTCATCCATCGCAGGTGTGTAAGCCAGCCTAAACACAAAATATTTCGTCCTTTGTCAGGAACCAGAATCCTGGTATGCCGACAATTGCGCCCTATTTTGTGCGTCGTTGAAAGAAGTCCCATGGCTGATGTTGTCATTGCGGGGGGTGGAATAGGTGGTTTGTCGGCAGCGCTGGCGTGTGCCCGCGCGGGTGCCAACGTGCAGTTGTATGAGCGCGCTGCGGTGTTTTCCGAGGTGGGTGCGGGCATTCAGTTAGGCCCCAATGCCATGCGCATGCTGTACGGCTGGGATCTGAAAGACGAGTTGAACCAACTGGTGGCATTTCCGCAGCGGGTGCAGTTTCGTAGTGCGGTGTCTGGCGCGGTGCTGGGTGAGCTGCCGCTGGGCGCCGCCATGGAGCGCGCCTACGGAGCGCCTTACGCTACCATTCACCGTGCGGATTTACATCGTTTGCTGGTCAACGCGCTGCGCCAGCGCGGCGACGTGGCGCTGAACCTTGGCAACGCTGTCACCCAGGTGTCGCAGACCGAGTCCAAGGTAACCGCCCATCTGACCGACGGGCAACACCCGCAAGCCGATGTGCTGATCGCCGCCGACGGCGCCTGGAGCGCCTTGCGCCAACAGCTCTTGCACGACGGCAAGCCACTGCCTACCGGGCATCTGGCCTACCGCACCATGGTCGAGCAAAGCACCTTGCCCAATGCGCTGCAAACCCAGCAGGTCACCGCCTGGTTTGGCCCGAAGATGCACTTGGTGCAGTACCCGGTGCGTGGGGGCTCCTGGATGAACGTGGTGTGTATCGTGCACGGTCAGGTTCAGGGTGACATGTCTGACTGGGACCACAGCGCCAATGCGACAGATTTGCAGCGGGTCACCCAGGGCAGTTGCCCACCCCTGCATGACCTGATTCACGCCATTGGTGTGTGGCGCCTGTGGCCGCTGAGCATTCGCCCACCCATGCGCGGCGCGCATGAACACCATTTGGGCCGCGTGGCGTTGCTGGGCGATGCCGCGCACCCGATGGTGCCCTATCTGGCGCAAGGCGCGGCCATGGCCATTGAAGACGCCGCCACGCTGGCGCAAGTGCTGGCCGCTGGTGGCTTGTTTTCAACGGGGGCGGGGGATGCGGCGCTGGCGCAGGCACCCGCGCTGGTCAAAGCCTATGCCAACCAGCGCTGGCAGCGCAACGCCCAAGTGCAGCGGCGCGCCATTAAAAACGGCGAGATTTACCATTTGACCGGCCCTCTGCGCCTGGGCCGCGACCTGGCCATGCGCCTGCTCGGTAAAAGTTTGCTGGACCAACCTTGGCTCTACTCAGGCCCCAAGATAGCTATTTAAATAGTAGCTACTTGCGCATGTTTCATAAGGGCTAGAGGACTTTTTAACATATATTTGTCTGGACTTGGGTGACTAGGACACGCAGCCGATATACGCCAGCCGCGTTCAGCTCAAGCTGAATGTCCATATAATAAGAACAATTCTCATTTGGAGTGTTATGACACAACCCACTCAGTCCCATCAAACGGTCAGCCAGCCGATCGGCTTGCACCAGTTGGCGCGCCAGGCACGCGCCGTGGTGTTAGGCATGAACCCTACCCATGATGAGGAGGAGCGCGGTATTGCCTTGCGGCTGCTTGAAATTGGTTTTTTGCCCGGTGAGCAGGTGCGCGTGATTGCCCACGGCTACCCTGGCCACGACCCGCTGGCGGTACGGGTCGGCCACACCACATTTGCCCTGCGCAGCCACGAGGCAGCGCTTGTGCAAGTTCAACCCGTTTGAGGCGCAGGGCTAGTCATGACTGACCATTTGAGCGAGAAGCCGCTGCGCGTGGCGCTGTTGGGTAACCCCAATTGCGGCAAGACCGCCCTGTTTAACCTGCTCACCGGTAGCCGCCAGAAGGTGGCCAACTACGCTGGTGTCACGGTGGAGCGCAAAGAGGGCATGCTGGAAACCGCGTCTGGCCGCCAGGTGGTGGTGCTCGACCTTCCCGGTGCCTATAGCCTGAACGCGCTGAGCGCTGATGAACAAATCACCTGCGACATCGTGACCGGGCAGCGCTCCAACGAGCCGCTGCCGGACTTGGTGGTGTGTGTGGTGGATGCCACTAACCTGCGCCTCAATCTGCGCTTAGTGCTGGAGGCGCGCGCGCTGAACCTGCCCCTGGTGCTGGCGCTGAACATGTGCGACGCGGCACGGCACAGCGGTATTGTGGTGGACCGGGCCATTCTGGCGCACGAGTTGGCCATGCCGGTGATCGAGACAGTGGGCATCCGCCACGACGGTGCTCAGGAGCTGCTGACTTACCTAGCCAAGGTGGATCTGGGCAAATCCAGAAAACGCCTGAAAGCCACCACGACTTGGCACGCCCCGCAGGTGGACGAGGTCATGGCCACCCAGCAGGAGGTGCGCCGGGTGGTCAAGCTGGCAGTGCAGGAGCCTGCCGAGAGCCTGCATGCCGACGATGCCATTGACGTGGTGGTGTTGCACCCGCTGTGGGGCATGCTGGTGCTGGCGGTCACGCTGTTTTTGATGTTTCAGGCGGTGTTTAGCTGGGCGGTGTGGCCGATGGATGTCATCAAATCGGTGGTGGAAGGCTTGTCAAACTTTGTGCGCAGCCATTTGAGTGAGGGCCCGCTGAGCAGCCTGCTGGTGGATGGCGTGCTGGCCGGGGCGGGCGGCGTGCTGGTCTTTTTGCCGCAGATTCTGATTCTGTTTTTCTTCATTCTGGTGCTGGAAGACTCCGGCTACCTGCCGCGCGCAGCTTTTTTGCTCGACCGGGTGATGGGCACAGTGGGTCTGTCGGGTCGGTCTTTCATTCCGCTGCTGTCAAGTTTTGCCTGCGCGGTGCCGGGCATCATGGCCACCCGAACCATCACGCATTGGCGCGACAGGCTGGTGACGATCATGATCGCGCCACTGATGACCTGCTCGGCCCGGCTACCGGTTTACGCCTTGCTGATTGGCGCCTTTATTCCCAGTCAGACGGTTTGGGGCATCTTCAATCTACAGGGCTTGGTGATGTTTGCCTTGTACGTGAGTGGCATTTTGTCGGCGATGGCGGTGGCTGCGGTGGCCATGCTGTGGCGCACGCGGGCGCGGCCCACGCCGCTGGTGATGGAGCTGCCGTCTTACCGCATGCCCAATTTGCGCAGCCTGGCGCATGGGCTCTACGAGCGCGCTTCGATTTTTGTCAAACGCGTAGGCGGCATCATTCTCTCGCTCACCATATTGCTGTGGTTTCTGGCCACCTACCCGGCACCGCCCACTGGGGCAACCGATGCCGCCATCAACCATAGCTACGCCGGAATTTTGGGCCACTGGCTTGAGGGGGTGGTGGCGCCGATCGGGTTTAACTGGCAGATAGCCGTGGCACTGGTGCCTGGCATGGCGGCGCGTGAGGTTGCAGTGGGCGCGCTGGGCACGGTGTATGCGCTGTCTGGCTCTGGTGAAGATGTGGCCAGCCAGCTGGCCCCGGTGATCGCCCAAAGCTGGTCGCTGGCCACGGCCTTGTCCTTGCTGGTGTGGTTCATCTTTGCGCCGCAGTGCGTGTCAACCCTGGTCGCGGTGCGGCGCGAAACCAATTCGTGGCGCTACCCGCTGCTGATGACGGCCTATCTTTTTGCGCTGGCCTATGCGGCCAGCTGGGCCACTTACCGGCTGACGCTGGCCTGGACCGGGGGCTGAGCCATGGCACAAAGCTGGATTGTTGGATTTCTGGTGACGGTGGCGGCGCTCTACAGCATCTGGTACCTGCTGCCCTCTGCGGTGCGCCAGCGTCTGGGGCGTTTGCACAGTGCGCTGGGCCGCTCACCCACTTGCAGCACATCCTGCGGCAGCTGCGGCAAATGCCCGGGTGCAGCGGCATCAGTTGAGACACCTTCGGCTCTGCCGACTCAGGAACAGCCCATTACCTTTCACCGCAAACCCTGACCCACGCCGGCAGGCCAGTCTTTGGGTGGCTTAGCGCCTGCTAGGAATCGGCGAGTCCTTGGAAATGCCCCAGTCGGGTGCAGGCGACGCACTTGGCGGCGCATAGTCGTTGTACTTGGCAGTGAAGTAGAGCCCCACACCAAAGAAAATAATCAGCGCGAGTGCACCCAGCGCCAGCGTGAGCACCGTTTTCCAGAATTCTTTGTCTTTGTTGTCCGGCATGGGTGCACCTTGGGGCGGGCGGTCAGGCCTGGCGGCCCAACAGCAGGAATTCCATCAGCGCCTTTTGCACGTGCAGGCGGTTTTCGGCTTCTTCCCAAACCACACTTTGCGAGCCGTCAATGATGTCGGCATCGACTTCTTCGCCGCGGTGGGCTGGCAGGCAGTGCATGAACAGCGCGTCCGGATGGGCCACTTTCATCATGGCGGCGTTCACACGCCACGCCGCAAACGCTTTCTTGCGCACCTCGTTTTCGGCCTCAAACCCCATGCTCGTCCAGACATCGGTGGTGACCAGGTCAGCACCTTGACAGGCGGCCAATGGGTCACTATAGCTTTGATAGTGCTTGGCGCTTATCCCTTCTGGGCTAACGGCTACTTTTTCATCTACCTCATAACCACTCGGGGTGCTGACATTGACCTTGAAATCGAGCAGCTTGGCGGCTTGCAACCAGGTGTTGGCCATGTTGTTGCCATCGCCCACCCAAGCCACCGTTTTGCCCTGTATCGGGCCACGATGCTCAATGAAGGTGAAGATGTCAGCCAGAATCTGACACGGGTGAAATTCGTTGGTCAGGCCGTTGATCACCGGCACGCGGGAATGTTGCGCGAAGCATTCGAGCTTGGTCTGCTCAAAGGTGCGAATCATCACCAGGTCGACCATGCGGCTGATCACGCGGGCACTGTCCTCGATCGGCTCGGCGCGGCCCAACTGGCTGTCGGCGGTGGTCAGGTGCACCACGCTGCCACCCAGCTGGTACATGCCGGCCTGAAAACTGATACGCGTGCGGGTGGAGGCCTTCTCGAAAATCATCACCAGCGTGCGGTCGATCAGCGGTTGGTGTTTTTCATAGGCCTTGAACTTCTTCTTGATCAATGCTGCCCGCTCGAAAAGGTAGGCGTAGTCGCTGGCGCTGAAATCGGTGAATTGCAAATAGTGCTGCATGGTCAAAATCTCGCTGGAAATCGGGTTGTGGTCGGGTCAATTGGCCTGGAGCAGGTTCTGGATCAACGGAGCCAGTATCTGCACCACCTCATCAGCTTCCGCCGTGGAGAGGATCAGCGGTGGCACCAGCCGGATCACGCTGTCTGCCGTGACGCTGATCAGCAGGCCGTGATCGGCGGCCTGCTGTGTCAGCGCGCCGCAAGGTTTGGCCAGGTCAATGCCCAACATCAGGCCCATGCCGCGGATTTCCTTGACGCCGCCGGCGGCCAGTTCGGCCGCGAGTGCAGCTTCCAGGCCGGCTTTCAGATGTGCGCCCACCGTGGCGGCATTGGTCAGCAGCCCGTCTTCTTCCATGATACGAATTGTTTCCACCCCCGCGCGCATGGCCAGCGGGTTGCCACCAAAGGTAGTGCCGTGGTTGCCGGGCTGGAAGATGTTGGCGGCTTTCGGGCCTGCCACCACTGCGCCCACCGGCACGCCCGAGCCCAGACCCTTGGCCAGCGGCATCACGTCGGGCACGATACCAGCCCACTGGTGGGCAAACCATTTGCCCGTGCGGCCCATGCCGCATTGCACCTCGTCGATCATCATCAACCAGTCACGCTCGTTACACAAGGTGCGCAATTCGCGCAGGTAATCCAGTTGCATCGGGTTGATGCCGCCTTCACCCTGAATGGCTTCAAAAAACACCGCCACCACGTTCGGATTGCCTTGCGTTGCCGTCTTGAGTGCGGTGATGTCGTTGATCGGCACACGAATGAAGCCCTCCACCAGCGGCCCAAACCCGGCCTGGATCTTGGGGTTGCCGGTGGCACTGAGCGTCGCAATGCTGCGGCCATGAAAGGCTTTTTCATAGACCACGATTTCTGGCCGCTCGATGCCCTTGTCATGGCCGAACTTGCGCGCCAGTTTCAGGGCGGCTTCGTTGGCCTCCAGTCCGGTCGAGCAGAAAAAGACATTGGTCATACCTGACAGCTCCACCAGCTTTTTCGCCAGCACTTCCTGGTTGGGCACGTGGTAATAATTGCAGCTATGGATGATCTTGCCGATCTGATCCTGCAGCGCTGGCACCAGCTTCGGATGGTTGTGACCTAGGGTGTTGACCGCGATGCCGCCCAGCGCGTCCAGGTAGCACTTGCCATTGACATCCCAGACGCGGCAGCCCTGGCCGTGCGACAGGGCAATGGGCAGTCGTCCGTAAGTGTTCATCACGTGGGGCGAAGCGGCTTCGACGAAGGTGTGGGTGGCAGTCATGCGGTGATCTCCAGGAGAAAACAAAGCGGCCCAACGCAGGTTGGGCCGTTGAGAGACGATTTTAGACCTATCAAAAGGGGGCGTTTACCCGGGAAAGGCAGACAAGGGCCTGGGCAGGGTGAATTTGTTCAAGTCTGAGGCAAGGGCAGAAACACGAGTTGAGTTCTTCGTCATACGCAAATAGTCAAAGACCAGCCGAGTACTTCGGTGCGATTGGCGCATTTTCTCGACAACGCTGATCTTGCCCTTGATGAAGCTTTTGATCACGTCCACAGCAAAGCGGCGCAAGCGGGTCACGTTTTCCGGACCGTTCCCCTTGCCAATGCGAGAGCGATCTTCGTTGAAGTTCCAGTCGAGAACATAGTGACAACTGTTCTCTATGGCCCAGCGCATCGATGAATGACTGCACAACCAGGTCTCTTTGATCGATTCGACTTTGTCCCAGGCCGATTCCAGCACGTTGATCTGGACTGCGTTGAGCTGCTTCGCCCGCGCAGCGTCGATGTGGAGAATGCCGCACTGTGCGTCATGCGCCAGTGCGGCATTGAGGCCAAGCTTGGCGAGGGTGTACTGCCTGCGCACGAGCCTGGTTGATCTGGACGATGCCACCCGGACCGATCTGGAGTCGGTGTTTCGCGCACTCAAGACGGACTTGGTTCTGCGCCCGGTGTTTCACCA
>Ga0105048_10005783_pt1 | contig 19967 bp, 13 predicted proteins | sample MAT05_FD_78382 | JGI IMG/M metagenome (GOLD analysis project Ga0105048, IMG submission 78382) | Freshwater microbial communities from Lake Fryxell liftoff mats and glacier meltwater in Antarctica - MAT-05 | ecosystem: Environmental > Aquatic > Freshwater > Ice > Liftoff microbial mat | place...
CGCGTAAGAGATTTTTCTGCAATTTGCCCATAGCGTTGCGCGGCAATGCGTCTACATGATGAATTTCGCGCGGCACCTTGAAGCTAGCCAATTGACCGCGACAATAGCGCACCAATTCGGCGTGATCAATCTCGGCTGTGCAGACCAGGTAGGCCACCGGCACTTCGCCCCATTCGGCGTGGGGCGCACCGATCACCGCAGCCTCGCTGATCCCCGGATAGGTGGTGAGCATCTCTTCGATCTCGCGTGGGTAGATGTTAAAGCCGCCGCTAATGATCAATTCATGGCGGCGGCCCAGCAGGGTAACATGGCCAGTGGTCGGATCCTGGCGTGCCAGATCGCCGGTATGAAACCATTGTTGACCCAGGGCATCATGGCTAAAACTTTGCGCTGTCTTCTCGGCTGCATTCCAATAGGCGCTAAAGACATGGCTGCCGCGCACCAGCAATTCACCTTCTGCGCCTGGTATGACATCGCGGCCCTGGTTGTCAACAATGCGCATGGCGACGCCGGGCAACGGTGTGCCAACACTGCCCGGCACGCGCTGACCAACATAGGGATTGCTCAAGTTCATGCCGGTTTCGGTCATGCCATAGCGCTCTAGAATCGTGTGGCCGGTCAATGCCTGGAAGGCCGTAAAGGTTTCGGGAGCCAGTGGCGCACTGCCGGAACAGAAAAGCCGCATGTGGCGCAAATCTGGTTGTGGTTGTTGATTGAGTTCTTCCACCAGGCGGACATAGAGCGTGGGCACGGCAAAAAAGAGCGTTGGATCACCGCTCAACAGATCGGCCAGAATCGTTTTGGCGTCAAATTGGGCGCGCAAGAGCACTGTAGCTCCGGCGGCCAACGCACAGTGCAGACCGACAATGAGGCCGTGGGTGTGAAACAAGGGTAAGCATAAGAGCAGCTTGTCGCTTGGCTCCCAGGCCCAGGCCGCTAATAGCCCGGTTACCGTGGCGATAACATTGTTGTGCGAGATCATGGCACCCTTGCTACGCCCGGTAGTACCAGAGGTATAAATAATCAGCGCCAGATCTTCACTTGCCACCAGCGGTAGTTGCAAGTGATCGGCGTTGCCTTGCCAGCGTGCCAATTCCTCGGCCAGCACCACGGCTTCGAGACTAGCTTTTTCAACGCCAACTTCTTCTAGCAAGGATACCTGTGCTTGTTCCGTGATCACCAGGCGTGGTGTACAATCGGCCAGAATATGCCCAATCTCGATGCGGCGATAGCGTAAATTGATCGGCACTACGACAGCCCCAAGCCGAATCACGGCCAGATACGCGATCACTAATTCGGGGCGACTGCCAATAAAAAAAGCAACACGGTCACCTTTGCGCAATCCCCATTGTTGCAACCCTGCGGCGACTTGATCGGCCGCAGCAAACAGATCCGCATAGCTCAATGTGCTGGGAGTGGACACACTATCCAATGCCTGAAGCGCAATTTTATGGGGTGTGCGTTGCCGTGGAATGGCAAACAGGTCGTGTAAGTTCATGGGTTCACCTAATTATCGTTGAATGTGTCGCGCGCCCTGCCTGCGCTGTCGATCACGCGGGAGAATTTGTCACAACATTGGGTACATTGTGCTGGTATTGCCGCGTTCAATCGATTGATCTGGGGAAGAGCAATCCGCCGTCTGTTTTCCAACAGTGTACAGTATAGCGTAGAATCTACCCGCTATGCGGACGACTGTCAAATTTTCACGATAGTTGCTAGAGATTGGTCGTGGATAAGCAAAGGTCTGGAGTGCCAAGTGATGCCATTGGTGGCATCACTTGCTTTTGTCAAAGAGGCGACGGGTGAGGGAACTCACCATATGGATGGTCTGATCGAGTTTTTCGACATGCACCCGTGCGGGGTTGTCGTTCCCCAGCTCGGAAAGGGCTAGCGAGTTTTGAGTTGCCATATTGGCGAGTAATCTGTCAAAATCATGGACCAGATCGGCGGGCACGGTTGGCCTTGCCGCCTGCTCACCCACACAGTGCTGTGTGGTGGCTGCACTGTGTGCCTGCTCACTCTGTTGGCGATCAAGCGCATAGCGAATGGCGCGCACGAGCACCTCGGCATTAAAGTCGCCTCTGACCAGATAATCATGCGCGCCAAGCCCTAACGCTTGACTGGCAACTAGTTGCTCATTGCGCCCGGTCAAGACAATAATTGCAACCCCAGGCATTGCTTTTTGCACACGGATCAAGGTCTCCAGCCCATTGGCATCTGGCAGATCCAAGTCCAGCACTACCACATCGATGGGCTGGGTGGTGGCGTGGTCGATGGCTTCTTGCAAAAGACCGGCTTGCGCGACCACAAAAGTCTGCCCATTTCGCTGATTTAAGCTGCCCATCAAGCGCCGCCGCAGGAGTGCGCTATAATCTACATTGTCTTCTACCAGTAAAACGTAAATTGCCTGCGAATTCATACAACGATTTCCCTGCTGGAGACGGCTACTGCTTGAGCGGCTTGGTAAAGTCAGTATACGACAATTGTCTTATATTTGATGTTACAATTTACTGATAAAATATCCCCGCCGTTTTAAGTAAATCGACAGCCCTCCTTGGGTAGTCAGGCAAAAACTCCAGTGTAGCGAAAGACCACAATCTCCTTTTCCAAGCATAACCAACAAGGGTGTAAGTCCACTTATGGTTTTCTTTGAGCAATCACCTGCTCGATCACATCCATCCCGCGCTGCACCAGTTGCAGATTGGCCTGGGTGCCCATGTGCCCAATGCGGAAGACTTTGCCGGCCAAGGGTCCGTAATTGCCACCCACTGCCATCCCATGGGCACGCAGGGCGCGATCAAAGCTGGGCCAATCCCAGCCTGCTGGCAGTTTGGCCGCGGTGACTGTCGGAGCGGCAATTTGTTCATTGGCTGCCCACAGGTCGATGCCCATCCCTTGTAAGCGCTGCCGACAATAAGCGGCCACTGTGCTATGGCGTTGGTAGACTTGTTCCAACCCTTCGTCCAGTAGTCCTTGCAAGCTGATCTGGAGGCCAGCCATGGCGTGCCAGTTGTGGGTATAGGGCATATAGCGCTGTTGCATGGCATGTTGCCAGGGCAGCAGGGCATCGTAGCCGGCATAGTTGATCGCCTGGCTGCGCGCCCAGGCGCGCTCACTCACGCTTATCATCGACAGGTCGGCCATCAAGCTCAACACTTTTTGGCTACCGAGCAAGCCCAGATCGATATGGCAGTCGTCGACCAATACGGGGGTGCCGCCGGCGCTGGCTACAAAATCCACATAGAAAAGCGCATCGATTTCGCGACTGATCGCACCCAATTCGGCCAGCGGATTGAGCGTGCCGCTGGGTGTTTCACAGTGGACGGCGGTGATCAGATGCGGTCGAAACGCCAGTGCCGCCGCGCGCACTTGATCGGGGTCGGCAATCGTATCATAGCCAAAGCCTACTGTTTGCACCTCGGCCCCCAACTGTGCGGCCATTTCGCCAATGCCATAACCGAAGAGGCCGGTCGCCACCGCCAGCACGCGATCGCCGGGGCGCAAGACACTTTTGAGCGCGCCCCACAAGGCGAGCATCCCTTCGCCACTGTGGATCGTCACACTGTTGCGTGTCGCCAATACCTGTTGCAGTGCTTGTTCGCACTGCTGATAGAGGTTAAAAAATTCATCTTCCAGATCGGGACTACCATAATTCATTTGATAGACCGCTAGCACTTGGGGGGACACGTCCACGGGGCCTGGTACCAGTGGAATTGTATAGCTTTGCATAATGCGCTCTCTTTGGTTGATAGGGGTGCATTCTTTACAGGATGCGCCCCGAATGACGGCGGCTTTTCTCGCTTGGTTTGCTGTTTTGTTGTACAATAGATGCCTATGACTGACTCGATTTTACCGCTGATTCAATCCAAGCACAAACTTTTCCTGTCTGGCCCGTTTGGCAGTGGCAAGACGACGCTGGCTGTTGAGCGCATTCGTTGGCTGTTGCGTCAGGAGCGTGTGCGTGGCGATGATATTTTGGTGCTAACGCCACAACGCACGGTGGCCGAACCCTATTATCAGGCGCTGCGCAATCCGCAATTGCCCTCGGGTACGCCTGTACGCGTAACCACGCTGGCTGGGTTAGCCCGCCAATCGGTGGAACTCTATTGGCCCCTGCTGGCGACAGTGGCTGGCTTTGCCGATCCAGCGCGCGAGCCGACATTTCTCAACTTGGAAACCAGCCAATATCACATGGCGCGCTTTGTGGATGACGCGATTGCGCGCGGCGAATTTGACGGTATTCGCATTGAACATAACCGCGTGGTCAGCCAGGTCTTAGACAACTTGAACAAGGCGGCGCTACAAGGCTTCACCATTGATGAAGCGTATACGCGGTTGGAATTGGCCGTGCCCAGCGGCGATCAACGTGTGGCGGGACTCAATGCGTTGCTGGCGGCGCGCAACATCAGTCAAGCCTTTCGCCAACTCTGTCAGGAGCAGACGCTGCTTGATTTTAGTTTGCAGATCGAGCTTTTCATGCGCCATGTGTTGGTCCACGACTGGAGCCGCACCCATCTTTTTCGCTCGCACCGCCATTTGATCTTCGATAATTTGGAAGAGGATACGTTGAGCGCGCATCAACTGGTGCAACAGTGGCTGCCGCATCTCGACAGCGCGCTGCTGGTGGCCGATACGGACGCCGGATTTCGTCTCTTTCTGGGGGCCGATCCACAAGGGGTTGCGACGTTGGCTGCGCAATGTGCCGAGCGTGTGGAACTAACCACCAGCTATATTGTGTCGCCTGAACTGGCAGCGCTGGAGCAACGTGTTGACCAGAAGTTGCGTAACCAACGTGCGGCCTTGCTCGACACCCGGCCACTGACCCAGTCTGCCACCAGCAGCCTCGACGAGCAAGCGTTGGTGGTGCCCAATGAAGGCTTTCGCTTTTATCCCCAGATGATCCGCTGGACGGTCAAAGAGATTCGCCGGTTGGTACAAGAGGAGGGCGTGCCGCCGAGCGAGATCGTTATCTTGGCGCCCTTTGTCAGCGATGCCCTGCGCTTTAGTTTGCAGACCGGGTTGACTGACGTGGGCATCACGTCTTCTACCCACCGGCCCAGCCGGGCCCTGGAAATTGAACCGGCGGCCCAAACGCTCTTGATGCTGGCCAAAATGGCACATCCGCATTGGGGCATGCGTCCTGCGCCAGCCGATGTTACCCTGGGGCTAACCCTGGCAATTCAGGGCTTGGACCCTGTGCGCGCCCACTTGTTGAGCCGCATTGTCTATCCCGAACGGCGACCCACCATCGAATTTGGCCGCTTTGGCGAATTGGTAACGGATATGCAGCAGCGTATCACCTATACCATTGGCGAAGCTTATGACCATCTGCGCGATTGGCTCTATGCCTATCGTGCCACAACCGAGCCGTTGCCGCTTGATCAATTCTTTGCACGGCTGTTTGGTGAGCTACTCAGTCAGTCCGGCTACGGCTTTCACGAGGATCGCGACGCGGCGCGTGTGGCTAACCAACTGGTGGAATCGGCACGCAATTTTCGCTGGGCCATGGAAAGTGCAAATACCAAAAAGCAGACTGTGGAATATACGTTATTGGGGCGCGAGTATACGAAATTGGTGGAGAGTGGCGCGTTAGGTGCGCTCTATGCGCCGGGTTGGCGCATGGCCGAGGATGCGGTGTTTATAGCACCGGCTTATACCTTTCTGATGCGCAACCGTGCAGCCTCTTTTCAATTCTGGCTGGATATTGGCGCAGGGGGCTGGTGGGAACGACTCTATCAACCGTTGACCCATCCTTATGTGTTGTCGCAGCGCTGGCCCGGCACCGAACCTTGGTCGGACTTTGCCGAATATAGCACGCGCCAGGAGACAATGCACCGCTTGTTGCTTGGCTTGCTGCGCCGGACGCGCCGCCGGATCTATCTGGGCATTAGCGATTATAGTGAAAGTGGTTTTGAACAGCGCGGGCCGTTACTGGCGTTGATCAATCGATTGTTGGCCGAAGAAACGCTAGCAAACGCATAAGGTGCTGCGGGACCAGTCCACGCAGCACCTTATGTAAAATAGCTATCCAGCGCAATGATCCCAACCCCAGGGTTAGATCGTCAAGGCCATATCATCGGCTGGTTTATTGACACCTAGCTTGAGCCAGTAGACCACCACTGCACCCCCGCCAAAGGCACTTATTCCCAAGCTCACAAGATAGGCAATGGGGCGGAAACAGCCGCCCAGTGCCCAGCCCAGGGCCAAAACGCCCGTCATCAGAAAGGCCCCGATTACTAAGGCAACAAGTGGTTTGGTTTCGATCTTAGCCGAGCGCAGTAGCCATTGGCCCACGGTCAGCGACAGAGTTGCCCAGCCCACCAGGTTAATGACGGCAAAGAGTAGCCCCGCAGCAAGACCAACAGGGGCCAAGCACAGGGTAATCAACAAAACGCCTGTGAGGAAAGTCAACACGACATTCATCGTGATGCCCACCGCAAAACTTAGCGGACGCTGATCTTGCAGCGTCTGTTGCACTGCATGAATAAAGCCAGGGCGCAGATGATAGAGTAGGCCCGCCAAGAAAATGACCACACTTGCGCCAAAAGCCGCCGCTACCAACCGACCGAATAAGGCAAAGAGCGCGCCACCCAATCCGCCTGCGCGATTGATAGCCATGTCAACGGATGGCCCAATCGGCGCAACCGATTGCACTGGTGCGATTGCTGGCACGGGAACCTCACCTGGTTGAGCGCCAAAGAAGTTCGGTAATTGGGGCATTTTAAAGCCGCCTGCCACAACATTGCCTTCTACCGTCGCACCACGTTCGCGGTCAATCGACCCACTCATGACACTGATGTCGCCACCAATCATGGCGGTTTCTGCTAGCTCAACGTCACCGCTAAATACGGACAGATCGCCATCGACGGTGCCAGCAATATCAAGATTGCCACTTAAGGAGGTGACATCACCTTCTACTTTGCCTTCGTCGTCAATCTGTATATTGCCGCTATAGACAACGAGATCGCCTTTGACTACGCCCCCGGCTTTGATGCGCACATTGCCAGAGAAGACAACCACATCATCGTCAAAAACCTCATCTTCACCAATCGTCAGATCTTCTGAATAGAGTTGGCTATCGGCCTGGGCCGTGAATGCTGGTTGCTCCTGATCGGCACTGCTGGCCTGTTTGTGCGTCATACTCGCGATACCCGCGATCACAGCCAAGCCTAGTAGTAGACCGAGTGCTCGACGCCAACGACGACGACTGCGCGATTTTGTCTTTCGTAAAAACACAGAATACCTCTTTACGCAACGATTGCCTGTGAAGGCAATTCCTCTAACTGAAGTGAATGACGCAGAAAGGCGAGCCAGCCCATCAGCAACGCCGCCGTAATTACCAGATAGCCAGAGCCAATCGCTTTGGCCTGTGGTGTGCCGGCAAATGTTTCAAAGGTGCTCCAGCCTGTTCTGACCCATTGAAGCACATTCACCCAAGCATAGGTCAGGTTCTGGATCAGCGCGCTCAGCCAGCTGCCTTGATTGGCAAACAGATAGGCCCCCATGGAAAAGAGACCGGCCATCACGCCCAGCCAGAGCAGAAAGGTAACAGAACCAATCACCACGCCCAACCACAACTGCTGCCGTCGTTCCTGTTGGATCAAACGCGCTTCAAAGCGCCCAACAAAGTCCGCCGCGGGTTCGGCATGGGGCATGGCGTCAAATTGCTGATGTAACCGCTGCCACTCCTGCCATTGCGTGGCGAAACTTGAATATTGGGTGAGATATTGCTCAAACTGCGCCGTTTCCGCTTCGTCAACCAAGTTGTCGAGCGAAAGCGATATGAGGAGCATAAACTCTTCTTCTTGCTCTGGTGTTGGTCGATTACGGCCACTGGTTTGTTGCATAAAATTCTTTGCTTCCATAAACTACCTCTACCTACTAGATAAAACCCTTAAAAGTTATCTATACGCTCTTGATCAATACACGGATACACTGATCATGGGTATACCTTTTAAATGATTTGTCCATTAGAGCGCAAAAGCTGTACGCCAGAACAACAATTGACCATTGTGCACACTTTCCTTTTGTCGAACCGGTGTGGGCACACGTTTTCCAGAAATTGGGGGCGTTGTTGCTGCTTGGTTTGCGTAGAGATCCGCAATTTGCTTGCGCGCCCGAAAGAGCCGGCTCTTCACGGCAGAAACGGTCAAGCCCATGGTTTCCGCAATCTCTTCATAGCTACAATCTTCCCAGTAGCGCAAAACCAACGGTGTCCGATAGTCGGGATCAAGCTTGTCGAGCAACTTTTGTAATTCGGCAGCCAGTTCTTTGCTCAACACGTCGGCTTCCGGTTGGGGATCGGCGTGCTCCAGATTTTCCAACACAGGATTATCGTCAATCGAGACATAGATCGCGCGACGTTTGCGCAGCCGGTCGATACAATGGTGATTGGCAATTGAAAAGAGCCAAGTGCTAAATTTGTGATTGGTATCGTATTGCGCCAACCGTGCATAGGCGCGCAAGAAGGTCTCTTGTGCGGCGTCCTCTGCCTCTTCAGGTGAACTGAGCATCCGATACGTTAGGTTATAGACTGGACGCTGATACGCTTCGACCAAGCGGCTAAACGAACGCTTATTGCCCGCCTGTGCTTCGCGTATCCAGACTTCTTCCTGCTCACTCATATTCTTCTTCGCCCCATAATCGTTCTATTTCATTGCCTGCGGTTCGCGTATTGACAAGGATCGACGAAGCATGCTACTTTGTTCAATCCGGATGATCGGTCAATCCCAAACTTGCGCAGGCACTAGCGCGCTGAGAGATCTCTAGTTTGAAATGATTACGCACAGCGTCGCGAAAAGTTTCGCGCAATCGGAATTTTACTCTATTTTCGATCAATTAGCGTCTTCTTGTGGCTCACGTACGCACATGATCAGCAAAATCAGGCTCACACCTAGCGCTGCTACAGAACTGACACACAACCCAGCAACGCCATATTGCACATAGATCCACGGCCCTGTCAGATTGGCCAGCGCCCCACCGATCATGACAACTGCCGCACTAAGCGACATCAACTTGCCGCGTTGGTCGGGCACCTGTTCGCTGAGTAATGAGAGCTGGCTGACGATGCCAAATTCAAAGAAGCCGCGCGTTAGGGCAATGCCGAGTACAACTACCCATAAGGAGCTGTTCAGAAAGGGTAGCAGCAGATAGCTGAGCGCCATCCCCGCCGTGCCGAGCAACACACTGCGTCGCTTGCCAATCCGGTCGGTAAAGAGGCTCACCGAAACACTGGCTACCAAATCGAAACAACCCATCAGCAGCGCCACCGAGCCCAGCGCCGACGGCCCAAGATCATACTTGGTGTTGAGCCAGACGCCATAGACAACCATCAACTGCATCCCTGCAAAAAACAGTAATGCGCCTGCAAAAATGGCACTATAGGCCGACCGGGCGCGCCGGCCCAAGTCGAAAAACTGGAGGCCACGCGGGTAGCGCGATGCCCGGGTTGGCATTGTCGCGGCTGCCCCTGGCTGAGCTAGATCGGTGGCCGGCAACACACTAAAAAGCAACCAAATGCAGCCCAAGCCGCCCGCCAACACAAAGAACGGTGTGCGCCAATCGGTGCGTTCGATCAACACACCAACGAAAAACAAGCCCCCAATTCCGGCCAGCGCCCACGAATATTCCAGAATACCCAGGCCGCGCGCCCGAATCGCATAGGGCAACCGTGCACTAAGATACGCTTGCAAGGTAGGAACAAAGCCTGCTTGGCCCACGCCGAGGGCCACCATGCCCGCCACCAACATCAACATGCCGCGGCTGCTGCCCACCAGCAACAAACCGGCGATCACACATAACAGCGCCAACCGCATAATGCGCCGGTAGCCATGGCGGTCGGCCAGCGCACCCATGATCGGTGTAAAGATACCAATGATCAAGCGCAGACTGAGCAGACGGCCCAAGGTCACTACATCCACGCCCAGTCCAATGGCAAAGATTGTCAGAAATGGATTAAAGAGTTGTGCAACGGTGTCGATCAAAAAACGTGCACTGATACTGATGCCGAGTAAGCGGACAAGTGAGATCTCGGCGCGCTCAACGCGCAGGTTGCTTGGCACAAAGATTCCTTTGCTTGGTCTGTAAAGTTGTTGTGTAAGTCGTGTTGGGGAAGCGTGTGATTGCTAGGTACGCGGGCGCATGGACACCCAGGTAGGCACTGGGTTGGGCGCGCGCTACATCCAAACCCTTGGGCGCGCATTGTCGTTGTCATCGTCGCCGATGATGCGTGGTTGTACTTGATCACTCGGTTCGGCATGGGCAGTTTCATCGCGTCGGACTTCGCGGCCGGCTGCGCCACCCTGGTCGGGACCCAGGATGCCCGCTTCTTCCAGTTGATCAACCAGGCGACTGGCGCGGTTGTAGCCAATGCGCAGCTTGCGTTGTAACAAGCTCACCGAGCCGCGCCCCGTTTCGCGCACAATACGCGTTGCATCGGCAAAGAGTTCGTCGCGGCCATCTGCTGTCTTCATCGCTTCGATCTGTTCAAAGATCGGGTGTTCAAAGAGCGGTGCTTGGTTCAACCCCGTGCTTGGCAACGTTGACGCTGGCTTGGTCATATCAGCATTCGATTTTAGCGGATCGAAGGTGCGGTGGGACGCAGTTGTGTCGGGGGTTGGCAGACCCAGCGTAGCCTGGGTTGTCCACTGGCCACTATTGCGATCTTCCAACGTGCGGAAGCCTTTCCAATAGCGCACAATGCGGTTGATTTCCTCGTCATTGAGAAAGGTGCCCTGTAGCCGTTCCAACTTGCTGGTGTCCGGTGCCATAAAGAGCATGTCGCCGCGCCCAAGTAAGCGCTCCGCCCCTGGCACATCCAAGACGACGCGACTGTCGATCTGGCTGGTGACAGCAAAGGCAATTCGTGCAGGGAAGTTGGCCTTGATCAGACCGGTGATGACATCAACTGACGGGCGCTGTGTGGCTATGATCAAATGAATGCCGACGGCGCGCGCCATCTGTGCCAGGCGACAAATATGCTTCTCCACTTCTTCGGGAGCTGCCATCATCAGATCCGCCATTTCATCGACAATGACTACAATGTAGGGCAGCGCTTTTTCATTGCGTTTGACCAAATATTCATTGTAGCGCACCAGATCGCGCGCCCCCACCTTACTGCACAAGCTGTAGCGTCGTTCCATCTCTTTCACGGCCCAGAAGAGCACACCCGCGGCTTTATCAACCTCGGTGACGACGGGGCTGAGCAAATGGGGCACGCCATTGTAGACACTCAGCTCAACCATTTTGGGATCGACCATGAGAAAGCGCAGATTGTCGGGCGTGTTGGTGAGCAGCAGACCATTGATAATCGAGTTGATACAGACCGACTTGCCCGTACCGGTTGCGCCGGCGATCAACAGATGGGGCATACGGGTCATATCACTGATAATCGCTTGGCCTTTGACATCTTCCCCCAGCGCCACGGGCAGGCGGCCTTTGAACTGAGTGAACGCCTCGGATTCCATCAACTCTTTGAGACCGACAATGTTGCCTTCATGATTGGGCACCTCGACCCCGACATAGTTCGTGCCCGGGATGGGTGCCTCGATGCGCACGCTGGGTGCAGCCAACGCCAGGGCTAGATCATTGGCCAAGCCAGCAATCTTCGCCACTTTCACCTTGATGCGCTTGACTTCGCCCTGTACTGTCCGTTCCACATAGCCCGGCTTGATCAAATATTGGGTGACCGTTGGCCCTTTATACGCGCCTTCAAAATCCGCTGGCACGCCAAAGAGCGCCAGCGTTTCTTGGATCATGCGCCCCTGTTGGCGGATCAGGTCATCACTATCGCTGTGCCGTTCCCAGTTGTTTAGCATGTCATCCAGGCGCGGCAGCCGCCATTCTTGGGCACTACCCACAATGCGCGGCATCAATAGTTCACTTTCGCCAGGTGTTAAGCCCGCCGGGCTTAAGCGTGGCGTAGGTGCTGCTGGCGTGGGGGCAACTGGTTTTGCGCGGTCGGTGCGGGCTGGCGATTGGGAGGTGGCGGTGGGGCGCACCATGTTGGCTGCCGTTGGCAACGTCGAAATCGGCTCGTGATGCGTGGGTTGCTTCCAGCGATCTGCCAAGATTTTCCACCACGCCAGATGACCACTGGGTAGCGGCAACACCGGATCGATCCCCACATGCTCGGCGTGTGGCTGGTGGAGCATCCGTAGCTGATGCCAAAGTCCCAGCCCCCAGTCGATAAGCAGGTAATCAGTTAAAAAGACCAACCCCGAAATAGCCAGAAAGATAACAAAAATCCAGGTGAACCAAAAGCCGAGTACGCTCTGCAATCCTTGGGCCAGCAAGGTGCCAACCTGCCCACCACCATTGCCCGCCGCGCCCCCCCAAAGGGACGCGCCCACAATCAGGGCAATAAAGAGCAATGCACAGCCCGCCGGATGCTGCCATGGCATATCATCCATGTTTTCTACGGCGCGGATCACCATCCATAGCCCCAGTGCACCCGTGACAACGGGAAATCCCCAAGCGCCAATCCCAAAGGTCAATTCCAGCCAGCTAACCCACACTCCCGTAATCGTGCCGGTGCTGCTGGTGAGCAGGCTGAGGAGGGTGATGAGCGAGACCAAAACCAAACACACCCCAGCAACATCGGGGCGTTGGATTCGGGTGATAAAGGAGCTCAGCAGATCGGAGTTCTGTTTTCGCTTTGGTGGTGCTTTGCGCTTTGCCATAGAGTGCTAATCAAAAAACTGAAAAGTCGTACAAGCTAGCAATCGATCGGTTAGGCGAATCTGTGTGCTTTTCACTGAATTGGCGAGAAGCATCGAAAGTGAAGACCAAAATGTGCATCTTCACTTTCTGCTTGATTGCTTTTCGCCAATGATGCAACCGAACAGATGTTCGGATTAGTATACTATACTTCCATTACCAGCGGCAAGATCATGGGGCGGCGTCCCATTTCTTTGTAGGTGAAGGTGGTCAAGGCATCGCGAATTTTGTTTTCCAACACCTGTACCGGCACGCGTTTCTTCAATAATGTCTCGACTACATCGCGTGCCCGGCTGATCAGATCCTCGCTGTCGCGAATGTAGACAAAGCCACGGCTGATGATCTCTGGCCCGTAGATAATTTCACCGTCCACTTCATCAATGGCCACAACACAGACTAGGAAGCCATCCTGGCTGAGGTGCCGTCGATCGCGCAACACAACATTGCCCACGTCGCCAACGCCCAAGCCATCGACAAAGACATGGCCAACGGGTAATTGCTCACCTAGGCGGCCTTCGATCTCTCTGTCATTTTTGAAATGGCCAAATTCCAGGCTTTGGCCATCTTCAATCACATAGACATTTTCCTTGGGCACGCCCCGTTCCTCGGCAATGCGCGCGTGCAGGATCAAATGGCGATATTCGCCATGCACCGGCACAAAGAAGCGGGGGCGCACCAGATCCAACATACGCCGATAATCTTCGCGGCCACCGTGACCGCTGACATGCACATCGCCCAATTCATGGTAGAGCACATCGGCACCTTGGCGGAAGAGATTGTCTACCGTGCGATTAAAGAGTTCTTCGTTACCAGGAATTGGGGTTGCACTCAGGATCACTGTGTCGCCGGCACGCAGCGTGATCTGGCGATGATCGCTGACACTCATCCGCACCATGGCACTGGTCGGTTCACCTTGGCTGCCGGTCGCAATGATCACCACTTCTTGCGCGGGCAAGGATTCCATTTCGCCAGCGGTGAGCAGCTCTTCCTGCTTGATGTCGAGATAGCCCAATTGGATGGCGATTTTGATATTGTTCACCATCGAGCGGCCAATCGCGCCAATGCGCCGTCCATCGCGGCGGGCGGCATCAATGACCTGTTGAACGCGACCCAGATTGCTGGCAAAGGTCGTAATCAACACACGCCCTTCGGCTTTCTGAAATGCGTTGTCAAGCATATCATTCAACGAGCGCTCACTGGGCGTCGTGCCATCTTTTTCGGCATTCGTGCTGTCTGCCATTAGCAATAGCACGCCTTCATCGCCCCAGCGCCGCAATTTATCTTCTTCGGTTGGTTTGCCATCCACCGGTGTGGGATCAAACCGATAGTCGCTGGTGTGGATCACGCGGCCAGCGGGTGTTTGCACAGCCACGCCGACACTGTCGGGGAAACTGTGGCACGTGTGGAAGAATTCGACAAAAAATGGGCCAAGGTCCAGTGTATCATGCTCGGTAATGGTGTTTAGTTGTACTTCACCCAGTAGCTTGTGCTCGCGCAATTTGCCTTCGAGCAGCCCCAACGTTAAGGCAGTGCCATAAATCGGGGCGCGCAACCCCTCTTCGACCAAATAACTTAACGCGCCAATGTGATCTTCATGGCCATGGGTCAAAATAATGCCGGTGACATTGTCCAGGCGATCCATTACATATTCCGTGTCGGGAATGACGAGATCGATTCCATGCATTTCGCTGGTCGGAAACATCAGGCCGGCATCAATGATCAAAATATGATTGCCCGATTCGAGCAGCGCCATATTTTTACCAATTTCGCCTAATCCCCCCAGGGGGATCAGCCGCAACAACGGACTGCCCGCTGTTGCGCCTTTATTATTTTTGTTTTGTGTCATATTTGTGTTATCTCCTGTTTACAAAGGTATATCTTGAATCTATCACAATCACAGAGCTGCTCACGGGCTCTGAATTATGCAAAAGTGTGATCGTTGCCGTGGTCAAGCGCGAAATGCATAGACACAACTGATCAACGAATGGCCGCAGTTCCACCGGGTAGATATGGCTGGGTAGCTACAGCTGCGGCATATTGAATAGCAAAGCGCCAGCCAATCTGGCCGGACAGTCGCAATACATTTGGGACTATGGTTTGGGCAAAAATAGACTTTGAACCTGAGAAGTCTATTTCGACAACCGCATAGTGCCAGGAATGATCGAATTGGGCAGACGCATGGCTTCACCACCCACTCTTGGCAGTGTCAAATTGACCAGTGGGTGCTGAAGCGATTGTGGGGCAGCGTTCGTGTGGCTAGTTCTGTTGGGCGTGACTGTGCTATGCAGCAATCCGTACGCAAGTGCGTGTTCGCTATCGCAGTGCCTACTTCCAAGCTTCTTGGCTAGGATCAGCAACTGTGGTGACCGCGCACACGCGTACAAGGTTACAGGAACCTGAGAAGTCACACCATTCGACGCGCTAAAATGAAAGCTGTGCTAGTCAAAATTGATAGTGGTATCAACACAGTGGTATCAACACACTAGTATCAACACAGTGACGGTGTATCGAACCAACAATCCAGCGAAGCCAAAGTATCAATGACCAAGGCTCCGGCAGATTCACTGTTTATTACTTACCCTACTGTTATCCTGGGGCATTACCCTGGCAAGCAATAAAAGCGGACACTATCGATCGGTTTTGACCACACAACCGACACAGTTGTTGTCTACGAATCTTCACAATAAAGCGTGTTCAAAAGCATATTCACCATGACGCATGAATGATGGGTGACCCCTTACTGCTCGTCTCGTTGTTTACCTGTTGCAACCTGATCTCCCGTATTGCTTCCCGCCAACCGCCAGCTCTTTCGAGTAGCTGCTGGCGGTTGCATACGTTGCTCTACAGTCAAGCCGATCTAGGTTCGTCTACTAAGCCATCTATCCGTACTACGCCCCACAACGGGCGTTTCTCTGAAAATAATATAGAACCAGTATTGAAAATTCAACACTGTGTATTTTTAATCGATCCTATTATCCAAAAATAATCATTCCAAAATGAATTGCGGCGTCAACCCAAGTCGAGCGGCCAATGATATTCGTCAGATCATTATATCATCGGAACGAAAACGCGTCGAATTTACTAGGATACATCCTGCTACTTGGCATCGCACACGCCAACCAACGCCCAATAGATGCGATCTTGCTCCCTTTGTGATAAAATAGCGCGGTCAACTTCAACGCCAAGTGTCCTATGTGCCGTACGTTTGGATCGATTGTCAAGCCGTTCGTCTTTTTCTATGACCCTCCCCACCTTTAGCCAACTGCTCTCTATCTACATGAATCGCTCGGGTATCAGCGACAGCGAGTTGGCGCGCAGCATTGGCGTACGGCGGCAGACGATCTTTCGCTGGAAAGAAGGCTTGGTCGAACGCCCGCGCGCCCGCGAAGATGTGTTACGCTGCGCCACCAAACTACGTCTTAACGACGAAGAACGCGATCGATTGCTGTTGGCGGCTGGCTTTGCCCCCGAACTTGGGCCACCCGACGTACCACCCGATTCGCCACCCGACGCCACTGTGCCGCCCCCGGCCCTCACCCCAACCGCGACGGAAGACCCCGTTGTGTTGCCTGATCCTGTTTCTGCACCTGAAGACCCTGTCTCCACAGCGGTAAGCGATCCAGCGACTACCGAGCCGCGCGCGCAACTAGCCGCAGAACCGTCTGTCGCTGTACTGCCATCGACTCGCCATGGGGTGCACCCCGTATTGAACGCACTGCTCAACCCACGCTGGGGCAGGTGGGCTTGGGCCGCAAGTGGGTTTGTTTTGCTGCTGCTGGGATTGGTGTGGGTACGCAATCCTTTCCTGGCAAATCCCGCAACTCCGACGCCCCCACCGCTGGTGACAACGGCCCCGTTGCCGCCCTATCCTGTGGCTGTGGCAGACGAAACCCTTTTGTTGATTGCCCAGTTTACCGGCTATACAACCAATGAGCGTTACAATGTGGCCGGGCGGATCAGCGAGGAGCTGGCAAGCCAGATCGCGGCGGCGAAGTTGATCAGCACGACTGTCGCGGTCTGGCCCGAGGAGATTCCCAACGCAACGCAGGCTGGGCAATTGTTGGCGGCCACCAACGCTACAATGATTATTTGGGGTGAGTATGACAGTGGGCGCGTGCGTGTCAACCTGGAAACGCGTGTGGCGGGCGAGAGCCAGAAGCGCGACTTTACGCTGACTTCTGCCGATGATTTAGTAACGACAATTAACTCGACCGTGCCCAAGGAAATCCGCGTCATCGCGCTGATCGCATTGGGCCGCTTGTTGCGCGATCAAGCGGCGTACAATGCGGCAATCGCTGTGTTTCAACGGGCGCTGGCGCTAGACCCAGAGGATGTGGCCGTCAAGGCAAAACTGAATTTCTATCTGGGCTATCTGGCCGAGCAAGGCACAGAATTGAGCGATTTGAACCGGGCCGTCATGTACTATACGCGCGCCACAGAATTGGATAGCCAACTCTATGTGGCCTATTACAATCGGGGCACGGTGCAGATTCAGCGCTTTGATTTGCAGCCCAACGACGAAGCTCGCTTAACCGCGACGCTGACCGCGGCGATTGCCGACCTGAGCCATGTGCTCAAATATCGCGCGACTTATCTGGATGCCTATCTGAATCGCGCGATTGCCTATTATGGGCGCGATGAAATTGGCGATATGGACGCTGCCTTGCAGGACTTGAATCGCCTGTTGGTGCTAAAGGCCGATAATGCCGACGCTTATTACACACGCGGCTTGGTGCACATTCGTGCCGGCGCAGCATTGCAATGGGTGGACGATTTCCAGCAAGTGCTGGCCCTCCAACCCGAGCATGTCGGCGCGATCAGTGGGCTCTGTTGGGGGTATGCGCTGGCCCAGCAAGCAGAAACTGCGCTACCCTATTGCGATCAAGCGGTAGCACTGGATACGACAGGTGCCAGTCGCGATAGTCGCGCCATTGCGTATGCGCAGCTAGGCCGCTATGACGCGGCCATCGCCGATTTTCGCAGCTATCTGGCTTGGTTGCAAACGTTACAGCCCACTACTTTGTATGCGCGCAATCGTGGTCCGCTGGTTGAGCAGTGGATTGACCGTCTGGCGGTGGGTGAAAACCCCTTTGACCGTGCATTGTTGGAAACGCTGCGCCATCGCGATCAAGATGCCGAAGAATAAGGGTCTACCAAGCACGCCAAGGCCATACGTAGGCAATCCCAATCGAGCCCTGTATACGCGGCATTTCAGGAAAGGGCCATAGGCAGCGTACGTTACGGGCTTACCCTGGCTCCTTCCCCGAATGCATTCACTGGCATTACTGTCGCTTGGCGCGGATCACGGCCCCGGTGAACGAGAAGTTATGATTGGCCTCTACTTGCAGCGCCGTTTTGACTTCTTGGGGTGCGCCATCCAACAGGGTGCGGATCATTGCGGCATTGGCATCTGGCGTGGCCATGCGCTGGATCCAGCTGACAAAATCGATCCAGACCCCGCCGCGATAGATGACTTGCGTGTCTACAAAACCAGCGCTTTCCAGCATGGCGATCCATTGCGCCGCCGTGTGATCGCGGACATGCGAGGGATCGCGCAAGACCTCTACGGCTTGCAGATAAGTATCACACACAAAGTCATCAAAAGAAACAATGTCGTCCAAAATGATATAGCCACCCGGTTTGAGCACGCGTTGAAATTCTTGCAACGCCGCGTCTGGATGGGGCCAATGGTGGGCGCTGTAGCGCGAAACGATAATATCAAAATGGTGGTCGGCAAAGGGTAACTTTTCCACATCCCCCAGCCGGAACTCGACATTGGTCAAGCTACGCTCAAGCGCCAGTTGCTCGCCCTGATCCAGCATACCCCGGGTCAAATCTACGGCAATCACCTGGGCCACATGGGGGGCAAAGGCCAAGGCCGTATGGCCTGTGCCACAGCCGGCATCCAGCACACGCTCCTGCCCAGTCAAGGAAATGGCGCGCAACATCTCTTCGAGATCACGCCCCTTGGCATGGACCGCGCTCGTGCTATAGTTGGCCGCCACTTGACCAAATTGATGTTGTACCGCTGCTTTACTATCCATATTCGTCATTTGTCGATCCTATCGGTTATTGCGATTGATTATTCTTTTGCCAACTCGGGTCGCCGCCACGGCACTGCATAGCGTTTGATCATCATCAGTCGATCATCGGCGGCTTCAAAGCCAAATTTGCGATACAAGCTATGCGCGTCGCGCGTTGCCAAGACAAAACTGCGCAAACTGGCCAGTGCCGGACAATTGACAATACTCTCGATCAGCCAGACGCCCAAGCCGTCGCCTCGTTGCTCTGGTAAGATAAAAACGTCGGCCAGGTAGGCAAACGAGGCATAGTCAGTCACGACACGCGCAAAGCCAATCTGCTTGTTTTCTTCGTATAGCCCAAAACAGAACGAATGTTGAATGGCCTGGGCCACCAACTCGCGCGGAATGCCAGGCGACCAATAGCAATGATAAAGATAGCCATGAATCACATCCAGATCGAGCCGCGCTGGATCGGTGCTAATGGTAAAGTGCGCTTTATGATATTCGTACACGAGATTCTGTCTTTCCGTTTAGCACTCAGTCATGTAGCAGGGAATACTAGTGGGTTCTATTTGTGTGACAATGCATATTCAACGGCGGCCTCTACATGCAGCGCTAGCGTATTCAGCAATGGTGTTGTTGTATCGGTTGGGCGCAATAGCAGGGGCAACTCGGTGCAACCCAAAATGACTCCGTCAACCCGATAGCGGGCAATAACGTCCAGTAAGGTTTGGCGGCTTTCCTCACGAAAATTCCCCACCACCAACTCGTCAAAAATGATCGCATTGATCACCGCCTGTTCCGCTGGGGCTGGTGTGATTACGTCAATTCCATAGTGCGCACAGACATCGGCATAGAAGGCCGCTTGCATCGTAAAGCGGATACCCAGCAGCAACAACCGTCGCCAACCCTGGGCGTGGGCATGTTGCGCCGTCACCTCGACAATACTGAGCAGCGGTAGCGGTGCACGGTCTACCAGTTGGGGAAAGACGGCATGGGGCGAATTGGCGGCCAGCAGTGCAAAGTCGGCACCAGCGCGCTGCAGTGCAATCAGCCCTTGCAAGATGTATTCGACATACCCAACCATGTCGCCGCTATCTTCATAATCCGTAAACTTTTGAAAGTTCAGGCTGTAGACTATCACTTCGGGATAGTAGTAGTCGTGCTGGCGCGCAAAGTGCGCCGCATGAATCTGTTGATAATAGACTGCGGTCGATTCGTGACTGA
>Ga0105048_10005784_pt1 | contig 19966 bp, 18 predicted proteins | sample MAT05_FD_78382 | JGI IMG/M metagenome (GOLD analysis project Ga0105048, IMG submission 78382) | Freshwater microbial communities from Lake Fryxell liftoff mats and glacier meltwater in Antarctica - MAT-05 | ecosystem: Environmental > Aquatic > Freshwater > Ice > Liftoff microbial mat | place...
ACGTCGTCGTCGGCGGCGCCAACAGCACCAACAGCGTGACGCTGAACGGGTCCATCGAGTACCCGTCGAACATCGACCCCGCCGCCCGAGCCGCCTGCGGCTGAACGGCATACTCGACGGCGCACTCGACTGCGTACTCGACCGCAGCGCGGCTGGCCTTGGGGCCGACCCCGAGGGCTTTTTCAACATCCGCCATGACGCCGACACCCAACGCCGCCCGCTGGGCCCAGATCAAGGCCCTGTTCGATGGCGTCGTCGAAGCGCCACCGGCGCAGCGCGAGGCCTTCATCACCGCTGCCGGGCTGGACGCGGAAGCACTCGCCGAACTGCGCAGCCTGCTCGCCCACCACGACGCCGCCGACGCTGCTGACACCGGCGGCGGCGCCTTCATGGCCGCCAGCGCCAGCACCGCGATGGCCGAAACCCCGGCGCCGGCCGTGTTGCCCGGCCAGCGCCTGGGCGCCTGGCAGGTGGTGCGCGCCATCGGCGCGGGCGGCATGGGCGAGGTTTTCGAGGCTCGCCGCGCCGACGGCAGCTACGAGGGCCGCGCTGCGGTGAAGCTATTGAAGCGCGGCATGGACAGCGCCGCCGTGCTGCAGCGTTTTGCGCAAGAACGCCAGGCCCTGGCGCGCCTGAGCCACCCGAACATTGCGCGCCTGCTCGACGCCGGCGCCAGCGAGCAAGGTCTGCCCTACTTCGTGCTGGAGTTCGTGGACGGCCAGCCCGTGGACGTGGCCGTGCACGGCCAGCCGCTGGAAGCCCGGTTGCAGTTGTTCCTGCAACTGGCCGATGCCGTGGCCCACGCCCACCGCAACCTGCTGGTGCACCGCGACCTGAAACCCGGCAACGTGCTGGTGGACCGTGAAGGCCAGGTCAAGCTGCTCGACTTCGGCATTGCCAAGGCGCTGGACCCGCTGGATGGCCACGATGGATCGACCACGGTGGGCGGCGTGCGCCCCTACACGCCCAACTACGCCAGCCCGGAACAGATACGCGGTGAGCCGGTGAGCACCGCCACCGACATCTACAGCCTGGGCGTGCTGCTGTACCAGATGCTCACCGGCACCCGGCCCACCGGCCGCCGCGCCACCACACCGGCCGAAGCCGCGCGCAGCGTGCTGGAAGACGAGCCGACGCGGCCGAGCCGGCTGAGCGCGCGCGAGGTCGTCGACCCGCAATGGATCATCACCCGCAAGACGCTCGAAGGCGATCTCGACAACATCCTGCTGAAGGCGCTTGAAAAAGCTCCGGAGCGGCGTTACGCCAGCGTGGATGCGCTGGCCGCGGACGTGCGTGCGTTCCTGGAAGCGCGCCCGGTGAGCGCGCGCGCGGCCCGGCCGCTGTACCTGCTTTCCAAGTTCGCGCAACGCAACCGCACCGCCGTCTGGACGGGCGGCATGGCCGCGCTGGGCCTGGCCACGGCACTGGCGGCCACGCTGTTGCAGGGGCGCTTGGCTGCCGCGTTGGGCGTCGTGTTGCTGGCTGTGGCGTCGGTGATAGCGCTGCTGCAGGCGCGCCGCGCCGCCACCGCGCGCGATGCCGCCACCCGGGCTGGTGACGACGCGCGCGCACAGCTTGAACGTGTCAAACGCATCATCAACGACCTGGTTTTCCGCTATGGCGACACGGTGACGCACATGCCCGGCGGCGCCCAGGCGCAGGAAGCGATGCTGCGCAACATCGTCACCCTGCTCGAGCCGACCGTACAAGCGGGCACCGACGACCTGGACCTGATCGCGACGATGGCATCGGTGCTGGGGCGCCTGGCCGAGATTCAGGGCAACAACCTCATGACCGACCGCACGCGCGCTGGCGAGGCCACTGCGACTGCCGAGCGTGCGCTGGCGCTGGCCGAGCGCGCCTGGGCGCAACGCCAGGGCGACTGGCGCTTTGCCAGCTGGCACATTCGCACACTGATCGTGCGCGCACATCTGCTGCGCTCGCGCGGGCAGATCAACGAGGCGCGCACCCTGCTGGAACTGGCTGCCACCCGCGCCGCGGCAGGCCTGGCCGTGCAGCGCGACGGCGAGGGCCACATGTACATGGGCACCAGCCTGGCCAACGTCCACATGGACCTGGCGCAACTGCTGGACCACCCGACCTTGCCCAGTTTTGGCGCCGGCGGCCAAGCACTCGTCGAACACCGCCGTTCCGAGCAGGCGCTGCGCGCGCTGCTGGAGCGCAAGGAAGACCTGGCCGCGCTCGACCGCAACGCGCCGCCCGGTGAGCAGTCCAGCGAGGCCTACCTCACACACCAGGTGGGCACCATCATCGGCAGCCGCGCTTTGATTCATCTGCGCGCCGACCGGGTGGAAGACGCTTACGCCGAGATTCAAACCGCGATGCCCTTGCGGCACCGCAACGTCGAACGCGAACCGCGCAATGTCTGGTGGCGCCATGGCCTGATGGCCGAGGCCAACGTGCTGGCGACGTGCCTGCTGCGGCTGGGCCGCGCCGCCGAGGGCCTGGCAGCGGCCACGCTTGCCTGGGACACGATGCAGGCGCTGGCGCGCGACGAAGGCGAGCAAAGCAAGTGGGCGGGGCCCGCCACGCGCAGCCTGGTGGGCGCGCAGTACGGCTGGGCCTTGCTCGTCAACGGCCGGCCTCGCGAGGCCATCGAGGTGCTGGAGCCAACACTGGTCTATTGGCGCGGCGAGTCAGGCGCAGACGCAGAACGCAAGGTCGCGCAGGTGCAGCAGCACCTGGATGCAGCCAGGGCCGCCGCAGCGGCTTGACGGATGAGCCCTGCAGGCCGCCTTTCAGCCAGAAGCCGCCGCGCCGCCGGCGGGCTCTTCAGCGCGGCTGGTGGCCGAGCTGGGCCATGTGCCCGCGCCTTGAACCGTCAGGCCTTCTTTACCGCGCCTGGCCCAAGCCTCGCCTGGCCTTCACCGCCTGTGCCAGCCCATCCAGCAAGCCCACCGTGTCGTCCCAGTCGATGCAGGCATCGGTGATGCTCTTGCCGTATTCCAGCTTGGCGGCGTCGTCCTTGCCCGGGGTGAACTTCTGCGCGCCGCCGCGCAGGTGGCTTTCCACCATCACGCCGAAGATGCAGCGGCCGCCGGCAGCGACCTGGCCGCCCACGTCCTTCATCACCTCGATCTGGCGCTGGTACTGCTTGCTGCTGTTGGCATGGCTGGCGTCCACCATCAGGCGGCAGGGCAGCTTGCTGGCCTCGATCTCGGCACAGGCTGCGGCCACGCTCTCGGCGTCGTAGTTCGGCGTCTTGCCGCCGCGCAGGATGATGTGGCAGTCTTTGTTGCCCTTGGTCTCGACGATGGCGACCTGGCCGTTCTTGTGCACGCTCATGAAGTGGTGCGGGCGGCTGGCGGCCTGGATGGCGTCGATGGCGATGCGCACGTTGCCGTCGGTGCCGTTCTTGAAGCCCACCGGTGCACTCAGCCCGCTGGCCAGTTCGCGGTGCACCTGGCTTTCGGTGGTGCGCGCGCCGATGGCGCCCCAACTGATGAGGTCGCCGATGTATTGCGGGCTGATGACGTCGAGAAACTCGCTGCCCGCCGGCACGCCCAGGCGGTTGATGTCCACCAGCAGCTGGCGCGCGATGCGCAGGCCTTCGTGGATGCGGAAGCTCTCGTCCAGGTAGGGGTCGTTGATCAGGCCCTTCCAGCCCACCGTGGTGCGCGGCTTCTCGAAATAGACGCGCATCACCACTTCCAGCTCGCCGGCGTGTTTGTCGCGCTCGGCCTTCAGCCGGCGCGCGTACTCCACGGCCGCTGCCGGGTCGTGAATGCTGCACGGGCCGACGATGACGAGCAGGCGGTCACTGCCCTGTTCATTCCCGCCCGTCATGATCTTGCGGATGTTGGAGCGCGTGCTGCTGATCAGCGTTTCCACCGGCGTGCCAGCAATGGGAAAGAAGCGGATCAGGTGCTCCGGCGGTGGCAGCGGGGTCACATCGCGGATGCGCTGGTCGTCGGTCTGGCTGGTCTTTTCCGAAAGCGCCAGGCGCTCGTCGGTGGGGGTCGCGGTTTTCGGGCTCATGGAACACTTTTCAAAGGTGCCTGCGGGCCCCGGCAACAAAAAACCGCCGGGGCTGCCGGCGGTTTCTGGGGGTGCGGTGCGCTGCTTCTACCTACGCGTTTGCCTCTCCAGCCGCCAAGCGGTGCGAGAACCAAAAGTACGAAGAGAAGAAGGCTGCGGGGCGCATGGCCGCGAATGTAGCACGCACCTCAGGGCGGGCCGCTGACCGCAGCACCGGCCACCGGCAGGTGCTGCGCCGCGGTGACCCCCATCGAGACATAGAGGCTCGTCACCGCTTCGACGCTGAGCGCGGCCGGTGTCACCCAGGCCTCGGGCACGAAGAGCAGGCCGCCGCCGATGGGCACCGGTGCGGTGGGCACCAGCACCGTGACGCAGCGGCGGCCGTCCACTTCCAGCACCTCGGCCGACGTCTGCAGGGCCAGCACGACGGCGCCACCTTCTGCGCCGCCGAAGCGCAGCCACACCGCCTGCATGGCGCGCGCGGCCGTCGGGTCGCGCTGCGTGAACAGGGCCACCAGCCGCTGCACCGTGTCGTAGACCTGCCGCACCAGCGGTATGCGGCGCATCACGCCGTCCACCAGCCGCGCCAGGCCGCGCTGCAGGCCGGCTTCCACCAGCGCCCCAAGGCCCACCAGGACGCCGGCGACGACGCCCAGGCCCACGACGTAACCGAGGAATGCCGAGCCCAGGCCCAGCGCCACCAGCAGCGAACCGATCAGGCTGCTGGGCCCCACCATGCTCGCCACCACGCTGAGCGCCCAGGCGAAGATGGCCAGCGTGGCGGCCACCGGCAATGCCGCCAGCAGCCCGGTGATGAAGAGGCGCAGCAGGTGGGCGGGGGTGGGTTTCATGGCGGGGATTGTCGGTGCCGCAGCGGCACCGGTCTTCAGCGCGTCTGCGCGTCAAGGCCCGCTGCGGCCAGGCGCTGCACCACGTCTTGCACGTGCGCGGCGTTGCGCGTCTGCAGCACGAGTTCGACCTCGACGTTCTGCGCGCTCAGCGAGCTGAAGGCGCGCTGGTGGTGCACCTCGTCGATGTTGGCGCCGGCTTCCGCAACAACGGCGGTGATGCGCGCCAGCACGCCGGGTGTGTCGCGCGCGTTCACGCGGATGCGTGCCAGCCGGCCCGCGCGCACCATGCCGCGTTCGATCAAGGCCGACAGCATCAGCGGGTCGATGTTGCCACCGCACAGCACCAGGCCCACTTGCTTGCCGGCGAAGCGTGCCGGGTCCTTCAGCAAGGCGGCCAGGCCCGCAGCACCGGCACCTTCGACCACGGTCTTCTCGATCTCCAGCAGCATCAACACCGCCTGCTCGATGTCGCCTTCGTCCACCAGCACCATGTCGTCGACACGTTCGCGGATGATTTCGCGCGTGATCTGGCCGGGCAGGCCCACCGCGATGCCTTCGGCAATGGTGCTGGAGCCCTGCGCGTGGACAGTGCCCTTGATGGCGTTGACCATCGCCGGAAAGCGGCTCGTCTGCACGCCGATGATCTGTACAGATGGTTTGAGCTGGCGCACCGCAGTCGCAATGCCGCTGATGAGCCCGCCGCCGCCGACCGCGACGACCAGCGTGTCGAGACCGGGTTGGGCGCGCAGCATCTCCGCGCCTATCGTGCCCTGGCCGGCGATGACGGCTTCGTCGTCGAAGGGGTGCACGAAGCTCAAGCCCTGCGCAGCAGCCAGCGCCAGTGCGTGTTCACGCGCTTCGTCGAAGGTCTCGCCGAACAGCACCACCTCGGCGGCGAAGCCGCGCGTTCGTTCCACCTTCACGGTGGGCGTGTTGACCGGCATCACGATGACGGCGCGCAGACCCAGGCGCTGCGCGTGGTGGGCCACACCCTGGGCGTGGTTGCCGGCGCTGGCGGCGATGACGCCCTTGATGGGCATACCGCTTTCCAGCATCGTGGCCAGCTTGTTCAGCGCGCCGCGTTCTTTGAACGAAGCCGTGAACTGCAGGTTCTCGAACTTCAGGAACACGCGGCAGCCGACGATCTGGCCCAGTGTCTTGCTTTCGACACAGGGCGTGTCGAGCACCTGCCCTTCCAGACGCGTTGCGGCCTTTTCGATGTCGGCGTAGCTGACCGCCATGTTCAGGCGGTGCCGCCCACGGTCAGGCGGTCGATGCGCAGCGTCGGCTGGCCCACGCCCACGGGCACGCTCTGGCCTTCCTTGCCGCAGACGCCGACACCGGTGTCGAGTTCCATGTCGTTGCCGATCATGCTCACGCGCATCATCGCCTCGGGCCCGTTGCCCACCAGCGTGGCGCCCTTCACCGGGTAGAGGATCTTGCCGTTCTCCACCCAGAAGGCCTCGCTCGCGCTGAAGACGAACTTGCCGCTGGTGATGTCGACCTGGCCGCCGCCGAAGTTGGTGGCATACAGGCCGCGCTTGATGCTGGCGATGATCTCTTCCTTGGTCTTGTCGCCGGCCAGCATGTAGGTGTTGGTCATGCGCGGCATGGGCAGGCTGGCGTAGCTTTCGCGGCGGCCGTTGCCGGTGGGTTTCACGCCCATCAGGCGCGCGTTCATGCTGTCCTGGATGTAGCCGCGCAAGATGCCGTCTTCGGTCAGCACGTTGCGCTGGCTGACGTTGCCTTCGTCGTCGACGTTCAGGCTGCCGCGGCGGTCGGCCAGGGTGCCGTCGTCCAGCACCGTCACGCCCTTGGCTGCCACGCGCTGGCCCACGCGGCCGGCGAAGGTGGAAGAACCCTTGCGGTTGAAGTCGCCTTCCAGCCCGTGGCCCACGGCTTCGTGCAGCAGCACGCCGGGCCAGCCCGGGCCGAGCACCACGGTCATTTCGCCGGCGGGTGCAGGGCGGCTGTCCAGATTCGTCAGCGCGGCTTGCACGGCGTGGTCGACATAGCCCTGCATCACGGCGTCGGTGAAATAGCCGAGGCCGAAACGGCCGCCGCCGCCTGCGCTGCCGACTTCACGCCGCACCACGCCGGCCACCGTCTGCTCGGCGATGACGGTGACGTTCACGCGCACCATCGGGCGCACGTCGGCCGCGCGCGTGCCGTCGGCGCGCGCCACCAGCACCACGTCGTACTCGGCAGACAGGCTGGCCATCACCTGCGCAATGCGTGGGTCCTTGGCGCGCGCCATCTTCTCCATGCGTTCCAGCAACGCCACCTTCTGCGCGCTGTCCAGCGTGGCGATGGGGTCGGTGGGCGCGTATAGCACGCGGCTGGCCGCCACCTTGGGCGCGCGCGCCAGCTTCACGCGCTTGTTCTGGCCGGCGGTCGCGATGGTGCGCACGGTGCGTGCGGCGTCCAGCAGCGAAGCCACGCTCAAGTCGTCGGAATAGGCGAAGGCCGTTTTCTCGCCGGCCACGGCGCGCACGCCCACGCCCTGGTCGATGCTGAAACTGCCGCTCTTGACGATGCCCTCTTCCAGGCTCCAGCCTTCATGGCGTGTGGTCTGGAAATAGAGGTCGGCGTCGTCGACGCGGTGTTCGCGGATCGTGGACAAGGCCTGCTGCAGCGCGGCCTCGCCGATGCCGAAAGGTTCGAGCATCAGACCCTGGGCAATGGCCAGGCGCTCGATCGTGGGTTCACGGGTGATCATGGCTTCGGACCCTGGTGCAGCAAAGGACCCGCATTGTAGAAGTCGGCCCCCCGTTCGCCGTCCAGGGCATCAGGCGCTGTCGTGGCTGTCGTGGCTGTCGTCGTGGTCGCTTTGCCGGTCCCGCTCGGCCAGCGCGCGCTGGTACAGCGCCTTGCGCGGCGCGCCGCTCAGTTCGGCGGCCAGTGCCACGGCCTGCTTCAGCGGCAGTTCACGCAGCAGCACGCGCAGCGTCTGCAGTGCTGCGGCCGGCAGTTCGTCGGCCGCAGGGGCCTCGAACGGCAGGGCGTGCAGCACGACGACGAATTCGCCTCGCTCGTGATGCTTGTCGGCCGCCAGCCAGGCCGGCAATGCCGCTGCCGGGTGGGTGACGACGTTTTCGAACTGCTTGGTCAGTTCGCGGCACAAGGTCACCTGGCGCAAGGGCGCGGCTTCGGCCAAGGCCAGCGCCAGTTCGGCAATGCGGTGCGGCGCCTCGAAGAGCAGTTGCGTGCGGCGGTCGGCCAGCACCGAGGTCAGCGCCGCACGGCGTTCACCGCCCTTGGCCGGCAAGAAGCCGACGAAGCAGAAGGCCGATGCCTGGGTGTCACCTGCAGCGCTCAGCGCGGCCAGCGCACTGCTGGGCCCGGGCAGTGGCACCACGGCGTGGCCAGCAGCGCGCGCGGCGGCCACCAGCACGGCGCCGGGGTCGCTGACGGCCGGCGTGCCGGCGTCGCTGATGTAGGCCACACGCTGGCCCTGCGCCAGCAGCGCGAGCACGCCTTCGGCGGCTTCGTGTTCGTTGTGAGCGTGCAGCGCGCGCAGCGGCTTGTGCAGGCCCAGGTGGGTGAGCAACTGCGCGGCCACGCGGGTGTCTTCGCAGGCCACGGCGTCCACCAGGCTCAGCACGTGGATGGCGCGCAGCGTGATGTCGGCCAGGTTGCCGATGGGTGTGGCCACCACGTAAAGTGTGCCGGCGGGGTGATGCTGGTGGCCAGTGGCCAGGCGCGCCGCGTGCAGCAGGGGGGCGGGGTCGATGTTCACGAAGGCATTGAAGCGGTGGGCAGGCGTGGGCCAGAAGCAAACGGCAGCCGGCCGCACGGGCAGCACCACCGCGGCCGGTGCGGATTCGACTGCAGCAAGCGCGGATTCAACCGTCTCCCGCGAGGCTTCGACCGCCGCCAGCGGCACATCCACCGCCGCCAGTGGCGAGGCCGCCGAGTTGCGGGCGCTGGCGTGGCTGCAGGCCCGCGGGCTGGTGCTGGAGCAGCGCAATTATCGGGTGGCGCGCGGCCCCTCGGCGCGTGGCGGCGAGATCGACCTCGTCATGCGCGACCGCGACGGCACGCTCGTCTTCGTCGAAGTGCGCCAGCGCCGCGGCAGCCAGCACGGTGGCGCTGCCGCCAGTGTCACGCCGGCCAAGCAGCGGCGCCTGCTGCTGGCGGCGCAGCTCTATCTGCTGCGCTTTGCCGCGCCGCCGCCCTGCCGCTTCGATGTGCTGGCGCTGGACGGCGAGCACATCGAATGGCTGCCCGCGGCTTTCGGCGCCTGAAAAGAAAAACGGCCCGCCGAAGCGGGCCGTGTCTGGCGGGAGGCCGAAGCCGGCCGTGGGTCAGGCCTGCTGGCGGCGGCGGCGGGTGACCGCGCCGATGCCGATCAGGCCCAGGCCCATCATCAGGTAGGTCGAGACTTCCGGCACCAACGAAGCGTTGATGAAGTCGGCGTGGATGAAGGTCGGCACGTAGCCGCTGAACTCGCCGAAGCTGCTGTTCAAGTTGCCGTCGATGTCGCCATAGGCTGTGCCGAAACTCAGTCCGTAGCTGTTCACGCCCGAGACCAACCCGTTGATGAAGTTCGGGCCGCCGGAGTCACCGCCAGCCACGCCCACTTCACGCAAGCCGACGCCGGTGTTGCAGAACTTCGGCGTGCCCGCTGGGATGGTGAAGTCGGGGTCGGCAGCCAGGCGGCACGAAGCGTCGTTGGTGGCCAGGCCGTTGTCGAAGTCGGAGACATACGAGAAGCCGACCTGCGCTGCGGGCAGGGCGGGGTTGTCGAAGACGCCGTCCCAGTAGCCGGCACCCCAATCGGCGTCACCGAAACGGAAGTCGTAACGGTTGTCGCCCGTGCGCAGGCGGCCAGTGGAGCCGCCACCCGCGGTGCCCGTGGCACCCGTGCCTCGCAGGCCGTAGCCGGCGACGGTGAAGTTCTGCCCTGTCAGGTCACCCCCGGTGTAGATGCCGTGCGAAACAGCCCACTCAGGCGCCAGGGTGTTCATGCGCAGCACGGCGATGTCGTTCTGGTCGATGACCTGGCCGGTGTAGCCCGCATTCACGAAGTAGTTCGTGACGGTGCGCGAAGTGGCCGCCGGGTTGTTGTAGATCGACACCGTCGGCGCCAGACCGGCCGCCGGCTGGAAGAACACAGTCGTGCTCAGCGGGTTGGCGGTGCCGAAGCCGTCGCTCACGCAGTGGCCGGCGGTCAGGATGGACTGGCGGTCGGGCATCAGCGTGCCCGAGCACACGAAGCTGCCGCCTGCGCCGAAATTCATCAGCAGGCCCACCACACCACCGTTGGCCGGGAAGCTGGGCAGGTAGGCGGCATTGCCCGCGACGGAGTTCGTGCCGGTGCTGGCAAAGCCGGTCAGCATGCTTTGGGCTGACCACTGCATGCCGTTGAGCACGCCCGCGACTGATCTGTCGCGGTTGGCGGTTTGCGCCGAAACAGCCATCGAGGCCGCCAGGGCCAAGGCGGTGACAGTCATCTTCAGAAGGCGTGAGCTCATCATGTCGTGTGTGCGTTGGTGGAAGGACAGGGGCGACGATAAGCCCGCAAGTCGCCGTGAAACCGGCCGTCCCCGGGCCCGCGGGGCCCGTGTTCAGGGGGTTCCCTGTGACTTCGTGTGTCGAATTGCGCAGCAACTGGGCGCTGTGGTCGCGAAGGTGCTGAGCCGACGCGCGGGCTGCATCAAGCAGCGGCCTGTGCAACGAGGGCGTCTGCCAGGTGGCCTTGTGTGACCTGGTGCGCGGCGAGGCGTTGGCGCAGGGCGGTGCAGAGGCGGCGGAGTTCGGCAACGCAAACGACGATGCGAGCCTGCTCGGCCGGCGGCGGAATCGGGAATGCAAAGCCAAGGATCTTGGGAGATTTCCAGTTTGCAGGTCCGGTGCGTCGAGCGCTCGACAAGCCTGAGGATTTCCGGTTTGAACCCCTGGCAAAGCAAGTGTCGCCGATGCGAGAAGCGAAACGTCGAGGTCTGCCGCCACTGAGTGTGCTGGCGCACCGACGCCGCGCAGGCCGGCCACCACGATGCGCGAGCTTTGGTGATTCACACTGAAGATGGACCGCAAGACGGCCAAGACAGTGAACGGCGCCGACTTGATGATTGGCACGCAGGGCGGTGTGAAGCTCAACGGCAACTTGCACGTCACGAAGACCGACATCGACTGCAGCATCGGCGTGTTCCACGTCGCCGATGCGGTGCTGATGCCGCCGGGCTGACGCCAAAGGCCCCTTTGATCAGGACCGGTGGCGCTGGGCACCGGCCATGTTCGCCCCTCCCCCTTCGAAAGCACATCATGAAAAAGCAATTCTTCGCCGCCGCCGTTGCGCTGGCCTCACTGTCGGCGCAGGCCGCAGACATCGTCGACACCGCCGTGGCCGCGGGCAATTTCAAGACTCTGGTCACCGCGCTGAAGGAAGCCGGCTTGGTCGACACGCTCAAGGGCCCGGGGCCTTTCACCGTCTTCGCGCCCACCGATGAGGCGTTTGCGAAGATTCCGAAGGCTGACCTGGACACGTTGCTGGCCAACAAGAAGAAGCTGAAGTCGGTGCTGACCTACCACGTGGTGTCGGGCAAGGTCATGTCTGCGGATATCAAACCCGGCAAGGTCAAGACGGTGCAGGGCGAGCAGGTCACCTTCTCCACGAAGGGCGGCGTGATGGTCGACAAAGCCAAGGTGGTGGCTGCCGACGTGGCCGCTGACAACGGAGTCATCCATGCCATCGATACGGTGCTGATGCCCAAGTAAGGCTGGCACCGGCGGTCCATGTCCAGGCGCTGCTTGCCGTACGTGGGCAGTCACATCACGATACTTGCGTTGCAAGCGCTGCTGCCGATGGCCGCGCTGGCATTGGTCGCATGGCTCGTGAGCTTGCGCATGAACGATGCGAGCATCGTCGACAGCGTGTGGCCGCTGTTCATCCTGACGGCCGCTGCAACTTATGCCTTGACCGCGCCGCAGCCTGGCCCGCGCACGCTGGTGGTGGTCGGCCTGGTTGCGCTGTGGGCCGTGCGGCTTTCAGCTCATATCACCTGGCGCCACTGGCGCCAGCCCGAGGACCGCCGCTACCAGGCCATCCGCGCTCGCAACGAGCCCCACTTCCGCTGGAAGAGCCTGGTGCTGGTGTTCGCCTTGCAGGCGGTGCTGGCCTGGGTCGTCTCTGCGTCGGTGCTGGCAGCAGTCGTGAAAACTGGATCCTGGAACTGGGTCGATACGCTTGCGGTGTGTCTCGTCGTGGTCGGCACCTTCTACGAGGCCGTGGCCGACTGGCAACTGGCCAGCTTCAAGGCCGACCCGGCCCACCGAGGAAAGGTCATGGACAGTGGCTTGTGGCGCAACTCGCGCCACCCCAATTACTTCGGCGAGTTCTGTGTCTGGTGGGGCTTCTATCTGCTAGCGCTTTCGGTGCAAGGTTGGTGGTGGGCCATCGCCTCGCCTGTGCTGATGACGATTCTGCTGGTCAAGGTTTCGGGCGTGGCCTTGCAGGAAAGGGACATCGCAGAGCGGCGTCCGGGCTACCGCGAATACATCGCGCGCACGAATTCGTTTTTCCCGGGCAGGCGAAAGGCGCATGCGTAGATATGAGATCGGGCCGCGTCCGTTTCGCAGTCGCCGGCTTGCAGAGGCGGGCCTCCAAAAATGCCCTCGCACACCCCCTGTCATATGATGCCCGCCCATGCTTCAACAGCGCATCCAGCAGCAGTTCTTCGAGAGCGCTGACCTGCAATACCAGGCCGCCGAGGTTCTGGCGCGGCCCATTGCCGAAGCCACCGCCGCGCTGCTGGCGGCGCTGACGGGCGGCGGCAAGGTGATGGTTTGCGGCAGCGGTGCCGGCGCGGCCCTGGCGCCGCACTTCGCGCGCTTGTTTGCTGGACGTTTCGAACGCCAGCGGCCGCCATTGGCCGCATTGGCCCTCGTCGCCGGCCCAGACGCCGCGCAGCAGGTGCGCGCCCTGGGCCTGCCCGGGGATGTGCTGCTGTACATCGACGACGGCGAAGGCCACAGCACCATGGTCATCTCGGCCGCCCAGGGCAAGGACATGACCATCGTCGTGCTCGCTGGCCGCGGCGCCCAGGCCTTCGGTGAACTGCTGGCCGAAACCGATGTGCTGGTGGCTGTACCCCACGAACGTGCTGCACGTGTGGCCGAGCTGCAATTGCTCGTGCTGCATTGCCTGTGCGATGCAGTCGATTTTCAATTGATGGGAGACCAAGCGCCATGAGCCTTGCACGCCTTACCTGTTCGACCCGCGCCGCCAATCGCGTGCTGCGCACCACGCTGGCCGCCTTGTTGCTGGGCAGCACGCTGGCCGGCTGCGCGCCGCTGCTGGTGGGCGGCGCCGTGCTCGGCAGCGGGCTGGTGTTCACCGACCGGCGCACCACCGGCATTCAGCTCGAAGACCAAAGCATCGAGTTGCGCGCTGCGGCCCGTGTGCGTGAACTGGCCACGCTGGGACGCGTCACCGTCACCAGCTACAACCGCATGGTGCTGATCACCGGTGAGGTGCCCGGTGCGGCCGAGAAGCTGGCCGTGGGGCAGGCGGTGGCCATGGTCGAGAACGTGAAGTCGGTTCTGAACGAACTGGGCGTGGGGGCGAACAGCCCGCTGGGTTCACGCACCACCGACACCTTCATCGAAAGCAAGGTGAAGGCGACGCTGGTCGACGCCAAGGACGTGCAGGCCAATGCCTACAAGGTGGTGTCCGAGCGCGGTATCGTCTACCTGATGGGCCGCGTCACCGAGCGCGAAGCCGCACGCGGCACCGAGCTGGCGCGTTCGGTCAAGGGTGTGGAGAAGGTCGTGCGCGCCTTCGAGCTGATGTCGGAACAGGAACTCGCCAACCTGGGCCGCGGTTCTGCAGCCACGCCGGCAATGGCACCTGCATCGGCACCGGCGCCTGTATCTGCACCAACACCGGCACCCGTATCGGCCCCCGCGCCGCAGCTGGCACCGATGCCGGCGCCCACGCCGCTGACGAAGTAGGCCGACCCGGCCGCTACTTTTTCAGGCGGCGGATCAGGCTGGAGGTGTCCCAGCGCTGGCCGCCGAGCGCCTGCAAGTCGGCGTAGAACTGGTCCACCAACGCCGTCACGGGCAGCTGGGCGCCGTTTTTGCGCGCCTCGTCCAGCACCAGGCCGAGATCCTTGCGCATCCAGTCCACGGCAAAGCCGAAGTCGAACTTGCCCTCGGCCATGGTCTTGCCGCGGTTGTCCATCTGCCAGCTTTGCGCCGCGCCTTTGCCGATGACGTCCAGCACCAGCGGCATGTCCAGCCCGGCGCGTTGACCAAACGCGATGGCCTCGGCCAGGCCCTGCACCAGCCCTGCGATGGCCACCTGGTTCACCATCTTGGCCAGCTGGCCGGCACCGGCCTCGCCGATGCGCGTGACGGCCTTGGCGAAGTTCATTGCCACCGGTTTCATCGCGGCAAAGGCGTCGGCATCGCCGCCGCACATCACGGTCAGCGCGCCGTTCACCGCGCCGGCCTGGCCACCCGACACCGGGGCGTCGACGAAGTGCAGCCCCAGCACTTTCGCAGCAGCGAAGAGTTCGCGCGCTACTTCGGCCGAAGCCGTGGTGTGGTCGATGAAGACGGCCCCCGGCGCCATGCCTGCGAAGGCGCCGTCGGCGCCCAGGGTCACCGCGCGCAGGTCGTCGTCATTGCCGACGCAGGAAAAGACGAATTCGGCGTCGACTGCTGCTTCGCGCGGCGTTGCAGCCGCTTTGCCACCGTGTTCAGCCGCCCAGGCCTGCGCCTTGGCCCCCGTTCGGTTGTAGACAGTGACGCTGTGCCCGGCGCGTGCCAGGTGCCCAGCCATCGGATGCCCCATCACGCCCAAGCCGATAAAAGCGCAGCGGCGCGAAACTTGGTCTTCGTAGTCACGTTTGCTCATGACGCAATGCTGACACAGCCGCCGACCCAGCCCCATGCGCGGAACCGGCTCCGCCGGGCCGCTGCATGAGCCCCCCTGGGGGGTGGCGAGGACGCGAAGCGCCGCAGCCTGGGGGTCTCACGATCTGAACCGGCTCTGCCGGGCCGCGGCATGGGCCCCCCTGGGGGGTGGCGAGGACGCGAAGCGCCCGCAGCCTGGGGGCTCTGCTACACCACTTTCATGTGCTCAGTACCGACCGAAAGGTCAGAGTTGCGCGCACGCTGGCTCTTCAGCTTGATCTGCAGTCGCAGGTCGTTCACGCTGTCGGCATTGCGCAGTGCATCTTCGTAGCTGACGTCGCCGCCTTCGTACAGGTCGAACAGCGCCTGGTCGAAGGTCTGCATGCCGAGTTCTCGGCTGCGTTTCATCAGTTCCTTGATCTCGCTGACCTCGCCGCGGAAGATCAGGTCGCCGATCAAGGGCGTGTTCAACAAAATCTCCACCGCTGCCACACGCCCGCGGCCCTGTTCGCGGGGCAGCAGGCGCTGGCTGACCAAGGCCTTCAGGTTCAGCGACAAGTCCATCAGCAGTTGTTGCCGTCGCTCTTCGGGGAAGAAGTTGATGATGCGGTCGAGCGCCTGGTTCGAGCTGTTGGCGTGCAGCGTGGCCAGGCACAGGTGGCCCGTCTCGGCGAAGGCGATGGCGTGGTCCATGGTCTCGCGGTCGCGAATCTCGCCCATCAGGATGACGTCGGGTGCCTGGCGCAGCGTGTTCTTCAGCGCGGCTTCCCAACTGTCGGTGTCGATGCCCAGTTCACGCTGCGTGACGATGCAGTTCTTGTGCGGGTGCACGAACTCCACCGGGTCTTCCACGGTGATGATGTGGCCGAAGCTGTGTTCGTTGCGGTGGTCGACGATGGCCGCGAGCGACGTGCTCTTGCCCGAGCCCGTGGCGCCGACGAAGATGACCAGGCCGCGCTTGCTCATGCTCACTTCTTTCAGCACCTTGGGCAGCGCCAGGCCGTCGATGGTGGGCACCGTGGCCGGGATGGTGCGAAACACCAGGCCCACGTGGCCCTGTTGAACGAACGCATTCACGCGGAAGCGCCCCACGCCCTGCGGGCTGATGGCGAAGTTGCATTCCTTCGTGCGTTCGAACTCGGCGCCCTGTTTGTCGTTCATCACCGCGCGGGTCAGCGCCAGCGTGTGCTGCCCCGTCAGCGGCTGCGGGCTGACCTTGGTGACCTTGCCGTCCACCTTGATGGCGGGCGGGAAGTCTGCGGTCAGGAACAGGTCGCTGCCGTTGCGGCTGACCATCAGCCGCAGCAGGTCGTTGACGAACTTGGATGCTTGATCACGTTCCATGGCGGGTCCTGTGTCTAGCCCGGGAAGTTTTCGGGGATTTTCGCTTTGCCGCGCGCCTCGGCCGGCGAAATGATGTTGCGCCGCACGAGGTCTGACAGGTTCTGGTCCAGAGTCTGCATGCCCAGGCTCTGGCCGGTCTGTATGGACGAGTACATCTGGGCGATCTTGTTCTCGCGGATCAGGTTCTTGATGGCCGAGGTGGCGACCATGATCTCGTGCGCCGCGACGCGGCCGCTGCCGTCTTTCAGCTTGCACAGCGACTGCGAGACCACGGCCACGAGCGATTCGCTCAGCATCGCGCGCACCATCTCTTTTTCAGCCGCGGGAAACACGTCGACGACGCGGTCGATGGTCTTGGCGGCACTGCTGGTGTGCAGAGTGCCGAAGACCAGGTGGCCGGTTTCAGCCGCGGTGAGTGCCAGGCGGATCGTCTCCAGATCGCGCATTTCACCCACCAGGATGGCGTCGGGGTCTTCACGCAGCGCGCTGCGCAGCGCGTTGGCAAAGCTCAGCGTGTGCGGGCCGACCTCGCGCTGGTTGACCAAACATTTTTTGCTCTCGTGCACGAACTCGATGGGATCTTCCACCGTCAGCACGTGGCCGTATTCGTTCTCGTTGAGGTGGTTGACCATCGCCGCCAGCGTGGTGCTCTTGCCCGAGCCGGTGGGGCCGGTGCACAGCACCATGCCGCGCGGCTTGAGCGCCAGCTCGGCGAAGATCTTCGGGGCGCCCAGCTGTTCCAGCGAGAGGATCTTGCTCGGGATGGTGCGGAACACCGCGCCCGCGCCTCTGTTCTGGTTGAAGGCATTCACGCGAAAACGCGCCAGGCCCTGAATCTCGAACGAGAAATCGCACTCCAGCGTGTCTTCGTAGTGCTTGCGCTGGGCGTCGTTCATGATGTCGTACACCATGTCGTGGACCGCCTTGTGGTCCAGCGCTTCGACGTTGATGCGGCGCACGTCGCCATGCACGCGAATCATCGGCGGCAAACCCGCCGAAAGGTGCAGGTCAGAGGCCTTGTTCTTGACCGAGAAGGCCAACAGCTGCGTGATGTCCATGGATGCGATTGGCGATTGGCGTGTGGTGTTGGGCGAGTGGCGTTCACCGCGACGCCCAAGCACGAGCGCTTAAGCTATCGCAAAGATTATGAGCAACATCGGAAGCAAGCTGCAAGAAGTGAAGCGGCGCATGGCAACGGCATGTACGGCCGCCGGGCGCAACGCGGAAATCCTCACGAGCGTGCCCGCTTTGTCGGCGCCCGCATCAGGGGCCGACCGGCTCAGCCTGCTGGCCGTGAGCAAGACCTTCGCGGCCGAGGCCGTGCGCGAAGCCCACGCCGCCGGCCAGCGGGCCTTCGGCGAAAACTACGTGCAGGAAGCCCTGGCCAAGATCGAAGCGCTGGCTGATTTGCGCGCCGAACTGCAGTGGCACCTGATCGGGCCTTTGCAGAGCAACAAGACCCGCGCCGTGGCTGAGGCTTTCGACTGGGTGCACTCGGTGGACCGGCTGAAGGTGGCGCAGCGTCTGTCGGGGCAGCGCCCGGCAACGCTGGCGCCGTTGCAGGTGTGCCTGCAGGTCAACATCAGCGCAGAAGCCAGCAAGAGCGGTTTCATGGCCGCTGAAGTGCTGGCCGCCGCACAGGCCGTGGCCGCGCTGCCGCGCTTGCAGCTGCGCGGGCTGATGGCAATTCCTGAACCTGCTGCCGACCCCGGCGCACAGCGCCTGCCGCACCGCGCGCTGCGTGAACTGCTGGCGGCGCTGAACGCGCAGGGCTTGCAGCTCGACACGCTGTCGATGGGCATGAGCGCCGACCTGGAAGCGGCCGTCGCTGAAGGCGCCACCCTGGTGCGCGTGGGCACGGCCATCTTCGGCCAGCGCTGATTTCCGGGCGGCTGGGCGCTGCGGCCCGCTACACCGGCAGCAGGCTGCTGTTCTTCACCTCTTCCATCACCACGTAGGTGCGCGTCTCGCGCACGCCGGGCAGGGTCCAGATCACGCTGCCGATGAATTCGCGGTAGGCCGTCATGTCGGCCACGCGCGTTTTCAGCAGGTAGTCGAAACCGCCGGCCACCAGGTGCGCTTCCAGAATTTCGGGGCGCACCTGCACCGCGGCCTTGAAGACGTCCATCACGTCGTGCACGGTGCGGTCGAGCAAAATTTCCACGAACACCAGGAGCCCGGCGCCCAGCTTGGCCGGGTTCAGGCGCGCCTCGTAGCCCAGCACATAGCCGTCGCGGTGCAGGCGCTTGACGCGTTCCAGCACGGCGGTGGGCGAAAGGTGCACCTCTTCAGCCAGTTTCAGGTTGCTGATGCGGCCGTCGGCCTGCAGCACGCGCAGGATGCGGCGGTCGATCTTGTCGAGTTCGCGCTCGCCGCGGTGGCTGTCTTCGTCGTTCATGCTGCAGGATTCTCGGTCCTGGCCGAAGATTTCCGCATCCGGTGCGGCCCATGGGCGCATAAGCTGCGCAACTTCTCAGCCTGAACGGCGCCATTGCCTGCACGCGCATGAACACCTCAACCTCCGCTGTCGTTGCCCAAGTCGCTCGCCTGCCTTTCCCGTACCGGCCTGAGCTGGAGGTGCTGAGCGCTTCGCTCGCCGCACTGCAGGGCCGGCTGGACTGGCCCGCCGTGGTGGCCGCTGCCACGCCTTGGGTGGAGGCTGTGCGCGACAAACCGGCGCCCTTCTGGGCCATGGAAAGCCTGCTGCGCGAATACCCCATCAGCAGCGCCGAGGGCCTGGCGCTGATGCGCTTGGCCGAAGCCCTGCTGCGTGTGCCCGACGCCGAAACCGCCATCGCGCTGACGGCCGACCAGCTGGGCCGGGGTGAATTCGATGGTGCCGCCGAAGGTTCGGCGCACAAGATGCTGGCGCAAATCAGCGCCAGTGCCATTTCGCTGAGCAAGAAGTTTTTGCCAGACAGTCAGAACCCGCCCGGCCTGATGCAGCGGCTGGGCGCCCGCACGGTGGTGGCGGCCACGGTGCGCGCCATCCAGCTGCTGGGCCGGCAGTTCGTGCTGGGCCGCACCATCCAGGAGGCGATGGCCGAGGCCGACAGCCAACGCAAGGCCCAGCCAGGCCTGCGCTTCAGCTACGACATGCTGGGGGAAGGCGCGCGCACCGAGCGCGATGCAGAGAGATATCTCGCCAGCTACCGCAATGCCATCACGGCCATCGCCGGCGGGCGTGTCGCGGCCTCGCCGATGGCCGGCGACGGCATCTCCATCAAGCTGAGCGCGCTCTTCAGCCGCTATGAAGACGCGCAGCGCGAGCGTGTGTTCGCCGAACTGCTGCCTCGGGTCATCGGCCTCGTCGACCAGGCGGCAGTTGCCAACCTGAACCTGACCATCGACGCCGAAGAGAGCGACCGCCTGGAGCTGTCGCTGGAAGTCTTCGAAGCGCTGGCCCGCCACATCGCCGCCCGCCACCCGCAGTGGCAAGGCTTCGGCCTCGCGGTGCAGAGCTACCAGACGCGCGCGCTCGAAGTCGTGGACGAGGTGGCGCGCATCGCCAAAACCCACGGCCTGCGCTTCATGGTGCGCCTGGTGAAGGGCGCTTACTGGGACGGCGAGATCAAGCGCGCACAGGAAGGCGGCCTGCCGGGCTACCCGGTGTTCACGCACAAGCACCACACCGACATCAGCTACCTGGCTTGCGCGGAACGGCTGATCAGCCACCACGCGCTGATCTACCCGCAGTTCGCCACCCACAACGCCGGCACCATCGCGGCGATTCTTCAGATGGCCCGGAAAGCCGGCGCGGCTTTTGAGATGCAGCGCCTGCACGGCATGGGCGACGGCGTGTACCGCGAGGTGATGAACAGCGGCGGCTCAGGTTCGAAGACAGCCGGGCAGGCAGCCACGCCGGTGCGGGTGTATGCGCCCGTGGGCGAACACCGCGACCTGCTGGC
>Ga0105048_10005785_pt1 | contig 19965 bp, 14 predicted proteins | sample MAT05_FD_78382 | JGI IMG/M metagenome (GOLD analysis project Ga0105048, IMG submission 78382) | Freshwater microbial communities from Lake Fryxell liftoff mats and glacier meltwater in Antarctica - MAT-05 | ecosystem: Environmental > Aquatic > Freshwater > Ice > Liftoff microbial mat | place...
AGCTTGTCGAGACCTCCCCCGCAGCACACCCCCGCCCCCAAACCCCGGCCTCGCTCATAGTCACCTACGGAGTTCTCGCGGGCCTTTACCTGATCTACACGGCGGGCTGGGTGATCAACGTTGCCCGTTCGACCCTGATCCCTGTCGACGTGTTCACCGACCTGATGTTCCGTATCGGGCAGGGGCTTGCGATTGCGAGCCCGTTCGTCTGGTTCGGTGCGGTGTTTCTGCTGACGCGCGGTCGCAGGCCTTTGGTGCGCCTGCTCTGGTTGCTTGTGGGCCTTGCCATCGTCATCCCGTGGCCCACCCTGTTGGGAGTGTGACATGAACGACAACACGTCGATCGCCAACTCTGACGACACCGTTGGTGCGGTCATCACCGATGACGCCCGCCAAGCGCGTGACGGTCGCTACGGCTGGCTGAGTCTCGTCGTTGCTTCGTCGTTCGGGCTCGTGTTTGCCTACTTCCTGTGGCAGGCAGTGCAGGTGCTGTTCGTGCTGCCTGCCTCTCTTGCCGCGTACACCTCGGTCTCGGTGCCGTGGTGGGTTCTCGTCATCGGTGTGCTCATCGTTCCGATCGTGTTCGCCATTGCGGTGTTCGCGGGGCGTCACCAGAACGTGGGACGCAAGGCGATCATCTTCATCGTGGCCCTCACCGTGATTGCCGGCCTGCACCTGAGCATCCGGGCGCTAACGACGGTGTTGCTGGTGGCCGAGATCTCGACGCCGACGACCTGACCGCCAGCGAGCTGACGCCACTCTGCCTAGACGATTGCGGCCAGCACGAGCGCGGCGTACGCGTTCGCGGGAAACACCCCGATGAGAAACACCACCAGGGCAAAACCGGCCGCCAGTCGCGTCTGCGGCAGCAGCAGGCCGAGCCCACCGAGCACTTCGCAGACTCCCGTGAAGGCAACGAGCACGCGGGCGCTCGGCAGTCTGCGCCGCCTGAAAACGGGCGGGATCATGGCCCCCATCGTGCGTCCGGGGCCGGGTAAGAAGTGCGCGATGCCGATACCGACGAAGGCTAGCGCGAGGGCGCCGCGCAGTATCCACTGCACTAACTCGGTGACCGGCATCCATCCATTGTCGGTTACCCGGCGCAACGGGTGCGCCGCGCTCCGGTAAAGTTGCGGAGGTTGCGCGACGAGCGCGCCTACGACTACCTCTAAGGACTCGATCCGTGGCCAAGCCGATCGTGCTGATCGCAGAAGAACTGTCACCCGCAACCGTCGAGGCTCTCGGCCCGGACTTCGATGTGAGAATAATCGACGGTACCGACCGCGCCGTGTTGCTGGATGCCCTGGCAGACGCCAGCGCGATCCTCATCAGATCGGCGACCAATGTTGACGCCGAGGCCATTGCGGCGGCGAAACACCTCAAGGTCGTGGCCCGAGCCGGAGTCGGTCTCGACAACGTCGACATCAAGGCGGCGACATCCGCTGGCGTCATGGTCGTCAACGCGCCGACCTCCAACATCATCTCGGCTGCCGAGCTGACGGTCGGCCACATCCTGAGCCTCGCCCGTCACATCCCGGTCGCTCACGCCAGCCTCTCTGAGGGCCTGTGGAAGCGCTCGAAGTACACCGGCGTCGAACTCTACGAAAAGACCATCGGCATCATCGGGCTCGGCCGCATTGGTGCGCTCATCACCGAGCGACTGCAGGCATTCGGGATGAATGTGGTCGCCTACGACCCCTACGTCACGAGCGCGCGCGCCCAGCAGCTTGGTGTCACGCTGCTGAGCCTGGATGACCTGCTCGCGACCGCAGACTTCATCACCATCCACATGCCGAAGACTCCGGAGACCACGGGCATGATCGGCACCGACCAGCTCGCGCTGATGAAGCCGACCGCGTTCATCGTGAACGTCGCCCGCGGTGGCCTCATTGACGAAGACGCCCTCTACGCAGCCCTCAAGTCGCACCGCATCGCGGGAGCCGGTCTCGACGTGTTCGTCAGCGAACCGCCCACCGCGTCACCCCTTCTTGAGCTCGACAACGTGGTGCTGACGCCCCACCTTGGCGCGTCCACTGACGAGGCACAGGAGAAGGCCGGGGTTTCCGTGGCGCGCTCGGTGCGCCTGGCTCTCGATGGGGAGCTTGTTCCCGACGCTGTCAACGTCGCCGGTGGCGCTATCGACCCGAGCGTTCGGCCGGGCATCCCGTTAATGGAGAAGCTAGGCCAGGTATTCGCGGGTCTCGCCGACAGCCCCATCACCTCGATCGATGTCGAGGTTCGCGGTGAGATCGTCGACTTTGACGTTAACGTGCTCAAGCTGGCGGCACTGAAGGGCATCTTCTCGAACATCGTCAGCGAGTCGGTCAGCTACGTCAACGCGCCGCTGCTGGCAGAACAGCGCGGCATCACCGTGCGACTGGTGACGGATGCCGCAAGCGACGAATACCGCAACTTGCTGACCGTGCGCGGCTCGCTCAGCAACGGCTCAAGTGTTTCCGTGTCGGGCACGCTCACGGGCACCAAGCAGACGCAGAAGATCGTGGAGATAAACGGGTATGACGTTGAGGTTCCCGTTGCCGAGCACCTCATTGTGATGATCTATACCGACCGCCCCGGCATCGTCGCGGTGTACGGCAAAGAGTTCGGTGAGGCCAATATCAACATCGCCGGCATGCAGGTCGCTCGCCAGAGCGCGGGGGGCCAGGCGTTGAGCGTGCTCACTGTGGATTCGCCTGTTCCCGAAGAGCTGCTCGAGGCGGTGCGCGTCGCGATCGACGCTGATCTGCTGCGCGAGATCGACATCGTCGACGCCTAAGCGGGTTCCTCCGCACCGACCGTTGGTGCTCGACTCGGCAGTAACGACCTCGCGCTGATTAGGGCAGGCTGTCGGGCGTCACCGAAGTCCGACGCTCGGCGGTGGTCGCACCAGCGGAATCCACACCCGTGTGGGTTGTGGTAACGCTCTGGCGCTTGCGAAGCATGAAGACCAGCCCCAGCACGAAGACCACGGCTCCCGCGCCCATCATCAGGTAGCCCACGAGGGTGAGGTCGATCCAGGCGACCTCGACATTTACGGCGAACGCCAGAACTGCGCCGACGATGAATAATACGATTCCGGTTCCAATGCTCATGGCACCCACGGTACTGGCCCCTCTGTGGGGGGCAAAGGGGGTTGCGCGAGGGCGGGGGCTGAAGTAGGGGGATAACCTGAGACCATGCCTCGCACTATCAAACTCGCTGTGATTCCCGGTGACGGAATCGGTCCCGAAGTTATTGCTGAAGCGCTGAAAGTGCTCGACGCGACGGGGGTGGATGTCGCGGCGACCGAGTTTCCCTTTGGAGCCGGTCACTACCTCGCGACGGGGGAGATCCTGTCTGACTCTGACATCGCGCGGCTCGCCACCCACGACGCGATCCTGCTCGGTGCGGTCGGTGGCGACCCGCGTGACCCTCAGCTCGCTAACGGCATCATCGAGCGGGGGCTGCTGCTCAAGCTGCGCTTCGCGCTCGACCACTACGTGAACCACCGCCCGACCACGATCTTCCCCGGCATCGAGTCGCCGCTGGCTAACCCCGGCATTGTCGACTTCCTGGTCGTGCGCGAGGGTACCGAGGGCCCGTATGCGGGTACCGGGGGCATCATCCGTCACGCAACCCCGCACGAAATCGCGACCGAGGTGTCGATCAACACCGCCTTCGGGGTGGAGAGGGTTGTTCGGTACGCGTTCGAGCAGGCGGGCATCCGTCGAGGAAAACTGACGCTCGTGCACAAGACCAATGTGCTGACCTTCGCGGGCAGCCTCTGGCAGCGCACGGTCGACCGCCTTGCCGCCGAATACCCGGCCATCACCGTCGATTATCTGCACGTCGATGCGGCCACTATCTTCTTTGTGACGAACCCGAGTAGATTTGACGTGATCGTCACAGACAACCTCTTTGGCGACATTCTCACCGATCTGGCTGCCGCAATCAGCGGCGGCATCGGACTGGCCGCCTCGGGCAATATCAATCCGGATGGCGTCTTCCCCTCGATGTTCGAGCCCGTTCATGGTTCGGCTCCTGACATCGCGGGACAACAGCTCGCCGACCCTACGGCCGCGATCCTGTCTGTTGCACTCCTGCTGGCCCATCTGGGTGAGCCGGATGCCGCGGCTCGAGTGAACGCGGCAGTCGTGGCCGACCTGGCGGCTCGAGGCAAGGCGAAACGCAGCACCTCGCAGGTCGGGGACGCGATTGTCGCCGCAGTCGCAGCCCGCTGATCTTCGGTGATCGGGCTTGTCGAGATCTAGAGATCATCCGGCGTAACGTAGACACAGCTTTCGACTAAGGACTCAGCATGAAGAACCTCCTCGCTCCCACAACCCTTCAGTTCACGGTGGCACCGAACGAGAATGCTCGTTCCGCGGCGGAGCACGCCGACATCATCGCCGAGCCCGGTTTCGGCAAGCACTTCACCGACCACATGGTCGACATCTGCTGGTCGGAGCGCGGGGGATGGCACCGCCCCCGGGTGCAGCCGTACGGCCCCATCTCCCTCGACCCGGCCGCCGCCGTGCTGCACTACGCGCAGGAGGTCTTCGAGGGTCTCAAGGCCTACCGCCACGCCGACGGCTCGATCTGGTTGTTCCGCCCTGATGCCAATGCGGCGCGCATGCAACGCTCGGCTCGTCGCCTGGCGCTGCCCGAATTGCCGACCGACTACTTCATCGAGTCGCTCACGCAGCTCATCAAGGCGGACGCCCGCTGGGTGCCTTCCGCCCCAGAGACGAGCCTCTACCTGCGTCCGTTCATGTTCGCGAAGGAGGCATTCCTCGGGGTTCGCCCGGCAGCGAAGGTCAACTACTACGTGATCGCCAGCCCCGCTGGCGCGTACTTTATAGGCGGCGTTGCCCCCGTGTCGATCTGGCTGTCCACCGATTACGCGCGCGCAGGCAAGGGGGGAACGGGTGCCGCTAAAACGGGCGGTAACTACGCCTCGAGCCTCATCGCCCAACAGGAGGCCTACGCGCACGGCTGCGCGCAGGTGCTGTTCCTCGACTCGGAGGAGGGCAAGTACCTGGAGGAACTGGGGGGCATGAACGTCGTCTTCGTCAAGAAGGACGGAACTCTCGTGACCCCCGAGTCGGACTCTATCCTCGAGGGCATCACGCGCGACTCGATCCTGCAGCTTGCCGAAGACCGCGGTCACACCGTTGAGCGTCGCCGCGTCACGATGGACGAGGTTCGTGAGGGCTGGGCATCCGGTGACATCACTGAGGTGTTCGCGTGTGGCACGGCCGCCGTCGTCACCCCGATCGCGCAGATCAAGGGTGCCGACTTCTCTATAGGAGATGCCGATGCTCCGGCGGGCGAGCTGACCATGTCACTGCGCCAGGAGCTCACCGACATCCAGTACGGCCGTGCCGAAGACCGCCATGGGTGGATGCTGCGCGTCGACGTTTAGGCCTTGAATTCGAAGCGCGCCACCGGGATGCCTCGGTCCACCGCAGCGCTAAATTCACCACCCGATCGCAGGGTTTACGGCCTGCGAATCAGCTTCACATCCGGGCCGTACTCTGCTACCTTCATGAAAGCTGCGAACAGTTCTGTAGCCGCACCGAAGGACGCCCGTGAACCAGACGCCCACCCGTTTCCGCCGCATCGGCGCGGCACTCGCGACCCTGGCCCTTGTCGCCGTGGGGCTTGTCGCCTTCCCGATGTCTGCATCGGCCGCGACGATTGCAGTGACGAGCCTGCTGGATGACAACTCGGGTGGCACACTGCGTGAGGCCATCGTGCAGGCTAACGGCACCCCCGTTGCCGACACCATCGATATCCAGGTTGACGGTGTCATCACGCTCAGCTCGACGATCACCGTCACTGCCGGTGTCTACCTCCACGGCGCAACGACCGGCGCGGGTACGACCATCACCCGCAACTTCAGCGGCGACATGTTCACGGTGGCTATGGCGACTGCGGTCACCCCTGACTTCACGACCTCGGACATTTCCTTCCAGGGTGTCCCGGCGACGTATACCGGCCGGGCCGTGAACGTCACTAACGTGCAGCCCGCGCGAAACGTCGGTTTCTACAACAGCTATTTCTTCGGGTTCAAGGGCGCTACTGATGGTGGTGCGATCAGCGTCTCGGGCATCACAGGCGACTTCACCTCCGACTTCACGGACTTCACAAACAACGAGGCGAGCAACTACGGCGGAACGATTCACCTTGTAAACGTGGCAGGCGCGATCCAATTCTCATCCATGAACATGCTGGCGACCCAGGCCGTCACGGGGGGTGGCATCTACATCGACGCTCCCGGCTCCGCGATTACTCTGATCGACAGCGACATTGCCGGGGGCACGGCTACGACGGATCAGGGTGGAGGGATGTTTGTCGACCGTGCGGCGACCTTGAACGTCGAGAACTCGGCTCTGACGGAGAACACCGCGTACAACGCCGGCGGTGCCCTAGCTGCAAACGACGTGGGAGTCACGACTATTTCGGACTCGGAAATCTTTAGTAACACCGTGACGGGCAACCGCGGCGGTGGCCTCTACGTGGGTGGCGGTACCGCCACAATCACCGGGTCGACCTTCTCCTTCAACACCAGCGCGTTGGGAGGCGGTGGCATCTACGCGGACGTCACCTGGTTCCGCATGGAGGGCACCAGTGTGCACGACAACACGTCGGTTTCGGGGGGCGGAGTAGAGCTCGCGGGATTCTCCGACACGAGCTATATCGCCCACTCGAACTTTTACAAGAACCGCGCGAGGTCCGCTGTGGCCCCCGGTGGCTTGGGCGGCGCTATCTCATTCTCAACTGCGACGGGCGCATTGTTCGGGGTCATCGCAACCACCTTTGAGAACAATGAAGCGGTTCTCCTAGACGTAAATGACCTCCCCACCGCCGCGGGCCGGGGCGGCGCCATCTACGCGGTCGGTACGGCAGATGATTTCGTCATCGAGGACTCGCTTTTCACCGACAACTCGCTGGGAGGCTTCTCGGGAGCCCACGGCGTGAGCGTTTACGTCGACAACGGCGAAATTTCCGACTTCTTCAATGTGCTCAACACGACCTTCGATGAACCCGCTCCCAGTATGGCTATCGCTATCCACGGCTTTGCGACCGCGAGCGCCGAGCTCGTAGTTGCACACACTACGTTTGTAACGGACTTCGCGATCACCATCCTCGATTCGACCACCATTGGCCTGGCACCGCGGGTGACCCACACAATTTTCGATGGTGGTGCGTTCCAAACGGTGCTGGTCGTGGCGGGTCCGAACGTCCAGGTTGACTGGAGCCTGTTCGGCTCGACGCTCGCACTCCAAGACGTGACGGCAACGAACACGGCGTTTTCCGTGCCGACGATGTTGCTAGGTCCGCTTCAGGACAACGGCGGTCCGACCGAGACGAGGATGCCTCTGCCAGGCAGCCCGGCGATCGACATGGGCAACCCGGCCGCTGTGCTCCTTCCGGTGTATGACCAGCGCGAGGCCCCCTTTGACCGCGTCGTCAATAACATCGTCGATATTGGTGCTGTTGAGGCGGAGGCCATCACCGCTGCACTTCCCCCCACGGGCGCGACCATCAACATCCTGATCCCTGTTATCGGTGGCGCCCTTCTGCTCCTCGGCGTCGGCGCGATTATCTTCACGCAGCTGCGCCGGCGCAGGCTTGCAATGCCGGCCGCGGCCGCTCCCGAGAAGGAGCTGGGTAAGCTCGACGCGTGAAGATCGCGCGTTTCTCAACCGGCGGTGATCCACGGTTCGGCATAGTCGACGGTGCCGAGATTGTGGTGCTGCGTGGCGACCCCATGTTCAGCGGTTTCGACACGACGGAGGAGCGTGTGCCGCTGGCCAGCGTTAAGCTGCTGGCCCCCGTCATCCCACGCTCGAAGGTTGTCGCTATCGGTAAGAACTACCGCGACCACGCCGCAGAGATGGGTGGCGAAGCCCCTGCAGAGCCCCTGCTTTTTCTTAAGCCCAACACCTCGGTGATTGGCCCGGGTGACGCCATTGTGATCCCGCGCCAGAGCTCACAGGTGGAGCACGAGGGCGAACTGGCGATCGTAATTGGCAGTATCGCCAAGAACGTCTCGGCAGCGGATGCCGCGGGTGTCGTCTTCGGCTACACGATCGCCAATGACGTGACCGCTCGTGACCTTCAGAAGTCTGACGGCCAGTGGGCCAGAGCCAAGGGCTTCGACACGTTCTGCCCGCTCGGACCGGTGATCGAGACGGAGTTTAACCTGGCGGGACAGAGCATCGAGACCCGGGTGAACGGCGAGCTGAAGCAGCAGGGCAGCCTCGACGACATGGTGCATTCGGTGGCCGTTATCGTCGAGTACGCGTCGAGTGTGTTCACGCTGCTGCCGGGCGATGTAATCCTCACCGGAACACCCGCGGGCGTGGGGCCGATCGTGGCCGGCGACACCGTAGAGGTCGCTATCTCGGGGCTCGGCATCCTCTCGAACCCCGTTCGCTAGGGTCGTCGGGGCACAGCGCCACAGTGGGAATGCTTAGGCGGCGACGTCAAATACGAGAACGCCACCGGGCGCCAGCAACGGTCCAACGAATCGTTTGAAGTCCGCGTGAACAGGATCGAAGAACTGAGGATCGCTGGTCACTGGTTCGCCAACGTAGAAATTGCGGTCACCCTCAGACGCGAATGTCAGCACGAACCCGTGTTCAAATCCGGCATCCAACTCCTCACCACCGATGGCAGCACCGCCAACTATCGATTCGATGTATGGCGCCCCATCCCGGTTGGTCTCGGCCAGAGCGAAGACCCGGCGCAGAACTTCGTTGCGCGTGGCGTCAGCGAGCTCGGGTTGGTAGCGAAAGAGCACGACGTGCACCACCCGGCCAACTTTGTAGTTGCGCGCGGTGAACTGTTCAACGCCGACGTTGATCAACTCCGCCTGAAGGCGTTCGAGAGGGTTAATGAGCATGGCGCAACGCTATTTCATCAGGAACGGTCGACACTCGCATCGACCTCCCCGGCGTCGGCGTCGGCATGGTGAGCAGACCGCATGTGGTCGTTGTTCTCGCGGTTCGCTGGCGTGCCACTCGCGTAGAATTGCTGGCGATGTCAACGCAATTCTCCACAGCAACCGGTTCCGACGTTCGCGTGCGGTTCTGCCCTTCGCCGACCGGAACGCCGCACGTCGGACTGATCCGCACGGCGCTCTTCAACTGGGCGTACGCCCGACACACGGGAGGCAAGCTCGTCTTCCGCATCGAAGATACGGATGCCGAACGCGACAGTGAGGAGAGCTACCTTCAGTTGCTCGACGCCCTGACCTGGCTGCACATCAACTGGGACGAAGGCATCGACGTCGGTGGTCCTCACGAGCCCTACCGGCAGTCCCAGCGCACCGACATCTACCTTGGAGTGATCGAGAAGCTCACGGCATCCGGCCACCTCTACGAGTCATTCGCCACGCCCGACGAAATCGAGGCGCGCAACGTCGCCAACGGCCGCGATCCCAAGCAGGGCTACGACAACTTCGAACGCGACCTCACCGAGGCCCAGCGCGAGGCGTTCCGCGCCGAGGGTCGCGCGCCCGCCCTGCGCCTGCGCGTGCCCGACACCGACCTGAGCTTTGACGACCTCGTTCGCGGCGAGATCACCTTCCCCGCTGGCTCATTCAGCGACTTCGTGGTGGTGCGCCCCAATGGCGCCCCGCTCTATACCTTCGTCAACCCGGTGGATGACGCGCTCATGGGCATCACGCATGTGTTGCGCGGCGAAGACCTGCTCTCGTCGACCCCGCGCCAGATCGCGCTGTACACGGCGCTCATCGAGATCGGACTCACCGAATCCATCCCACGCTTCGGACACCTGCCCTACGTGATGGGCGACGGCAACAAGAAGCTGTCCAAGCGCGACCCCGAGTCGAACCTGTTCCACCACCGCGACCGTGGGTTCATTCCCGAAGGTCTGGTCAACTACCTCGCGCTTCTCGGCTGGTCGCTCACGCACGATCGTGACGTGTTCTCGATCGACGAGATGGTGGCCGCGTTCGACGTGGTCGACGTGAACCCCAACCCGGCCCGCTTCGATGTGAAGAAGGCCGAGTCGATCAATGGCGACCACATCCGACTGTTGACTGTCGAAGATCTGGCGACCCGGCTGCTGCCGTACCTGGGCGATCTCATCAAGGACGACGCCGACCGCGCCATCCTGCTCTCGGCCACGCCCCTCGTCCAGGAGCGTATGCAGCTACTGGGCGAAGCACCCGCGCTGCTCTCGTTTCTGTTCACACCCGATGACCAGATCACAGTTGACGCGGATGCCCTTCCGGGCGCCGAGGGAGCGGAGGTGCTCGACGCCGCCATCGCGATCCTGCCGGCTGTCGCCCCGTGGAACACCGAGGCAATCGAAGCTGCTTTGCGCGCCGAACTGATCGACGTGAAGGGAATGAAACCACGCCTCGCGTTCGGGCCGCTGCGCTCCGCCATCAGCGGTCGCCGCATCAGCCCGCCGCTCTTCGAGTCGATGGAACTGCTCGGCCGCGAGTCGACCCTCGTGCGCCTCGAAAGGCTCAGAGCCGCGCTGTGAACGACCAGACGCTGTGAACGACCAGAAGATCTGGGATGTCGTCATTGTCGGCGGTGGCCCCGCAGGTCTGACCGCCGCGATCAATCTGGCTCGGGCGCGCCGAACGGTGCTGGTGCTCGACAGCAACCGACCGCGTAACTCGGCAACGTTTCACGCGCACGGCTTTCTCAGCCGCGACGGCATCTCGCCGCTCGAGCTGCGTCGGCTCGGCCGCGAGGAGCTTGAGGCCTACCCGCAGGCATCCTTTGAACGCACCGTGGTGTCGCGGGTCGAGCCTGTCGAGACCACACGGGTTCCGCGGGTCGAGCCTGTCGAGACCTCACCCGCGCGCTTCCGCATCAACGTCACCATCCACACTCGTACCCTGCTGATCGCAACCGGTCTGCGTGAACGCCAGCCCGCGGTACCGAGCCTGCGCACCTGGTACGGCACGAACATCCACTCGTGCTTCGAGTGCGATGGCTACGAGTACTCCGACCGGCCGATCGGGTTGCTGGGTGAATCCGACGACCTGGCGCAGCGTGCGATGCTGCTCTCGCAGTGGAGCCGTGATCTGGTCGTCTTCACCAACGGCGTTGGGGTGGTTAGCGACGCCGACGAGGCGCGGCTGGGTGGGCGCGGCATCCGGGTTGACCGGCGGGTGGTTCAGGATGTCGCGGGCGACCGTAACGGCCTCACCGGTGTCGTGCTTACCGATGGTGGGGTGGTTCCGCTAGTGGGCCTGTTCGTCAGGCCGCACTACGAGCCCGCGCTGGAGTACGTGTCTGGGTTGGATCTCGCGCTCGACGACCACGGCCTCGTGGTGATTGACTCCGACGGGCGCACCAGCGTGCGTGGCGTCTACGCGGTGGGTGACATCACGCCTCCTGGGCCGCAGCAGCTGATTGTGGCGGCGGGGCACGGTGCGCACGTCGCCGCATCCCTCAACCGCGACCTGCTCGGGTAGGTCGGTTACGGTGTTGTGATGTCAGTGCAGGCGGGTCGCAAGAAGCGGGCGTGGCTGGGGTGGATCCCGGCGGGCATTCTCGTGATCGCGATCATTGGGGTTGGGGTCGCTTCGGCGGTGCTCGTCGGCGGTGGGCTCGGCGCACCCGCGCCGCGACCAACGAAGGGGCAGGTGACCGACCTCAACTGGTCGATCTTCACCACTGACGGTCTCGACTTCATTGCTTCCGCGCGCCAGGTGCGCATTGACCTCTCATCGCCGCCCATCGAGGCCGGGTTGCTCGGGCTCGACGACGACGGCACGCTGGTGCTCGACCCGATCGACAACATCGACACGACGCTCGATTACGACCTCATCGTCAACGGCGGGGGAGAGGGTGCCGGTGGGTTTCGCAGCGTTGTCACGCAGATCACTATCGTGACCGAGGGCGGGTTGGTTACACACGTCACGGCGCCGCTGCGCGATGTGGTCAACTTCCGGCAGACGCTCGATGTGCTCGTCGGCGAAGCGGATGTATTCGGGTGGGACACGTCGGGCATCGACGCGATTTACCAGACGGCCGCGGATGCCACGCGAGCGGGCACCGGCTACGAGTTCACGTTCGGGCCTGCCGACGCCGCGGGAACCCCGGTCTCGGCGACCGCCCGCTGCGACACGTCGGGCTACTGCATCGTCGCGTATGACGTGACCCCACCGGTACGCTAAAGTAGACAGTCGGTCCTGACCTCGGTCAGGAGTGGTGGGGTATGGTGTAATTGGCAACACGGAAGATTCTGATTCTTTTGTTCTTGGTTCGAGTCCAGGTACCCCAGCCATAAGTGCGGCGGGTCGCTCGCGCGCCGGAGTTCTCGCACAGGCTCAGCACGATCCGGTCACGATCCGGTACAGCACTATTCGCGACGGCTGAGGTCTCTGCCGAGTTTCTAACTTGTGCGTGGAATCAATTCACCTATAGTGTAGCTAAATTCGTAGCTAATTCTCAGGAGTGTTTAATGAAGAAAGTCCCTGCACTGATCGCAGCCCTTGCAGTGGCCGGGGGGCTCTCGTTTGCTGCCGCGCCCGCCTACGCAGCCGGAACCCTTCCCGACACCGACTTGCTTTTCGCGATCACGTGTGATAGCGATCCTGCGGCCTTCTTCTCGGTAGACCCAGCAACCGCCGTCGGAACCCTCATCGGTACTGACACGACGGTGCCCGGCGACTGCGGCGGACCGGCCGCATTCGACCCAACCACAGGCAAGAGCTATTACATTTCGTGGGGCGCGACCGGCCAGCTCGCCCTCATGGACGTCGCGACTGGCAAGGCTATTGCCATCGGAGGCTTCGCCGGTGGAAACAGTCCCTACCCCGACAGCATCGCGATTGGCAACGACGGCAAGGCCTTCGTGATCTCGGGCGATCAGCTCTACTCACTCGACCTCAGCACAGCGATGCTCACCACTGTGGGGCAGTTGGCAGATACTTGCCTTTACGGCTTTGCGGTTGACCCGACCACCGGCACCTATTACGCGGTCCAGTGTGATAACGGCACCGTTTACACCGTCGACGTGGCGACGGCAACCTTGGCCCCGTTCGGAGTTATCGACGATGTCGACGCTAACAATGATGGCGATCAGGAAATTTATGCGCTGCAGATCGACAGTGCGGGCGTGTGGTGGATCGAATCTGACGGTGATAACAACGAGTCACACATCTGGAGCCTCGCCGCGCCGGCCCCTACGTCAAGCTCTGCGCCCTCCGGAATTTTCTCCGTCGGCGGCGCTGTGCTCTACACCGAGTCGTTGCTCATCACGCGCTCCAACATCGTGGTTAAGCCCGCTCTCGCGGACACCGGTCGCAATGCATCCGTGGACGGCACGCTCGTCGCGGGAACGTCAGTGCTGCTCCTTAGCGGAATCGGGATGCTGTTCATCGCACGCCGCCGCCGCAGCGCAGCGAACTGATCGATAGCTAGCTAACAACGAAGGGCCCCACTGCGGTGGGGCCCTTCGTTTTGTGCAGCGAGCGTCGAAGACACCCGCCCGCCACGCCGCGTGCGCGGGCGGCGCGTCATCCTGAATCGTCCGGGCTGGGTCGAGGTGTCGCACGGGCGACGGGGCACAGCAGTACCTGCGTGATCCTGTGCCCTATGTCGAACGGCACGAGACCTCGTCGTGTGCTTGCGCACAGAGTGACCAGCTGCGCGTTGTTATGGCTGCGAAGCCGTGACGCGGGTGCGCCGCAGCCGGACGGTCCAGCCTCCGATTACGATGAGGGCGAGCGCTGTGAGTGCGATCGTTGCGATCCCGTTCCCGGTCGTTGCAAGCGCCGGGGCTCCCCGTGCGACACTCACCTGCGCTAAGACAGGCCCAATGACAGCCCCTCCTGCCGCGGTTGCGGTTGCGCTGGCCACATTGGTGCGCCCGCTCGCGGACAGGTCGGACGCGACGATTGTGTACGTTGCGTGGCAATCCCGCGACGCACCCGGCGAGAGGATTCCAGCAACGAGCCCGCAATCGGTTGTGAAGGCACCTGCTCCCGGTGAGGAGTCAGAAACCGTGGTGCTGGTCAGGCTCACGTTTCCCGTGTTGACCAGGGTAATCGTAAAGTTCACAACGTCTCCAACGCCGTGGTAGACCGTCACGGCTGAGGTCTTTGCCAGGGCGAAGGTTGCGGTCTGGATCGCGGTGGAGGTGGCCGAGGCGTTGTTCGAAAGGTGAGGGTTCGCTGACGGGTCGTCAGCAGTGCCTCGTGCGTGGTTCGTCACAGTGCCGGCATCAACGTCGGTCTGCGTGATCCTGTAGGTGGCGCTGCACGAGACGCTCGCGCCTGGTGCGAGGGTGGCGTTGACCGCCGCGCAGTTGGTGGAGTAGCTTCCGCTGCCGGGGGCGTCATCGGCGATGGTGGCGGACGTCAGGGTCGTGTTGCCCATGTTGGTCAGTGAAAGCGTGTAGTGCAGCTCATCATCGACGGTGTCGAAACTCGGCTCGGCCACCGTTTTGGCAAGCAACAACGTTATCGCCTGGTTCGCTGGGGTGACGACGACCGCCGACGGCGCAACCACAACAGATGTGCTTGGGGCAATCGCCTGCGCATCCGCGGTGTTGCTCAGCGATCCGGCGTCGATGTCTGCTTGAGTCACCGTGTAATACGCGGTGCACGACACCGACCCTCCCGGAGCGATCGGCCCAACGACCGCGCCGCAGTCACTGGTGAAAGCGCCAGCTCCCGGATTACTGTCAATGATGTGGGGGGACGAGAGGGTGACGTTGCCATTGTTTTCCAGTAGCAGGGTGTACCCGATCACATCGTCGACCGCGGAGAATGACGCGACGTCGGGCGTCTTTGAGAGGGTCAGCGACTGCACCGCAGCCGCGGTAGAAGTGGCCTGCGCGATCGGGGAATCGACCGCCGCGCCCGCCGCGATTCCATCAGCGCTGGCGCTGTTGATAACCGCACCCGCATCCAAGTCAGCCTGAGTGACGGTGTAGTCCGCCGCGCATTGCGCTGATGCGGCAGGCGCCAGGCTGGCCGCGACCGCTGCGCAATCGGTGTTGAACACACCCGACCCGGGGTTAGCATCCACAACCACCAAGGAGGTGATTGTCACGGTTCCGTTGTTGGTGACGGTGATCGTGTAATTAAGAACATCGCCGACAGCGGCGTACGTCGGCTCGGCAACTGTTTTCGTGATCCCCAGATCGCTGTCGATTATTGCGGTCGATGTCGCGGATGCCTGCGGTGCATTCGTCGCGACCCCACCCGGTGCGCGGGCCGATGCATCAGCGAAGTTGCTGATCACGCCGGCGTCAAGATCCGCCTGCGTGACCGCGTAGGTGGCGGTGCAACTGGTTGAGGCACCGGCCGGGAGCAGCGGCGCAACGCCCGCGCAGGTGCTCGTGAAATTTCCTGCTCCCGGGGGAGGGTCGACAACCGTGAGCTGATCGAGGGTTACGTTGCCGCCGTTGGAGACGGTGATCGTGTAGTGCAGGAGGTCACCGACCGCGTCGAAGGTGGGTTCTGTGACCGTCTTGATGAGGTCGAGGCTCACTGACTGCACCGCGCTGCTTGTCGCTGTGGCGCTGACCGGCCCGATCGTCGTGCCGCCGGGGCTCGTGCCGCTGGATGAGGCGCTGTTGGCCACAGAACCCGCGTCAAGATCCGCCTGTGTCACGGTGTAGCTCGCGACACACGTGATCGTAGCGAGCGGCTGAAGGGTGGCGTTAAGTGCACCGCAGTCTGTTGAGAACGCCCCAGCGCCTGGGGGACTATCGTTGACGGTGACCGCTGTCGCCGTGAGGTTGCCCGCATTGGTCACCGTCACGTCGTAGGAAAGTACCGTGTCGACAGCCGAAAAGGTCGGAAGGTCGACGATCTTCGAGATCGTCAGGCTCGATGTACCCGGAATGGTCGTGACATGAGTGCTCGGATTGGAGGCGATCGTTCCCCCGTAAACGGTCCCGGTCGCGGTCGCGGTATTAGTCACCGACCCGGTGTTCACCTCGGGTTGAGTCACGACATGCGACCCGATGCACGTCATAGAAGCTCCCGGTGCGAGCGAACCCGGCGGGCAGGACAGGCCGAACGCCGAGGCATCCGCGATTGTCACAGACGACACCGCCAGCGTGCCCTCATTGGTGACAAGGAAGCTGTAAGAGATGGTGTCGCCGGCGCCCGACAGGCCGTCAGCATTGGTGTCGGCGAGTGGCAAGGCGCTCTTGACAAGCGTCAACGATGCTGTGCTGAGATCGAAGGTCGGCCCGATGAAGCCGATCCCTTCGTCCGTCGCGTCACCGGCAGCGTCGTCGTCGCCGACGATAACCACCATCCGGATGATGGGCACCGCAGGGTCGGCGACGAAGCCGACCCACCGCGTGGTGGTGTTGCCGCATCCGGTATAGGTACCGCCGCAGTTGGACTGAGGCAAGTACGCCGGACCCGGAACGACGACCTGATCGGAGACCAGCACACCGCCGACGCCATAGAGACGTACGACCGCTGCCACACCGAATCCATCGGTGCGGGTTTCGAGATCGCCGAACCACGCGCCGAACGCGAGCACGGGCCGGTCGAAGGCAAACTCAACGGCATCACGAGTAGTGCTCTCCCCGGCGCCGCCGAACTCGCCGTAGGCGAAGCCGTTCGGGCACGCCGCCCCGCCTCCCACCAGAGCGGTCGGCCGGGGAGCGTTTCCCTGTTGACCGGCTCCGGCGTTCCCGGCGCCAGCACCGTTCGCGACGCAAGTGCCGGTGCCCTGGTTCGGCGACGGCGCCACGTACGCAGGCGACAAGGCGGTGGTGTATCGGGTTCGGGTAACAGTCGTCATCGTGCCGTCAGCGGCGGGGGGCAGGCTCGTGATCGTGCCCGAAGGAAGAATCGCCGGCGCTTGCGCGGTCCCCCCGTTCGCTGCGACGGATGCCTGCCACGCGGCATTCAGCAGGGAGGTGCTCGCCCGAGCGGCAGCCCCGGTGCCACCCACCTCATCGGAGTACCCAGCCATCGTCGCCGCGTTCGCCGCGAGGCTCGCCGGGAGCACGAGCAGCGCGGCGACGAGTACTGCGATACCTGCGGTCAGGTGGCGTGGGGTCAAGAGAAGCTCCATTCCGGATGCCTGGCGTCGAACCATTCTGCGATGGCTTGGCAGGCCGGGCCGATCGGGGCCCCTTCGTAGAAACTGGTGTGGGTCTTGTTTTCGATCAACTCGAGCTTTTTTGGTCCGCGCGGATGATCGTAGACTTCCCGGGCCATATCGGGCGTGGTGAACGGATCGGTTAGGCCATGCACCACGATCGTGGGCGTCGACAGCAGCCCGGCGAAGGGCCTCGCGTCGTAGCTCATCATCTTGGCGATCGAATTCCACGTGAACCGGTTCTGCCAGTAAGGGCTATAGCTGCGCTCTGGACTGCCGTAGTAGGAGTAGGCGTCGGGCGAGGGTGAGGCGAGCGGCTCGGTGGAACCCTCGGGGCCGACGGCGGTGAGGTGCTGGGTCTCGCCGGACTGTTCTTGCTGAGCAACGTGCTCGTTGACCTCGATCAGATATGAGCGCATCCACTCCTGGCCAAAGCTGGCTTCATTGGTGCGCGCCCAACCGTAAACACCAGCCACCAGTGCCAGCGCGGTGATCCGAGGGTCTGTTGCTGCGGCCGCCATCGCATATCCCGCGCCCACACAAATGCCGGTGACGCCAATGCGGTCGGCATCGACATCGTCCCTAGTCTCTAGGTAGCTCACCGCACTCTTGATGTCGGATACACTGCCCTGCGGGTCATGCTCCTGCCGCGGCATCCCCTCGCTCTCGCCCCAATTGCGGTGGTCGAAAATTAGCGTGATGTAGCCGCTGTTCACAAGGTTGCGGGCGTAGATGGCCGGGGCCTGCTCCTTGACTGCGGATGCCGGCCCATTGACGACCACGGCCGGTCGCCGCACCCCAGGCTGCACGCCGGCAGGACGGTACAGGATGCCCGCAATCTTCAACCCGTCGCTCATAAACGAGACCGGGGTTTGAGTGATGCCTTGATGCAGCGGCTTGTAAAACTCGGTAATCGGGTGTGGGTTCATGTCAGCGGCCGAACTGCGGGAGAGATCGCGACAGCAAGTGCTCTGACCGCACCGCCATTCTGTATTGTCAAGTTCACTTCCCCCGCCCCCTCGCGAACTACTCAGTGTTTCCGTAAGAACTCCAATTTAGCGCCGCGAAGGAGTGAATCTTGCAAGCTAGTGGGGCAATTGTGCGCCCCGACGCGTTTTCGACACGCGTTTTCGACAGACCTGATCGCGTGAGCGGGCTCGGTTACCGTTTGCCCTGCGAGCAACGAAAACCCCGCAGCCGGCGCGAGTGCGGCATTCTTAGTCAGTGACGACATCTCGGAAGCCGGCGATCGAGCACCTTGATGCCGTTCGTTCGGGGCTCGCTGCGGTGGCCCTGCCCTTGCCGCTCGACGGGGCTGTCGCGCAGCGGGAGGCCGCCGCGGGCGCGGTGCGACAGATCGACGACTACATTCGACCCCGGCTGACCGATCTCGATGCGCCACTGCTCGCGGTTGTCGGCGGCTCGACGGGCGCCGGAAAGTCGACCCTCGTGAACGCACTAGTCGGCTCGCCCGTGACGCGGTCGGGAGTGATTCGGCCGACCACGCGTCAGCCCATTCTGTTGCACGCCCCGGCCGACGCCGGCTGGTTCGCGTCCGACCGAATCCTGCCCGGTCTTGCGCGAGTGCGTGGACGGCTGGCCGCCGCTGACGACACCGCATCCAGTGCAGGGGATGCGCCCGACGCGTCTCGAATCGGCGAGCTGATGCTGCTGGCCGACGAACGCATCCCCGCATCGATCGCCATCATCGACGCGCCCGACATTGACTCGGTTGCCGATGAAAACCGCGCGCTGGCCGGGCAACTGCTGGCCGCCGCCGACCTGTGGCTCTTTGTCACCACGGCCAACCGGTACGCCGATGCTGTTCCGTGGAAGCTGCTCGACGACGCGGCATCCCGAGCCATCACGGTGGGAGTTGTGCTTAACCGGGTCCCGGTCGGTTCCGCCGACGAGGTGCGCGACGATCTTGGCCGTATGCTCGCCGAACGGGGTCTCGATTCGGCGCCGGTCTTCACCGTCACCGAACAGCCGCTCAATAGTCAGGGCATGCTGCCCGCGGATGCCGTCGCCGAAGTGCGCGCATGGCTCACCGGTATCGCGGGGGACCGCGTCGAGCGCGCGCGAATTGCCGCCGCCACCCTGGGCGGTGCGGTGCTGGATCTCGCCGCGCGAGTCGACCGCATCGCTGCCGCTCGCCAGGCCCAGCTCGACTGGGCCGACGAGGCCCAAGACATTGTGCGCCACGAGTACGCGGCGGCAATCGACAGTATCGACGAGGCCACTCAGGATGGCGCGCTGCTGCGCGGCGAAGTGCTGGCCCGGTGGCAAGACTTCGTGGGGACCTCCGACGTTTTCCGCCACGTCGAGTCGTGGTACTCGCGCACTCGCGACGCCGTTTCGGCCTGGGTTCGCGGTGTGCCGCAGCCGCTACGCGACGTCGAAACCACGATCGAGCACGGCCTGCACGCGGTGGTTGTTGATCAGGCGGGCCGGGCCGCCGCGGCGACCTGGCGTGAGTTGCAGCGCAGCCAGCCCGGCCGTTCTTTGCTCGAAGGCCAGCAGTCGTTGTCGACCCAGCGCGCTTCGTTTGGCGTAGACGCCTCGGCGATGATCCGGGAGTGGCAGGGCTCGGTGATGCAACTCATCAAGGAGAACGTCGGGTCAAAGCGCACCCAGGCTCGCGTCGTATCGCTCGGGCTGAACGTGGTGACGGTTGCACTCATGGTGGTGGTGTTCGCATCGACGGGCGGACTCACCGGCGGCGAGCTGATGATCGCCGGTGGTTCGGCAGTGATTGGCCAGAAGCTCCTTGAGACGATTTTTGGCGAAGACGCGGTTCGGCGGCTCGCGAAGTCCGCTCGGGGAGAGCTCGAGACGCGCGTGCAGGCACTGCTTGAGACGGAGTCATTACGATACAGCGCCCTGCTCGACGAGGTGCGGGTCG
>Ga0105048_10005786_pt1 | contig 19965 bp, 16 predicted proteins | sample MAT05_FD_78382 | JGI IMG/M metagenome (GOLD analysis project Ga0105048, IMG submission 78382) | Freshwater microbial communities from Lake Fryxell liftoff mats and glacier meltwater in Antarctica - MAT-05 | ecosystem: Environmental > Aquatic > Freshwater > Ice > Liftoff microbial mat | place...
GGGTCCTTTTTTTGCGGCCAGGTGGCCAGCAGCAGGCCGGCCAGCGCCAAGCCCAAGGCCAGCGCGTGCGGCAGGCCGAAACCTTCACCCAGCACCAGCGCGCCCATCAGCGCCGCGCCCACCGGCAGCAGCACCATGAAGACGCCGGCCTGTGACGACGGCACGTGGCGCAGGCCCTGCATCCACAGCCACACGCTGACCATGCTGGCTGCCAATGCATAGAAGACCAGCAAGCCCCAGGTGCCTGCCGCCACGGCACCGAAGTCGAAGCTCAGCGCCTGCCAGATGCCGAAGGGTGTGACCAGCGCCAGCCCCCACAGGTTGATGAGCGCACTGATGCGGCGTGGCGTCACCTGACCCGTCAGCTGCTTGCCGATCACGACGTAACAAGCTTCGCAGACCACGGCGCCCAGCAGCAGCGCATAACCCCAGAGCGAATCGGCATCGCCAGCCGCCGCCTGTGGCGAAGCGCGGGCGTAAGCCAACAGGGCGATGCCGGCCACCGCGCAGGCGATGGCCACTGCCACCCGGGGCCGGATGTGTTCCCCCAGTGCCAACCGCGACAGGATCGCGATGGCCGCCGGAATCGCCGCCATCGTGACACCCGCAGCCATCGCCGACGTCAGCGCCACGCCGTACAACATAAATATGCTGAACAGGAAGTTGCCCAGGAAGCTCTCCCAGAACAGCAGGCGGCGGTCGCGCGGCGACAGCGGCGCTTCGTCTGGCCCGCGCCGCACCCAGTGCAGCATGGCCACTGCCGCGATGCCAAAACGCAGCCACGCCAGCAGCAGCACCGGAAACACAGCCACCAGCAGCTTGGACAGGCCGACGTAGCTGCCCACGAGCAGCGTGCTGGCGGCCAGGCTGGCGTAAGCCCAGACGGGCACGGCGCTCAAGGGCGCGCCAGGCCCACGTCTGGCAGAGCAGGGCGGTGTTTCAACGCGTTTGCCATGGCCTGCTCGACGAATGTCCGGTCGGCATCCGGCAAAGCCAGTCTCGGCGGCCGGGTGCGCCAGCTGCCATGGCCCACCAGGTGTTCACACAGCTTGATGCGCTGCACCAGGTCAGGCCTGGCGTCCAGGTGCAGGAGTGGCATGAACCACTCGTAGAGCGGCACCAGCTCGGCCATGCCGTCCACCTTCTGCCGCGCCGCTTCTTTGGTGGTTTCGATGGCAAACACGCTGGTGAATTCGGCCACGCCGCAGATCACGGGCACACGCCCTGCGGCCACCGACACGGCTGTCTCCATGATCGGGCTCTTTTCCGCGCGGGTGAGCGAAGTGTTCTCGCTCGCCGTGCCGCAGATCGTCAGGCCCGAGACACCGTCGCGGACGAGTGCGCCGATGACCGCCGCCGTGGCGTCGATGTCCAACGAAAAGTCGTCGCGGAACTGCGTGGTGACGGCGGGAAAAACGCCTTGCCAGGCGACGGCCGGTGTTGTCATGGGGTTGCGGTGGGCGGTATGGATGGGCATGTGAGGGCGGGTCGCTGCATCGTACAGTTTGCTTCGTCTCGACTGACCTGCTTGCCATGCCCGACACAACCACCGCACGGCCCGCCCGATTGATCGATTCGCACACGGGTGGCGAGCCCACACGGCTGCTCATCAGCGGCGGCCCGGACCTGGGCAGCGGCAGCATGGCCGACCGCCTGCAGCACTTTCGCCAGCACCACGACACCTGGCGCCGCGCGCTGGTGAACGAGCCACGTGGGAGCGACGTGCTGGTCGGCGCGCTGCTTTGCGAAGCGCAGGACCCGTCACATGCCTGCGGCGTGATCTTCTTCAACAACGTGGGCTTCCTGGGCATGTGTGGCCACGGCACCATCGGCCTGGTGGCCACGCTGGCGCACCTGGGGCGGCTGACCCGCGGCACCCACACCATCGAAACGCCGGTGGGCCCGGTGCAGGCCACGCTGCATGCCGATGGCAGCGTGACTGTGGCCAACGTCGCTGCCTACCGACACCTGCGGCACGTGGCGGTGGACCTGCCCGGTGTCGGCCGCCTGCATGGCGACGTGGCCTGGGGCGGCAACTGGTTTTTCCTGTGCCACGACCATGGCTTGCCGCTGCTACCCGCGCACATTGCCGAGCTCACAGCACGTGCCGAATCGCTGCGGCAGGCCCTGGTCGCACAGGGCATCACGGGTGCAGGTGGTGCAGAGATCGACCACGTCGAACTGCTGGGCCCGGCGCAGGACACCCGCCTCGACCCCGCCTTCAGCGGCCGCAGCTTTGTGCTGTGCCCAGGCGGCGCCTACGACCGATCACCCTGCGGCACCGGCACCAGCGCCAAGCTGGCTTGCCTGGCTGCAGACGGGGTGCTGGCACCGGGCGAGCTGTGGCACCAGGAAAGTGTCATCGGCAGCGTGTTTGCGGCGCACTACCAGGTCGCTGCAGCGTGTGCCCCGGGCATCCAGCCTTTCATCCATGGCCGCGCCTACGTGACGCTGGACGCCACCGTGGTCTTCGACCCCGAAGATCCCTATGCCTGGGGACTTTGATCAGCGATGCTGCCGACTGCGTGGTCGTCGGCGCTGGCATCGTGGGTTGCTGCACCAGGTTTCGCCTGCAGCAAGCCGGCCAGCGCTCAGCGCTGAAAGATTGTTGGCGGTTGTGAGTTCACGAGCAATGGCTGACGGGCCCTTGTCCTACAGCAACCCGGGCGAGCGCAGCATTGTCTGCGGTGGTGCCGTCCGGCAGACGCAGCACCAGCGGAATCTGACACTGGTGACTCAATTCATCCGACGAGGAGTCCCGCGTGTTGCCCTCAAGCCGACTGTCCAAGCGTTATCCAGCCGTTAGCCCGATTGGCCCGATTAGCCCGATTCGCCCGCCGGGCGTGTCCTTGTTCCTGGTGGCGGCGCTGGCTGCGGCGCCCAGCTGGGCGCTGACCCGCATTGAACAAGCCGAGATCCATGCCCGCTACAAACAAGAGCGTGCGGCCTGCATGGTCAAGCAAGACCCGGCAGACCGCAGCGCGTGCCTGCAAGATGCTGTCGTGGGTCAAGCTGCAGCCTTGCGCGACAGGCCCAAGGATCTGGACCCGAACTATGCCGCCAACCAGCTGAAGCGTTGCCAGGCCTTGCCAGTGAACCTGCGCAAGGACTGCCTGTCCCGCATGCGCGGTCACGGCACTGTCAGCGGCAGCGTGGACTCGGGCGGCATCTACCGCGAACTGGTGACCATTACCCCGGGTGCAGCGGTGCCGGCCGCCTCCCCGGTTCCGTCGGTCAGCGACACGGCACCGTCGAAGAACTGAGTTGGCGCGTCAAAAGGCCGTTGCGTAGCGGTCCAGTTCCCAGCCGCTGACATGGCGGCAGTAGGCCCTGAACTCACCGCGCTTCAGGCGCATAAACTCGACGCTCAGCGTGTCGCCCAGCGCGGCGGTGATGACCGGGTCGGTTTGCAGCGCGTCCAGGGCTTCCTGCAGCGATTGCGGCAGCAGTGGGATGCCTTGTGAACGTATCCGGTCCAGCGGCCAGATGAACAGGTCGTCGGTGCAGGCGGGGCCCGGGTCCAGGCTGCGGTCAATGCCGTCCAGTCCAGCGGCAATGAGTGCTGCCGTGGCCAGATAGGGGTTGGCGCTGGCGTCGGGCACGCGCCACTCGAACCGGCCCGGCAGCGTGCGCAACATCGCCGTGCGGTTGTTGGGTCCGTGCGCCACGTAGGCCGGTGCCCAGGTGGTGCCACTGAGCGATTCACCCACCATCAGGCGCTTGTACGAGTTGACCGTTGGCGCGGCCAAGGCACACAGCGCACCGGCATGGGTCAGGACTCCGGCGATGAACCGGCGGCCCACTTCGGACAGCCCTGTCGAGATGTCGAGCTCCGATGACCCAGGATCGAACAGGCAGCGCTCGCCCTGCCACAGCGAAACATGGAAATGCATGCCACTGCCCGGCTGATTGGCAAAGGGTTTGGGCATCATCGAAAAGGCGTGGCCGCGTGCCTCGGCCAACGCCTGGGCGGCCAGTTTGAACAGCATCAGGCGGTCGGCGCTGAGCAGCGCTTCTCCATAGGCGAAGTTCACTTCGTACTGGCCGTGTGCGTCTTCGTGGTCGATCTGCAGCACGTCCATGCCACAAGCGGACAGGGCATGGTGCAGTTCATGCAAAAAACCGAACTGGCGCGGCAGCGACTTCAGGTCGTAGGACGGTTTGTCGAGCCGGTCTTCATCGTCGGCCGGCTGCCACTGGCCGCTGGCGCTGCGCTTGAGCAAAAAGAACTCGGGTTCGATGCCCGTGCGAAGCGTCCAGCCCCGTTCAGCCAGACGCGCCAGCGCACGCCGCAGCACCTGGCGTGGGCAGGCGTCAAAAGGCTGACCTTCGACAAAACCGTCACCTACGATGCGGGCCACGCCGGGCATCCAGGGCAGCGGCTGCGCCGTGCTGGCGTCGCCCCGCGCAAAGTACTCAGCACGTGGCCCGGTGCGAGGCAGGGCGGTGCCCCAGATCGACGGTCCGGCAAAACCGGCACCCAGGCTCAACACATCGTGCAGGTGCGCCAGGGGCACGAATTTGCCTTTGGCGCAGCCGTGCACGTCGGTGAACTGCACCAGCAGCGTGTGCACGCCGGCTGCGTGCAGGCTTTGCTGCAGGTCGGTCATGGCGCGGCCTCTCAGACCCTCAGACCGGGGCCGCGTCGATGCGTATCCAGGTCGTCTTCAACTCGGTGTACTTGTCGAATGCGTGCAAGCTCTTGTCGCGGCCATTGCCACTTTGTTTGTAGCCGCCAAAGGGCACGGTGATGTCGTCTTCGTCGTACTGGTTGACGTGCACGGTGCCGGCGCGCAGCGCCCGCGCCACGCGGTGGGCCCGGTTGATGTTGTCGCTCCACACACTGGCCTGCAGGCCGTAGCTGCTGTTGTTGGCCAGTTGCACGGCTTCGGCTTCGGTCTTGAAGCGGATGATGCCCATCACCGGGCCGAAGATCTCTTCGCGGGCGATCTTCATGCCGTTGGCCACGGCATCAAACACGGTGGGCTGCACGTAGTAGCCGCCGCTGTCCGTCATCACACGCTGGCCGCCGGTGACCAGCCGCGCGCCTTCCGTCTGGCCGGCTTCGATGTAGCCCATCACGGTCTTGAGCTGCGTGTCGTCGACCAGCGCGCCCATCTCGGTGCTCATCAGCAGCGGGTCGGCTGGCTGGTGGTGCACGGCCTGCGCAGCGACGAGGGCGACAAACTCGTCGGCGATGCTGTCGTGCACCAGCACGCGGCTGGGTGCGTTGCAGCTTTCGCCCTGGTTGAAGAACATGCTGCCGGCCACGGTCTGGGCGGCACGTTTCACATCGGAGAAGTCGTCGAAAACCACGAAGGCGCTCTTGCCGCCCAGTTCGTTGTAGACCCGTTTGAGGTTGCTGCGGCCCGAATAGTCCAGCATGCGGCGGCCCGTGCGCGTGCTGCCGGTGAAGGCGATGGCATCCACGTCCATGTGCAACGCCAGCGCTTCGCCTGCTTCTGCGCCGTAACCCGGCACCACGTTGAACACCCCCGGCGGGATGCCGGCTTCCACCGCCAGATCAGCCAGGCGCAGTGCCGTGAGCGGGCTTTTTTCGCTGGGTTTGAGCACCACCGAATTGCCCGCCGCCAGCGCCGGCCCCAGCTTCCAGGCGGCCATGATCATGGGGTAGTTCCAGGGCACGATGGCACCGATGACTCCCATGGGTTCGCGCGTGATCAGCGCCAGTGCGTAGGCGCCCGTAGGTGCAATTTCGTCGTAGATCTTGTCCACCGCCTCGGCATACCAGGCGATGCAGCGCGCGGTGCTGGGCACGTCGACGGCCAGCGAATACTGGATGGGCTTGCCCATGTCCAGGGTTTCCAGCAGCGCCAGTTCTTCGCGTGCAGCCAGTATCTTGTCGGCGAAGCGCATCAAGAGCCGCTTGCGCACGGCAGGCGGTTTGCCTGCCCAACGGCCGTCGTTGAAAGCGGCGCGTGCACTGGCCACGGCAGCATCCACATCGGCCTGCCCACCACGCGCCACGTCGCCCAGTGCGCGGCCGTTGATGGGGCTCAGGCAGCTGAAAGTCTGGCCGCTGGCGCTTGGCTTTCGTTGGCCGTCGATGACACAACGGCCATCGATGTGCAGCGCGGCTGCACGCTCGGCCCAGTCGATGGTGGATGCAGTCATGCGGAAGATCTCCTCATACAGCAAGGCAGGCCACAAAGCCCGCCCGCATTGTCAGTGGACTGTGTGATGCTCAGAAGCTGACCACCATCGATGCGCCTAACAGGTTGTTGGTCTTGCTGAAGCGCGTGAAGTCGGGGTTGGCAAACACCGGCTGGTTGGCGCCGTCCAAACGGTACTCCACCTTGAAGGTGGCGTTTTCGTCCACGCGGTAGCTCATGCCCAGGCTCAGCGCGTAGCGGTTGGCGCCCACGGCGTCGCCCTTGGCAAAGCTGCCGTCGGCCAGCAAGCCGCGACCGATGCCGTTCAGGCCATCGTCGAAGCTGTAGCCCAGCAGGCCGCCGCCGTTTTTCTTGTTGTTGATGTAGTCGGCGCGCAAGACGGCTTCCAGGCGCGGTGTGATCGCGTAGCCCATGGTGGCCGACACGCCCCACCACCGCGCGTCGCGCAACTGGCCGTCGCTGTTGAAGATGGCGGCGCGCTTTTGCTGGCCGTAGCTGACCTGGCCGAACAGGCTCCAGTCGCCGCGGATGTAGTAGGCGTCGAACTCCAGCAGGTGGGCCATGGTGTTCTTGCCCGCAGACGCAAATGGCGTGTCTTCGAAGATCGGGTCGCCCGCACTGTCCACCAAGCCGGTGTCCACCAGGTAGCTGCCGTCGGCGGCGTAGTTGGGTATCTTGCCGTGCAGGCCGGTGAAACCGAAGCCGTCGAATTCACCCTTGCTGTAGTCCACGCGGTAGATGAAGACCGGCGCCGCGTTGTCGGGCGTGCCACGCGCGGTGTTGAAGTTGGCCACGCCCACGCGTGACCACCACTTGCCGCGCGTGATGTCGAGCACCGCGCCGGTGTAGGCCGTGGGCGCCATGAAGTCGAACAGCAAGTTGTGCGTGATCAGCTTGTTGCCGGCGGGCAGCGTGATCTCGTAACCCGTCCAGTCGGGGATCTGGCCCAGCCACAAACGCGTCTGCAGGTCGGACAAGGGAATCGACACCGAGGCTTCGTGCACGATGGAGTTGCCGTTGATCAACGCACCGGTGCCACGTTCTGGTGCCAGCGTCAGCCGCCACTTGGTGCCGCTGTCGGTTTCCTTCTCAAAGTCGATCACTGCCATGCCGAAGTAGGAGTTGTCGTAGGTGTAGCGCGCGTCACCGTTGTTCAGCAGCACGAAGCCAGCGTCCTTCTGGCGCTGGTTGACGATGAACGTGGGGTCGATCTGGCCGCTGATTTTCAGACCCTTGAAGCCCTGGTCGGAAAAGTTGTCCTGCAGCGCTTCGGCCTTGATGGCGATGCGGTTGAGTTCGCGCGCCTGTTCGGGTGTCATGCCCCACTGGCCAGGGGCGGGGGCAGCAGGCGACGCGGCCGCGGCCGGCTGGGCCATGAGCTTTTGTTCCAGCTGGTTCACACGCTCGCGCAGTGCACGCAACTCTTTCAGCAACTCTTCGTTGCTTTGGGCGGCCACAGGAAACGCCGTGAGCAATGCAAGGGCAACAGCGGTAGGTGCGAACAGGTTCATCGGTTTTCTCCTTCGATGGGATGCCACTCGTGCGTGGGTGCTTGTTGGAGGCTTCGGGATTCAGTGGCGCGTCGCGTCGGCCATCTCGCGCTGGCGTTTGCGTTCGGTGCGGGCAATGCCGTAGCTGGCCAGCACCACGCCGATGGCCACGACGACGATGATCAAGGTGGCAACGGCATTGACGCTGGGATTCAGGCCCAGGCGCGCGCGCGAGAAAATCACCAGCGGCATCGTCGTCGAGCCCGGACCCGACAGAAACGCCGACAACACCACATCGTCCAGGCTGATCGTGAAGGTCAGCAGCCAGGCCGACAGCAGGCTTTGTGCGATGAGCGGCAGCGTCACCAGCCAGAACACCTGGTGCGGCTTCGCGCCCAGGTCCATGGCCGCTTCTTCCAGCTGCGGGTTCATGTCCTGCAGGCGCGACTGGATGATGACCGCTGCATAGGCCATGCCCAGCAGCAGGTGGCCCAGCCAGATGGTGAAGAGGCCACGCTCCGGAAAGCCCAGCGCACGCTGCACGCTGACCAGCATCAGCAGCAGCGACAGGCCCACCACCACCTCGGGCATCACCAGCGGTGCGTTGACCATGCCCGAGAACACCGTGCGGCCGAAAAAACGTTTGTACTTGACCAGTGCAAAGGCCGCAAAGGTGCCCAGCACCACCGAGCCGCAGGCGGTCATGAAGGCAATCTTCAAACTGAGCCACAGGCCGGCCAGCATCTCCTGGTCCTTGGCCAAGGCGGCGTACCACTTGAGCGTAAAGCCGCGCCACTGGTTGGGAATGGGCGAGTCGTTGAAAGAATAGATCACCAGCGCCACGATGGGCACGTACAAGAACAAGTAGCCCAGGCCCAGCCAGCTGCGGCCGAACCACTTGTTGAAGCTGACCGATGTGCCGCGCATCACCTGGCGCGCTCCTGCGCTTCGGCCTGGTACTTGTTGAAGATGGCCAGCGGCACGATGATCAAGAGCACCATCACCACGGCCACGCTGCTGGCCATGGGCCAGTCGTTGTTGCTGAAGAATTCGTCCCACAGCACGCGGCCGATCATCAGCGTCTCGGGCCCGCCCAGCAATTCGGGAATGACAAACTCGCCCACGCAGGGGATGAACACCAGCATGCTTCCGGCAATGATGCCGGCCTTGGACAGTGGCACGGTGATCTTCCAGAACGCAGTCCAGGGTGTGGCGCCCAGGTCGGCTGCGGCTTCCAGCAGGCGCAGGTCCATCTTGGCCAGGTTGCCGAACAGCGGCAGGATCATGAAAGGCAGGTAGCTGTAGGTCATGCCCAGCACCAGCGAAAACGGCGTGTGCATCAGCTTGCCGGGCGTGGAGATCAGGCCCAGGCTGTAGAGCAGCTGGTCCAGCCCCAGGGCGATGAGCGTGTCGGCCACCCAGCCGCCTTCGGTGAGCAGGCCGCGCCAGGCGTAGACCCGCAGCAGAAAACTGGTCCAGAAAGGCAGCATCACCAGCATCAGCAGCGCCGGCTGCTGCGTGGGTTTGGCGCGCGCCATGAAATACGCAAAGGGGTAGCCGATCAGCAGGCACAGCACCGTGGTGGCCGCGGCGTACTTGACGCTGGCCAGGTAGGTCTTGAAGTACAGCGCGTCTTCAGTGATGAAGATGTAGTTGTTAAAGCGCAGCGCCAGCGACAGCACACCATCGGTGTAGGTGAGCACGTCCTTGAAGACGACGTTGTCCATCTCGGACACGCTGATCTTGCCGACGATGAAAAACGGGAACAGAAAAAACAGCAGCAGAAACACCAGCGGCACTGCAATCACGAAAGCGCGACCGGTGAACAGGGGCTTGAGGGCGTTCATGCCGCGGCCCCGACGCTGTGGACGCAGAGGTTCGTGCGGCGCTTCATGCAGCGGTTCACCTGGCGCCTACTGCGTGAGCACGACATGCGCCGACTCGGACCAATGCGCCCAGACGCTGTCGCCCCAGGTGATGTCTTCGTCGCGGTGCCGCTGCGTGTTGGCCATGCTGACCTTGAGCCTGGCGCCGCTGGCCAGCTGCAGGTGAAACACCGTGAAGCTGCCGAAGTAGGACATCTCCTTAACCGTGCCCTGCACCTGGTTGAAGTCACCCCTTTCGCCAGCCGGTTTGTCCTTGCCGAGCGTGATCTTCTCGGGCCGCAGCGCCACCGTGACGGCCATGCCTTCGGTGCCGGTGATGCCATGGCCCACATAGTGCCTGCAATCGGCACAGCCGATGAGGCAGTGGTCGGCCTGGTCGCTGTCCAGCGTGCCCTCCATCAGGTTGACGTTGCCGATGAAGTCGGCCACGAAGCGGGTGGCCGGAGTTTCATAGATGTCACCCGGCGCGCCCACTTGCAGGAAGCGGCCTTCGCTCATGATGGCAATGCGGCTGGCCATGGTCATGGCCTCTTCCTGGTCGTGCGTGACCATGACGCAGGTCACGCCCACCTGTTCGATGATGTTGACCAGTTCGATCTGCGTTTCTTCGCGCAGCTTCTTGTCCAGCGCGCCCAGGGGTTCGTCCAGCAGCAACATCTGCGGCTGCTTGGCCAGGCTGCGCGCCAGGGCCACCCGTTGCTGCTGGCCGCCTGACAACTGGTGCGGCTTGCGCTGCGCAAACTTGCCCAGTTGCACCAGCTTGAGCATGGCCTCGACTTGTTCAGCCACCTGGGCCTTGGGCAGGCTTTCGCGCTGCAGGCCGAAAGCGATGTTCTGCCACACCGTGAGGTGCGGAAAGAGCGCGTAGCTCTGGAACATCATGTTCATGGGCCGCTGGAAAGGTGGCATGGTCGCCAGGTCTTGCCCGTTCAGGATGATGCGGCCCGAGGTGGGTGTATCAAAGCCCGCCAACATGCGCAGCAGCGTGCTCTTGCCGCAGCCCGATGAGCCCAGCAAGGCAAAGATTTCGCCTTTGGCGATGTCCAGGCTGACGTTGTTGACGGCCTTGAAACCGCCGAAATCCTTGACGACGTCCTGAATCTGAAGGAACGCCGGTTGCGCCGCAGCGCCGGAAGTCTGGGCCATGGGGCGGGGCAAGTCCGTGCGGTTCAAAGGCCGGTCTTGAAGGACGTGTAGGTGCGTGTCATCAAGCGACGCAGGTCGTTGTTCAGCGAATCCGGCGGCACCATCTTGGCCAGGTCGGCATTGGACAGGAACACCGTCGGGTTGTTGGCCACTTCGGGCTTGACGAACTTCTTGCTCTCGACGTTGGGGTTGGCGTAGAGCACCTTGTTGGTCAGGCTCGCATGCACCTCGGGGCGCATGATGTAGTTGATGAACTTGTGGGCGTTGCCCGGACGTGCAGCGTCGGTTGGGATGACCATGACATCGAAGAACAGCAGGCCGCCGGTCTTGGGTATCAACGTCTGGATGTTCTGGCCGGTCTTGCCGGCAAGGGCACGCTGGGCTGCCTGGCCGATGTCGCCGCTCCAGCCCAAGGCCACGCAGATGCTGCCGCCTGCCATGTCGTTGATGTAGCCCGAACTGCTGAACAGCGTGACGAAAGGTCGCACGCTTTTCAGCAGCGCTGCGGCCTGGGCGTAGTCACCGGGGCTCTTGCTGAACGAGGGCTTGCCCAGGTAGTGCAGGGCGGCTGGCACCACTTCGGTGGCGCTGTCCAGAAAGCTCACCCCGCAGCTCTTGAGCTTGCTGATGTACTCGGGCTTGAAGACCAGGTCCCACACGTTGTCGGGCATGGGCGTGCTGCCCAGCGCCGCCTTGACCTTGTCCACGTTGATGCCCACCGTGGTGTAGCCCCACAGCCAGTTGACCATGTGCTCGTTGCCCGGGTCCATGCGCGCCAGTTGCGCCAGCACCGCGGCGTCCATGTGCTTCAGATTGGGCAGCTGGCTCTTGTCCAGCTTGCGCAGCAGGCCACCGTCGATCTGCAGCTTGGCCCAGTTGGAACTGGGAATCACGATGTCGTAACCCGTCTTGCCCGCCACCAGCTTGGCGTGCACGATCTCGTTGTTGTCGAAGTTGTCGTAGCGGACGCGAATGCCGGTTTCTTTTTCGAAGTTGCGGATCGTGTCTTCTGCGATGTAGTCCGACCAGTTGTAGATGTTCAGGACCTTTTCTTCCTCTTGCGCCACCGCAAAGGGGGCCGCCAGGGCACAGACCAGGGCAAAGACCAGGGACTTCGGGTTCATTCGGGCATCCTCTGCAAAAAACAGGTCAACGGAGCAGTCTAGGCATTCGACGTTAGGCAGGCATCAGGGGAAGCGATCAGGCGAGGGCCTGGCCTTCAAGTCAGCCAGCCTTGGCGCTGGGCGTCAGCCAGGGTCAGGTCCAGACAACGGCGGATGAGGGCCAGCATCTCGTCGATCTGCGCACGTGTGATGACCAGTGGCGGCGCGATGATCATGCGGTCGCCCACGGCGCGCATGATCAAACCGTTGCCGAAGCAGTGGCCGCGGCAGACCATGCCGATTTCCACCTCGTCGGCAAAGGCCGTGCCTTTGGCTTTGTCCTTCACGAGCAGCAGCGCCCCCATCAGGCCGCAGGTTTCGACGTCACCCACCAGCGGGTGGTCGGCCAGCGACGCAAAACCCTTTGCAAGATGCGGGCCCACGTCCTCTCGCACGTGTTCGACCAGTTTCAGTTCCTGGATCAGCCCGATGTTGGCCAGCGCCACGGCGCAAGCCACCGGGTGGCCGCTGTAGGTGTAGCCATGGTTGAACTCGCCGCCCTGGTCGATCAGCACACGCGCCACACGCTCGCCCACCATCACGCCGCCCAGGGGCACGTAGCCGCTGGTCACGCCCTTGGCAAAGGTCATGAGGTCGGGCTTGAAGCCCATCGTCTCGCAGCCGAACCATTGGCCCGTGCGGCCGAAACCCGTGATGACCTCGTCGCTGACCAGCAGCACGCCGTGGCGGTCGCAGATGCGCTGCACTTCGGGCCAATAGGTGCTGGGCGGGATGATCACGCCGCCGGCCCCCTGGATGGGTTCGCCGATGAAAGCCGCCACCTTGTGCGCGCCGATGGCCAGGATGCGGTCTTCCAGCCACTGCGCGGCTTGCAGGCCGAAGGCTTCGCGCGTCAGGCCCTGGGGGCGGCCGTGCGCCCACCAGTAGGGCTGCTCGATGTGCGAGATGCCGGGTATGGGCAGCCCGCCCTGCGCATGCATGCCGCTCATGCCACCCAGCGACGCGCCTGCCATGGTGCTGCCGTGGTAGGCGTTGTTGCGGCTGATGATCACCTGCCGCTCGGGCTGGCCCAGCAGGTCCCAGTAGCGACGCACCATGCGCACCACGGTGTCGTTGCCTTCGCTGCCGCTGCCGCTGAAGAACACGTGTTTGAACTGCGGCGGTGTCACCTGGGCCAGCCGTTCGGCCAGTTCGATGGCGGGCACCGTGGCGGTCTGGAAGAAGGCGTTGTAGAAGGGCAGTTCCTTCATCTGCCTGGCTGCAGCATCCACCAGCGCCTGCTGGCCATAGCCCACGTTGACGCACCACAGGCCGCTCATGGCGTCCAGGATCTTGTGGCCGTCGCTGTCCCACAGGTAGATGTTGTCGGCGCGCTGGATGATGCGCGAGCCCTTGCGCGCCAGGCCCGCAAAGTCGGTGAAGGGGTGCAGAAAGTGTGCCGAGTCGGCGGCTTGCAAGTCGGAAGTGGTGCGTGCGTTCATCGTGTTGGCCTAGACGTGCAGAAGCAGGTGTTCGCGTTCCCAGGGTGAGATCACCTTCATGAACTCGGCGTATTCGATTTCCTTGACTTCGGTGTACACGGTGATGAAGGGCTTGCCCAGCACGCTGGCCAGGTCGGCTTCATCGCGCAGCAGCGTCAGCGCCTCACCCAGGCTGCGCGGCAGTTGGAAGTCGCCCAGGTAGGCGTCGCCCTTGCATTCGGGGCTGGGCTCGATCTTGTTCATCATGCCCAGGTAGCCGCAGGCCATGGTGGCGGCCAGCGCCACATAGGGGTTGGCGTCGGCACCGATGACGCGGTTTTCAACGCGCCGCGCCGAAGCACTGGCCACTGGGCTGCGGATGCCCACGGTGCGGTTGTCGGTACCCCACTGGATGTTGATGGGTGCGGCGTTGCTGCGAACCAGGCGACGGTAGCTGTTGACGTAGGGCGCAAACAGCGCCATGGCGGCGGGGATGTACTTCTGCAGGCCGCCGATGTACCAGTAAAACTCCTTGCTGGCCGTGAAGTCGGGGTTGCTGAAGATGTTCTGGCCGGTGGCCTTGCTCAGGATGCTCTGGTGGACGTGCATCGCGCTGCCCGGCTCACCAGCAATGGGCTTGGCCATGAAGGTGGCGTACATGTCGTGGCGCAGTGCAGCTTCGCGCAAGGTGCGTTTGAACATGAACACTTCGTCGGCCAGGCCCAGCGGGTGGGCGTGGAAGAAGTTGATCTCCATCTGACCGGCGCCGACTTCATGGATCAACGTATCGACGTTGAGCTCCATGCGTTCGCAATAGGCGTAGACGTCTTCGAACAACGGGTCGAATTCGTTCACCGCGTCGATGCTGTAGGCCTGGCGTGAAGTTTCTGCGCGGCCGCTGCGGCCCACGGGCGGCTTCAGCGGCACGTCGGGGTCGGTGTTGCGCGCCACCAGGTAGAACTCCAGCTCGGGCGCCACCACGGGGTTCCAGCCCTGCGCGTCGAACAGATCGCACACATGGCGCAGCACGCTGCGCGGTGCAAAAGGCACCAGCGTGCCGTCGCGGTCGTAACAGTCGTGGATGACTTGCGCCGTGGGGTCGGTGGCCCACGGCACGATGCGCACGGTGGTGGGGTCGGGCCGCAAGTGCATGTCGCGGTCGGTGGGCGTGATGACGTCGTAGTAGGGGCCCTCTTCAGGGAACTCGCCCGTCACACCCATGGCCACCACGGCCTCGGGCAGGCGCATGCCGCGGTCTTCGGTGAACTTCTGGCGCGGCAGGATCTTGCCGCGGGCCACGCCGGTGAGGTCGGGCACCAGGCACTCGATCTCGGTGACGCGGTTGGTGTCGAGCCACTGCTCGAGGTCGCTGAACGTGAAATTGTTTCTGGCCATCATGGGGCACCTGTGGGCTTCTTGGAGCGGCTGCGCAAGTGGCAGCCGGCAGGGTTCGGACTGTCGAATTCAAGGACGGGCAGGCACCCGGGGCAGAGGGCCCCGCACACGGTCGCGGAAGCTGCTTGCGGCCTGGCCGAAGGCCGCCAGTATCTGCATCGATACCGGGTTGCCGGCGGCCTGCCACTCGGGGTGCCACTGCAGGCACAGGTTGAAGCCGGGCGCGGCGGGCTGGGTGAAGGCTTCGATGACCCCATCAGGCGCCACGGCCTCGATACGCAAACCATTGGCGAGCAGCTTCACACCCTGGCCATGCACCGAGTTCACCTCAAAACTGGCGCGGCCCACGATGCTGTCCAGCAGGCCACCGGCCACCACGTCCACACGGTGCGCCAGGCCGTAGCGCACGGCGGCCGGCTGGGCGTCGGGCGCACGGTGGTCCAGGTGGCCGGGCACGCCGTGCACCGCCTGGTGCAAGGTGCCGCCCAGCGCAACGTTGGTCTCTTGTGTGCCGCGGCAGATGGCCAGCAGCGGCACACCGCGGGCCAGTGCCCTGCGGATGAGCGGCAGCGTCCAGGCGTCGCGATCGGGGTCCAGCGGCAGGGTGGCGTCGTGCAGCGCTTCGCCAAAGTGCGAGGGGTGCACGTTGGATGGCGAGCCGGTGAGCAACACGCCATGGGCCAGGTCGAGCAGCGCGTCCAGTTCGCCTTCGGCAAAGGGCGGTGCGATCAAGGGCAAGGCGCCGGCCAGTCGCACGGCGTCCACGTACTTGCGGCCGGCAATGTGAAACGGGTGTTCGCCCAGCAGTTGGTTGCAGCTGGTGACGAGCACAAGCGGTGGGGTGTTCAGGTTCATGGGCTCATCCGAGCATATCGCGCAGCCGGTACCAGGCCATGCCCAGCACCAGCGCGGGGGTGCGCAGCAGCGTGCCGCCGGGAAAGTTGCGGTGGCGCAGGCGCGCGAACACGTCGAAGCGACTGGCGTCGCCGGCCATGGCCTCAGCCACCAGGCGGCCGGCCAGGCCAGTGAGCGCCAGGCCGTGACCCGAAAAACCTTGCAGGTAGTACACGTTCTGTGGTGCGCCCGCGCTGGCCGGGGGCAGACGGCCGAAGTCAGGTGCACGGTTCATCGAGATGTCGACAAAGCCGCCCCAGGCAAATTCCACTTTTGTCTCGGCCAGTTGCGGGAAGGTCTGCACCATGCGCTGGCGCATGCTCTCGGACAAATCAGCCGGGGTGGCGGTGCTGTAGCTGACGCGGCCACCGTAAAGCATGCGGTGGTCGACGGTGGTGCGGAAGTAGTCGAGCACAAAGTTGGTGTCGCAGGCTGCTGATCGGCTGGGGATCAGCGAGTCGGCCAGCGCCTTGTCCAGTTTCTGGCTGCACGCAATGTACGTGCCCACGGGCATGACACGGGGCGCCAGGCTGGGCGCCAGCAGCGGGCTTTGCGCGTGCAGGTAGATGTTGCCCGCCAGCAGCACCTGTTGCGCTTGCACCGCACCGGCTGCGGTGCGCAGCGCGGGCCGCGGCCCTTCAAGCAGTGCCTGCACCTGGGTGTGTTCGTGGATGCGCACACCCGCGGCAGCCGCCGCGCGCGCCAGGCCCTGGGTGTACTTCAGTGGGTGCAGGTGACCCGAGCGCGGGTCGTGAATGCCGCTGTGGAAACTGGGGCTGGCGATCCATTGGCCGATCTCGGCCGGGCCGATGTGCTGCAAGGCATAGCCGTAGACCGACGCCATGCGCGCCGCCCAGTCGGCCAGAGCGCGGCCCTTGCTGGCGCTGGTGGCCAGACCCAGGTAGCCATCCTGCCAGTCGCAGGATACATGGTGCTGGGACATGCGCTGGCGCAGCAGGTCCAGCGCTTCGATCGACATGGCCCACACCCGTCGCGCTTCATCCAGGCCCAGTTGCGCTTCAATCACTTCCTGTTCACAAGCCAGGCCGTGAATGGCCTGGCCGCCGTTGCGGCCGCTGGCGCCGAAGCCCACTTCGTGCGCTTCCAGAAGCACCACGTCCAGGCCCTTGCTGCGCAGGTCCAGCGCCGCGCTCAGACCGGCCAATCCCCCACCCACGATGGCCACGTCACACTGCGTGCCTTCCGCCAGCGCCGGGTAGCCCGTGCTGGCACCGGCAGTGGCGGCGTAATAGGAATTCCGGGTTAGGGCCAGGTCGGTGTCAAGCAAGGGCATGGGCCAGTTATGCGCTAGGCAGCTTCCTCGAACAGTTTTCTGAAGTAGCTGTCGTCAAGCCGCGCGCCGGATGGCGCCGCGCAGCGTGTCGATGATCTGGTCGATGTGGCTGCGTTCGATGATCAGCGGCGGGCTCAGCGCGATGGTGTCGCCCGTGGTGCGGATGAGCAGGCCCTTGTCGTAGCAGTCCAGAAAGATGTTGAAGCCGCGTTTGGTGGGCTCGCCGGCCAGCGGTGACAACTCGACGCCGCCCACCAGGCCGATATTGCGCACGTCGATCACATTTGGCTCGCCTTGCAGCGAATGCACCCCTTGCGCAAAGTAGTCCTGCATCTCGCCTGCGCGAGTCAGCAGGCCATCTTCAGCATAGGTGTCCAGTGTGCCCAGGCCGGCCGCGCAGGCCAGCGGGTGGGCCGAATAGGTGTAGCCGTGGGAAAACTCGATCAGGTGCTCGGGGCCGCTCATGAAGGCATCGTGGATGGCGTCCTTGGCGATCACCGCGCCCATCGGCACGCAGCCGTTGGTCAGGCCCTTGGCGCAGACGATGAGGTCGGGTGTGACACCAAAGGTCTGCGAAGCAAATGGCTGGCCGGTGCGGCCGAAGCCGGTGATGACCTCGTCGAAGATCAGCAGGATGCCGTGTCGGGTGCAGATCTCGCGCAGGCGCTGCAGGTAACCCTGAGGCGGAATCAGCACGCCCGTGCTGCCGGCCACGGGCTCGACGATGACAGCGGCGATGTTGCTGGCATCGTGCAGGGCCACCAGCCGCTCCAGGTCGTCGGCGATGTCGGCGCCGTGTACCGGTTGTCCCTTGCTGAAGGCATTGCGCGCCGGATCGTGCGTGTGCCGGATGTGGTCCACGCCCGCCACGGCCAGGCCGAAGGTCTTGCGGTTGCCGACCATGCCGCCCACCGAGATGCCACCGAAGTTGACACCGTGGTAGCCGCGCTCACGCCCCAGCAGTCGCGTGCGGGTGCCTTCGCCGCGCACGCGGTGATACGCAAGGGCCATCTTCAATGCCGTATCCACGGCCTCTGAACCTGAGTTGGCGAAAAACACCTTGCCCATGCCTTCGGGCGCAATCTGCGCCACACGCTCGGCCAGCTCGAAAGCTTTCGGGTGCGCCATCTGGAAGGGCGGGCAGAAGTCCATTTCGGCGGCCTGCTGCTGGATGGCCTGCACGATGCGCGGGCGGGCGTGGCCGGCATTCACGCACCACAGACCGGCCACGCCGTCCAGAATCTGGCGGCCCTTGTCGTCCCAGTAGTGCATGCCTTCGGCACGTGTCAGCAGGCGCGGCGACTTCTTGAACTGCCGGTTGGCCGTGAAGGGCATCCAGTACGCGCCCAGGCTGGCCGGCACGGTGCTGCCGGTGGCTTCGGCGGCTTGCATCAGGGTGGGGTCGATGGCTTTGTTCATGGTGGCTCCTTGAAGGGGCGGTGAGTCAGGGTCGGGCAGCGGGGCGGCACGGCACGCGCAGCGCCCTGTCTTGCAGTCTAGACAAGCCGGGGCGCAATGTGCAGGCGCTGTGAGGCTGGGTTCACCCGAATCGACGCAAGATAATGCGAAGACCGACTGACCGGACACAATCCCATGCCATCAACAAGCCAAGCGGTGCAACTGGATGCCATCGATCGCGCGATCTTGAACGAGCTGCAGGCCGACGCGCGCCTCAGCAACCAAGCCCTGGCCTTGCGTGTGCACCTGTCGCCCAGCGCCTGCCTGCGGCGTGTGAAGGCGCTGGAAGACAAGGGCGTCATCGCCCAGTACGTGGCGCTGCTCAACCCCAAGGCCGTGGCGCGCCACGGCACCAGCTACACCATCATCAATCTGGAAAGCACCCAGCCGGCGCAGCTGGAAGCCTTCGAGCGCGCGGTGCGCGACACTGCCGAAATCCTGGACTGCATGTACGTGGCCGGCGCCAACGACTACCTGGTGCGATTTGCCTACCGCGATGCCGAAGACCTGGAGCGTTTCCACGCCGAGGTATTGCCGCGATTGCCGGGTGTGTTGCGGACGAATTCGATGCTGGTGCTGCGCACGGTGAAAAAGACCACCGCCCTGGCGCTGTAGACGCAGTGCCTTCAAGCGGCATTGCCGGCGGCGGTTCTGGCGCGATGTGCAAGCCTGCCGCAGAGGTAAGTCCACACGAAATAGGCTGCCGCCTGACTGGTGAGTTCCGCATGGTCGTAAGGTGGCGCCACCTCCACACAGTCCATGCCCACGAATGGCACATCGGCCAGTTCTTCCAGCAAGGTCAGCACCTGATTGGTGCTCATGCCGCCCGGTTCGGGGGTGCCTGTTCCGGGCGCAAACGCGGGGTCCAGGCAGTCGATATCCAGGCTCAGGTAGACCGGCGGATGCCCGTGTGCGGCCAGCCGGCTGCGGATGGCGTCTATCACGGGTGCCAGCTGCTGGGGCGACTCCAGACCGCGCAGCTGGCGCGCGGTGAAGATCTGGCCGCCGCGCTGCCGCACGTGGTCGCGCGCCTCGCGTTCGCCGGCGGACCGGATGCCCAGCTGGGTGAAACAAGCGTCGATGACCAGGCCCTCCTGCATCGCTTCATAAACCCAGGTGCCGTGGCCGCTGGGCTCGCCGAAGTGGTCGCTCCAGGTGTCGCAATGGGCGTCGAAATGGATCACCGCCAGCGGCCGGCCCAGCCAGCGCCGGTACTCGCGCAGCAAGGGCAGCGTGATGGAGTGGTCGCCGCCGATCCAGGCCATGTGGTGCCGGCGGATCAGTTGGCCGGCCTGGGGCTGCAGCGCGTCGCGCATGCCTTGCAGCGAGGTGTTGGGCAGCAGCAGATCGCCCACGTCACCCAACTGTTGCGTCGGCTGCAGCGGGCTCACGTCGAAGTGCGGGTGGGTGCCGTCGCACAGCATGTGACTGGCCTGGCGGACGGCCCGCGGCCCCATGCGGGCGCCCGGCCGGTTGGTGGTGGACCCGTCCCAGGCCACGCCGGCCACCGCGTAAGGCGTGTCTGCGCCGGGCGCGCCCACCTTCAGGAAGCGCTGGTCGGACAGGAAAGCAAAGCTGGACATCGGGCTGGCCTTGGCTGGTTGTTCGGCGAACTGGCGCCGGATCATAAGGACCGCACATCCGGCTGAAGGCACCCGGCTGCAGACACCTTGCTGCAGACACC
>Ga0105048_10005793_pt1 | contig 19958 bp, 1 predicted proteins | sample MAT05_FD_78382 | JGI IMG/M metagenome (GOLD analysis project Ga0105048, IMG submission 78382) | Freshwater microbial communities from Lake Fryxell liftoff mats and glacier meltwater in Antarctica - MAT-05 | ecosystem: Environmental > Aquatic > Freshwater > Ice > Liftoff microbial mat | place...
CGGATCGTCCGCGTATTTCTCGCGAGCCGCTTTGACGTTGGCAAAGATCGCGTCGGTGTCCTTCGTCTTCTTCAGCGGCTTGCCCTTTTGAATCCGCTTCAGACGATAGTTCATCCGATTCAGGATGTCGCGAATCGTCCGCTCGCTCGGCAACTGAGATTCATCGTAGCCTTTGGCCTGAAGCAATCCGCGAACTTCAGCAGCCGACAGATTCGTGTACTGACGGGATGTCTTCAGTTCCGGGTCCGACTGCGTATGCGGCTCGACGATCAGGCGAATATCCATCGCCAGTTGCGGATTCTTTTCTTCACTGCGAAGACGGCCTCGAGGACTTGCCGGAACCTTGACCTGGCCGGGTTCGCGTTCGGTGAATTCCAGCAGACCGGACGCCACGTTCTCGCGGCCCCAGCCGAACCGAGTCTCGGCTTTGCGGGAATTTCCCTCACACAGTGCCAGGCAAACCCGCCCCTGAAACACTCGCCGCTCACGCCCCGTCAACGCTCGAGCGGCTACCATCAGCAACTCATCCGTCACACCAGCAGCTATCACACCATCCATGGTGATCCACTCCGATCTCATACCGCAATCCTGCCACAATATGCTAACAGTCTGACTGCCTGGTCAACTCGTGGCTATGCCAGTTTTCTGGTAATTTCCTTTCTGCCGCTCGCCTTACAACCCGTACCACTTTTCGCACCCCATGGATTGAAGTGCCATTCGCCGGTGGCCACTCTGCTGGTAAATTCATCCTGCCCGCACAGAAAGGCTCGGCGAACACACCGATTGATGCAATGCACGACCTGAATCTCACCATCCGCCAACATATCCCGCCGACTCGTGCGTGACATGACCAATTTCCTCGTCTTTCGACAAACCAACCATGCAGAATGGAAAAATGAAATACCAGCCTGTTCTTGACAGAGTCTACAAACTCGCCAATACTCCCTCAATAGACGGCTGGCCCCGTGGCTGCGAATAGACGGCTGGCCCCCTGGCTGCGGCCCTGATTGGTTCGCTGTCGATGACAACAATGCAGCTCATTGACGACTGCATCCGTGTTGCACTTCAACTATAAAATCCCGTTTCCGCTTGACGTCTGCAGCAAAGAGACCTGACCCCTTTGATGCTTTCCGCTGTCGACGCCAACAATGCAGCGCATTGACGACTGCATCCGTGTTGTACTTCAACTATAAAATCCCGTTTCCGCTTGACGTCTGCATCAAAGAGACCTGACCCCTTTGCCCTTCTGCTGACCCCTTTGCCCTTCTGACCTCGGCCCCGGTGTTCTTCTATTTACGTTCCCGTTGACGTTCCGCCGCGCACATATCGGGATAAAAAATCACTCCGGGGGTGACTTGTTTTGGGACTAGCGCGCTCCAAGTCCACCCCGCAAGACAAAATTCAAGATTATAGGTACGGCAATTGGAGAATTTGCGGCAATCTGTCCCGCAGCGTAATACTTTAAAAAAATCATAGCCTCAGCAACCTCCTCCAAAACAAAAACTACTCTCACCCCGTTATGTATACCAATGGCCCCAAAAAAACCTTCCTCGACTAGCACGACAATCTCAGCAGTCGAAAGGCCTACACTAGCGGCACCACCTGCACTAGCGGCACCACCTGCACCAGCGGCGGCGAGTACATAGGAGGCAAGTCCATAAGCGCCGTATCCGAACGCACCCAAAAATGCGCCGATGAATCCTCCGGCGACCGCGTATTCAGCCGCAGTTACGTAGACTTCATTGTAGTCAATGATTTCGCCGTTCCTGTCACGTCGCGCACCACCGTCAGATGCATAGGCAGTTACAGCTTTATCGTAACCGTAAAATCCACCAGCTATTGCTCCGAGAGTCGCAAAGATGCCAGTGACAATCAAACCTTCTGTTAGGGATACGTTACCGCTCGGATCGGAATTGTTCGCGGGATCGTTGTGTGCATAAGTGTACTTTTGCAAAGTCAACGGCGATCCTGAGTCACCATCGAACGAGTCTCTCGTAGCGAATCTACCTACGTTTGTATCATAGTACCGGGCGCGAAGAAAATCCCAATTCAATGAACCGTCTCGGAATTCACCGGCGTACAGGAACGGATTCTCGAATGAGATGCTTTGTTCAAGGACGTTACCGAATGCGTCGTAGATGTATGAGTTCAAAACTGAGCCGCCGGCGTCGGTCATGATGCGGATCGTGCCGATCGTGTCGGCATGATAGAACGCTTGTTCTCCGCCACTAATCATGGAGATGAGCTGATTTCCTCGTGTGTAAGCTGCATGGATTTCGCCATCGGGCGAATATTCAACGACGACTTCCGCGTAGTCCCGATTTTTGTCGAGTAGTGAACGCACGGTCTCGCCGTCGGTAGTAGCCTCAACACGTAGACCATCTGAATCGTACTTGTAACTCACTTCGGTTGTCACTGATGCACTAACGATGGTCGCCGAAATTAAGCGGTTTTCAGCGTTCCAGCGATAAGTTGTGTGATTATTGGCATCAACGAACTTGGTTAACGTATTTCCATTCGCATCGTATGTATACGCTGTTGTGATTCTTGCCGTCGTCTCATTCAAAAGGCGATCGTTGTTGTCGTACGCATACGTAGTTGTGCCGTCCTCTGAGTCCTGTCTGGTCATTCGATTGCCGACCAAATCATAGGTGTATTCAATCGTGCGATTGCCGAATGTTGGGTCTGTAATTCGCTCAGCCAAAAGCCGATACAGCGAATCATATTCGTAAACGACCGTGCGGCCAGATTCTTCAGTTACCGACATTCGTCGGCCTGTTGCATCCAGTGTGTAGTCCATCGACCGAATTAAGCCACCTGGCCCTTGCGTCTCGATCCGCACAATTCGACTCATGCCATCCAGGGTCCATAAGTCGGAAGTGCCATTCGGATACTGCATCTCGACAAGTCGCCCACGGGCGTCAAACCCATAAGTTGTCACGCCGCCGAGTGTATCAGTAACGGTTGTAAGTCGCCCAAGTTCGTCGTACGTTTTTGCGACCGTTCCGGCAGGAGTTGTCTGTGAGACTTCGTTACCGGTCAGATCGTATTCATAGCTGATTGCGACCCCGTCAGGTTCAGTGCGAGACAGAACTCGATCACGTGCATCGTAGACATACGTTGTGGTGCCGCGATCATCGACAATTGTCTCGCGTAGACCATTAAGCGTGTACGTGAAATCAAAACTGGATCCGTCCGGCAGGTCCCGGCTTGTTAATCGATTCATGTTGTCATAAGTGAATGTGATTTCCTCGCCATTGAAGTTGGTTTCTGACACCACATTGCCGACCACATCGTAGACGGTCGTAGACTGCTGTCCGAATGGCAGCGTTACGCCAACTCGACGCGAAAGCACATCATATTGATAGTGCGTTGTGTTGCCATTCGCGTCGGTTTGCGTCGTGAAATTACCCTGCTCATCATATCCATAAACGGTTCTCAGAACTGCAGGAGTCGGAATGTTGAGGGTTTGAACCACTGCGGTTAAGCGATCAAGCTGATCGTATTCGTAAAGTGTCGAGACTCCGTTTTGGTCAATGCTCGTGACACGGCGTCCAACACTGTCAAACACTTGCCGCGTGCTGGTGCCATCCTCAAACAGTGTCGCGACGAGTCGTCCAGCAAGATCGTACGTATACACTGTCGAGCCACTTGTTGGATCGATTGTTTCGACTAAGAAATTGCGGGCGTCATAGACATATACGGTTCGGAGATTGTCGGTCAGATTTTCCGGCGTGTCGTCGGGTAGAATTACAGTAGTGATCCTGCCGGACTCGTCGTAACCATATTCACGTCGATTCCCAAGTTCATCGATCTCTGCTGCTAAACGAACGACGGAATCATACTCTCTCGTTGCCCGTGGATTGTCTGCGAGATCTTCGGGCGTTGAATCAGGGTAGATCGTCGTGATTAGGTTACCGATTGCGTCGTATTCGAAATGCGAAACACGTCCGACTTGGTCGGTACTTGCAACCATACGCCCGGCTTGGTCATACCTGATGCTGGTCGTCGTTCCATCGGCGAAGAGAGCCGACAATAACAAGCCACGATCATCGTAATACAACTCGGTGCGGTTGCCGTTTGCGTCGATCAACGCCGACCTGAGACCCAGAGCGTTATATTCAATGCGCGAAGTGTTTCCTGAAGCATCCGTCTTTGAAACTGCCCGTCCATTGGAATCATATGTCAATGTCGTCGTTACAGTCGCCACACCGGCGGAGGTCGTTTGGCTGCTCGACTTGCTGAGTCGATTTCCACGGGCGTCATAGGTATAGCTCGTTATGTGACCAAGTGCGTCAGTTTGTGTGCCAAGGTTTCCCGCGGCATCGAACGCAAATTGCGTCACATTACCCAACGCATCCGTTTCGGACAGTTGATTCCCACGAGAGTCGTAGCTGAATGTTGTCACGTAGCCCAGAGGATTTGTCGTTGACAGAACGTTGCCCCTTGAATCCACCGTGTTGCGTGTGACCGCCCCGATTTCATCAACTTGACTCAACAGCGCGCCATTGACTCCATATGAATAGGCACGTCGGTGACCAAGTGGATCGGTAACAGACGTCACGTTGCCGCGTGAGTCGTAGGTGTACCTTGTGGTGTTGCCAAGCGGATCTGTCTCGGAGGTGAGGTTGTTATTGGCGTCATAAGTACTCGTCGTGGTGTTTCCAAGAGCGTTGGTCACGGCCGTCGTGTTTCCACGTGAGTCGTACTGGAATATCGTCTGATTGCCCAGAGCGTCCACGATTACCTGGCTGTTACCGCCCAGGTTGGTTGAGATTGAAATATCGTTCCCGTCGGCGTCCTTCATTGAAACCAAACGACCCTGGTCATCGTATTCTCCGCGAATCCCTGTATTGCCCAGCGGATCAACGATGTCTGTCAGGAAATGTGCCCTCGGCGCTTCGTACTTGTAGGAGGTCGTATTGCCGGTTCGATTAATCACTGAGCTGAGGTCGCCCGCTGCGCTGTAGGTGTACTCGATCCGATTCCCATCGGGATCAATCACGGCCACGATGCGGCCGTTGATGTCACGTTCAAACGATATCGAGATGCCACTGTTCGTGGTCACCCCTTCATCGCTGAAGTTCAATTGGTTTCCGTTTGGATCAGAAATGCGGTTCACTTTGCCCGTGTTGCCATCAATCTTGTAAGCAATTCCGTCCTTCGTAGTCAGAGTAAAGCCTCCGCCATAATCCGGAGACGCCGGATTCCACGGCAAGCCGCCCGATACCGTTAGCTCTCCGAATTCATTCAACAGCAGTTGTCCACTTTGCACAGACAAGGTGCTTGTCACACCTGCATCCGGAATGAATCTTGGCGTCGCGATGACAAGCCCTGGTCCGAAGATCGCAGGAAGCTGGCGAATTGAAGGACTGAACGTGAAGCCCTGGCGTTCGCCGCCAGGAAGCGTGATGTAAACTCGCGTGCCAATACGATATGGCGTGTAGAATCCGTACGCTATGTCAAAGTCTGACGCATCTTCGACGCTCACTTGCAGTTGCACGTCACGGAAGTCCAGTCGCCAGCCAAATCCGAAATCGCTGTCCTGCGAAGAATTCAAACTGTCGTACGTTCGTGCCACCACGATGTCTATGCCGTTCACAGGCACCACAAGATCCGTGAAGCTGAGCCGGAAGTTGCCCAGTTTGTTCTCACTGGTGATTTCGACAAGCTGCTCGATCACGTTCGAGCGGCCGCTCGCATCTTCAGCTTCCAATCTGAGCACGTAGCTGCCGTTGGCCAGCAGAGTTGGATCGAGCTGTCCCAGAACTCCATTGGTTACGTTCGTATTGCCGGTGTCAATGCGTTGGAAATTGGTGGAACCAAACGGGGCGACGTAAACTCGGTACTCGACCAGTGTGGCATCATTCACGCTGCCGATGATGTCTGTAATACCGGTGATGATGCCGCCGTCCGACGGGGATGCGATCGAGAGCGTCGGCCCCTGTATGTCAGTCGGATCACCGACGAAGATCTGAATGGAGTCCGTTGCACTGTTGCCTGCAGCGTCGGTGGCCGTTGCCAGTGCGACAAAACTCCCGACAGCATTCATCGTTACGCGAGCCATGCCATTGGCGTCCAGAGCCAAGGGAACGCCGTCCAGTGTCAGTGAAAGAGATGCAACGCCGACGTTGTCTATCGCGGAGACTCGGATATCGACCAGGCTTCCGACGTTGATCGGGTTACGACTGAGCAGCACGGCCACTTGAGGAGCAACAGTGTCGACTGCAACGGTAATATCAAACGTCTGCGTCGCTGTGGCACCGCGCGGGTCTCTGACCAGCACTTGAACAGAGCTTGAACCGACCTGACCACTGGTTGGCACCCAGAAGATCCGGCCCACACCGTCGATCAGCATGCCTGCCGGTGCTGTCGTCAGCTGGTAAGTCAGAAACTCGCCATCGGCGTCAGTCGCAAGTACGTCATAGCGGTAAACTCCGCCAGATGACACCGTCGCTGGCGGAGTGGAATTGATGACCGGTGCGTTGTTGGCTGCCAACACGGTCAACGAGAATTCCTGAATGCTACCGGCACCGGCTGGATCACGGGCCACGATCCGAACGATACTGGTGCCCAGATCGCCTGCCGCCGGAGTCCATTCGATCAGTCCGCTTGTGGCGTTGATCGTCATGTTGCTCGGAGACTGCAACAGTTGGTAATTGAGTGCCGCATTTTCCGGATCGCTGGCGTCAACATCGTAGCTGTAAAGGGCACCGAGACTGGCAAAGAAACCCGGCCTGGATGTGATTGTCGGTGCCTGATTGTTTACTCCTGTGGCCGTGAGGATGTTGAATGTCTGATTAACGGTGCCGCCATTGCCGTCCGTCACGCTGACTGCAACTGCGTTCGTGCCTTCCTGACCCACAACTGGAGTCCACACGATCACGCCTGTGAGCGGATCAATGACCATCCCGGCTGGAGCAGACAACAGCGAATAGGTCAGCAGATCGCCGTCGGCATCTGTTGCCCGCACACCGTAAAAGTAGGTTGCTCCCACGGCTGCGGACGTCAACGGTGTCGAACCGATCACTGGCGGCGAATTGACGGCTCGCACATTGAGCGTGTAGCCAAGTTCTGAGTACGCTGCCGATGTGTCAAAGACGCGAACGACAATCTGCTCGCTGCCAATGTCCCCAGTCGTCGGATTCCACTGCAGAGCCCCGGTTTCCGGATCGATCGACATGCCATGTGGCCCGGTGACAAGTTCCCAAACCAGCGTATCGTTGTTTACATCGACAGCCGTCGGCTGGAAGCTGTAAGTCTGGCCAGCGACAGCACTGGTTCTTGGTGGTGACGTAATCTGCGGCGGCTGATTCACAGGTTGCGTTGTAACGGTCACAACGTAGGATTGCGTGACTACGCCACCTCGACCGTCATCAACCGTGAGGCTCACGGAATTGTCACCGAACTGTGCAGGCGTTGGAGTCCATGCGATAAGTCCATCCACGTTGAAGGTCATGCCCGCCGGAGCAGTCGTCAGCGAGAACGTCAAAGGGTCACCGTTCGGGTCAGTCACCTTAACCTTGTACAGGTACGTATTGCCAAGATGAGCTTTCAGCGGCGGTACCGACAGAATCTCCGGATTTGCGTTAACTGGATTGATTTCAACAGCCAGTGAGAACACCTGTTCCGCCGACAAGCCGCGGTCATCATCGACATTGACGACAAAGTCCTGCGAGCCAAGCTGGCCGCCGGTCGGAGTCCATGTGATCACTCCAGTGGCCGGATCGATCGTGGCCCCCGCAGGCGCGTCCGTCAGCGTGAACGTGAGCGTATCTGATGCCGAATCGACAGCGTTCACATCATAAGTAAACGGCAGCCCCACACCGGCCGGTCCGACTGGCGGAGTCGAAGTGATGACCGGAGCAAAGTTTGGCTCGGCAACTGAAATCGTAAAGTACTGCAGATCGAAACCGCCGCGTCCGTCACGAACTCGCAACAGCACGTTCTGTGAGCCGATCTGGTCAAGTCGTGGCGTCCAGCGAATTGAGCCGTTGTTTGTATTAACCACCATACTCGGTGGGGCCAGTGGCAGGTCGAAGGTTAGCGCGTCTCCATCGAGTTCCCGGATCGTCGGCAGATACGTGAACTCCTCTCCTGCCACGACCTGCAGTGTGGGCGAGCTGGTGATGCGAGGATCCGTGTTGACAACGGAAATCGCCATGTTCGCAAAATCAAGGTTCGACACACTCGTACCGGCGTCCACCGATACTTCGTAGACACCCTCGGCAGGAGTCAGAAGTTGCCAACCAGCCAGTGCTTCGATTGCCACGACGTAGGATCCCTGATCGATCGTGTCGAACACGTAATTCCCATCGACGTCAGTGACGGTCGAACGTTCGTTCGCGTCGCGCAGACCGTTGCGATTCTGATCGAGGTAGATCGTAAAGTCCGCAATTCCACCACCGCTTTCGTCGATGACGATGCCGTTCAGGCTGGCGCTCTCTCCACTATTCACAGAAAGAGTAAATGTCTGTTCGTCAAAACCGCCGCGTCCATCTTCGACGCGCACGCGAACCACGTGCTCGCCGTAGACCACGCTGTCGGCGGGCCAGGCAAGTACTCCGGTTGCCGGGTCAATGAGCAGCCCGTTCGGTCCTTCGGAGATCGACCACGTCAAAGTGTCTCCGTCGGCATCAATCGCCATCGCGTTGTAACCGTACGGAGCCACGATGAAGACCGGGATTGAACCGATGGTTTGTCCCTGTTTGAACAGCAGATCGAACGAGAGCGGCTTACCGTCGTTGCCGATTCGAATGTCGAAGTCGTACGTCTGTCCACCGGAGATCGCATTGTAGCCGCCGGTCAGGTTTGTGAAGTTCGCATTCGGATTCGATGCAACCAGTTGTAATGACGTTTGCTCAAGAATTTCCGCGACTTTCACGTTGACAAACGCTGCCGTGAACGACGCGGCGTTTGTTCCGCCACTACGCAGCAAGCTCAAGTCCCAGGCCGCTCCGTTCAGCGCCCAGGCGAGGTTGATGAAGTCCTGCTGTTCGGAAATGTCGGCATTCGACGCGAATCCTCCGGCTGTGATTGTGAATCCGCCGACACCGTCAGCCTTGTATGCTGCTCCTGTACTGTCGACACCAATCACGCGGTCGTTGTTCCCATTGCGGAACTGACTGTTGACGACCATGTTCAGCAGCGCGCCTTGCGCTGACAGATCGCCAAAGAGTCCGGCAAATGACAGGTTATCGTCCTGGTTGTCACGATCTTCATCCGTAACGACGATGTAATTGATCGCCGCTCCTTCGCGGAACACGTCGGCCCGTCGCGCGACATCAATTCCCGACCAGCCGTCTTCCGGGCCGCTGTCAGCGACGAAATTACGAGCCGTGGCTGCGGCTGTGGCCGAATCGGCGAACTGAAGATTGAAGTCGGGCAGCAGTGCGAAATACTGGCCTACACGTCCGACAAATTGATAGACTGCAGTCGTGTAGGAGCTCGTCAGCTGCGTGTTGGTGATCGATCCGTTTGCCAGAATACTTCCTGAGTTGGCCAGGACGACAGTAAAATCGGCATTCCCAACGTAGTCACCAACGCCATCAATCGTAATTGTATAATGACCTGCTGGCAGATCTGTGAAACTGACACCGTCATTGAAAATGCCGGAATTGAATTCGAATGCGGAACCCGCCAGCGACCATTTGACCAGATTGCTGTTGGTTTGAGGCGAGAAAAACACGGCTGTCTGATCGGTCAGACTGAAGCTGTACGCAAGCTCCTGGCCCACGCTGGCGATGCCGGCTGTTTGTGCAATGCCCGGTGTGAGCGCGAGCGACGCAGTCACGATTGGGACGACATTCAACTGATACGCATCAGCGGTGGAATTATCCTGGTCTCCTTCCACCAGAATCGTGTACGTTCCGGTTCTCGGAATGACGATCTGATCCAGATCTCGCATACCGTTCGACGTCACAAGAGGCGTTCCACCGTACTCACCGATGATTTTGAATTCGGTATTACCAATGTCGATGGCAGAAATCACATCAATCAGGAATCGATCACCTGCCACGGCATTGAATCGATAGAGGTCCGTTTCCGCAGCGACGCTGCCTGCAGCAGGGAACGGTGTTCCCGGAGTGATAGGAACTGCGTCCGCCAGATTGTGGAATGTAAATCCATAAGCCGCAGCTGCCCCAGTACTCGAAAAGATATCAAGCTGATATTCACCCACCACAAGATCCAGATTCGATGTGGCTGAGTTGAACGAATCAGAACTGTTGAAAGCCAGATTCGTAACTTCTGCACCGCGCGGCCCACGCAATGACCAGCGCAGGTTGCTGGAGTTGTTCAGCACATCCATATGGACGACGGTCCGATCGGTGAGCGTAAACTTAAACGAGTCGGTGACTCCGGGTGTCAGTGTGGAATTGATCAGTGTGCTCAGGCTATAGGCAGTGCCAACAATCGACGCTGGCGGAGTATTTCCATTGAAGATGATATTCAATTCATACGGATTGGCCGTCGCTGGTGCTGAGTATCGCCCTTCAACCAGAAGTGTGTAGGTGCCGCTGACATTCAGGGCCACATTGAGCTGATCGCCATTCAACTGGCGAGTAAACACCGTTCGGCCAAAGGGATCTACGACTCGGTAGTAGGCATCGTTCCTTCCCGAGACATAGTCAAACGAAAAGTTGTCGCCTGCATTTACGTTGAATCGATACAGGTCTGACGAATTTCCGGGATTCAGCTGTCCCGTCAGATTTCCGGGAGTGATCAGCGGTGCAGTGGCAACATCCACCAGGCGGTAGTTGAAATTACCCGTAAAGTCGGTCGCGCCGTTGACTGTCAGTGTGTAATTTCCGGCGCGAGCCTCGAAAACAGGTGTTCCGAAATCGGTTGAATCAGAATCGATAAAATTGCGATCCGTCACAATCGCGCCCGTGGTTCCGACGAGAGACCAAGTCAACCGATTCTGGTTCGTGAGTGCATCAAAGTACAGGAACGCATCATTTGGAACATTGAACGTGAACGCAACGTCTTCGCCTGCAGTCACGATCGAATCAGTGATCAGATCACCGACATTGATCGCAACGGTGCGCGTCGTAGCGTTTCTCAGATTGAATTGATACGTATCCAGTCCGATGTTGGCTCGTCCGCCTTCAACCAGCAGCGTGTAGGTGCCGGTCGCAGACAATGTTGCGTCGCCACCGATCAAGCTCCGGACTTCGAGAACTTCGTTGTTCAGCGGGTCGAAAATGCGATACAGCGAACCGCCTGTGTCATTCGCCGCAATCCATTCGACGATCAGTTGATCGCCTGCGGACGCTTCGAATTGATAGACATCCGTTTCATTTGGAATCGTCAATTCGCCACTGACCGGAGTGCCGTGCGTGACGGGTGTCGAGTCGGTTGCGATGTCCAGCAAGCGGAATGAGAAATTTCCAACCGCTGCAATCGTGCCATCGACTGTCAATGTGTAATCACCTGCCACAAGTGACTTAATCAACGGAGTTTCGTCGTTAAACGAATCGCTGACGTTAAATCCCTGATTGACGATGACCATTCCATTGGGTCCGGAAAGGCTCCAGACAATCGTCGAAGAATTCAACTGCGAATCGAAGTACAGCGTCGCACGATTCGGCAGATTAAACGAGTATTCAACTGTATCGCCGATGTTGTTGATCGTACCTGACTGCGTAGTTCCCACATCCAGTGTCGCTAGCGTGGTGACAGGATTGATCAGTCTGAATTCGTAGTTGTGGCTGACTGTGTTGTTTACGTCCGCTTCAAACAGCACGTAGTAAACGCCGGATTGCTTCAGTTCGATCACATCCTGATCGACAATCGAGCTTCCGCTGGAAAGTACCTTGCCAGTTTGGTCGATGATGCGTATGTACGCTGCGCCGCTGGACGACGTATTGAGAACGTCCAGATAAACCTTTTCACCCGCCGTGCCCTGGAACCTGTAGATGTCGGTTTCGTTGGCTGTCGTGAATGTGCCTGTTTGTGGTGTATTGATCGCGATCAGTAGCGCACTGTTGACATTCTGCAATCGAAAACTGTACGGCTCGGCCTGCGATGAAGTCACGCTGACGATGTAGTCGCCTGCTCGCAGATTCAACACCGGGGAATTGTTGCTTCCGGAATCCGCCTGATCAAAACGTGTCGGAGTCACTTTCACGCCTCGGGCGTCTTCAAGCGACCAAGTCAGTGTCGAGTCGTTTGTGAAGGAATCAAAATAGATCAGAGAATCATCGGCAAGTGAGAACGAGTAGCGATCGGTCTCGTAAATCACACTTGTGTCACCGTTGACGACGTCTCCAACGGCAATCGATGTCGGCGGAGTTGGATTGATCGCGTTGCCCAGCGGAACAATGTTGAACAGAAACGCGCCGTTGGAACCTGAATCGCTGAATCTGCCTTCCACCAGTATACGAAACGTTCCATCCTTATCCAATGTTCGCGGTCCATCGTCCTGTGTCAGACTGTGCTCAAAAACTTCGTTCCCGTATGGATCGAACAGACGCCATGTCGCGGATGTACTGAATCCCGAATTACTCTGAGCGTCAAAGTAGAACGTGTCTCCTGCCTGAACACTGAAATCGAATACCTGCGTTGATTTTGTATTGGCATGTGTTGATGTTGTCGGAACACCGGGCGTTAATGCAGTAGCGACGGCGACATTCAACAAGCGGAAAGAGTAGTTCTGTGATTCCCCGTCGCCGGCAATTGTCAGCCGATAGGTGCCAGGCGAAAGTTCAATCACGGATTGCGCCACGTTCGAAGAGTCACTTGCATTGAACTTTCGACCATCGACAAGTGACCCGGTCGGCAAATTGAGCGATTGCAGTGTCCAGTTGTAGATCGACGAATTCGTCAATGAATCAAAATGAACCTGGGTATAATCTGTCAGCGAGAAGGTGTAGATATCGATCGCTCCGGCAGTCGCGAAAGCACCTGTCTGCGTGGTGCCGAAGGTCAATGGAGTTCCAGGAGGCAGCACAGGAGCCGGAAGATCGATTACTCCCACATTGACCGTATACGTATCGGTGCCGGAATTCGTAATCCTGCCTTCAACAATCAGCACGTAGGTTCCATCGGCCAGAGTCGCGATCGCGCCGGAATTGCTCAGACTGTCTCTGACGAAAATGCGATCGCCAAAGGCGTTATAGATTTTGTACTCGGTGTTTGCCGCATCGCTGGCAGCGATCACGTTGAGCGAAATTTCGTCACCTGCGGTCGCTGAGAAGCGATAGAAATCCGTTTCATTGGGAGTGGTTAGTTCACCTGAAAAATCAACGCCAGGCGTCACGGGTGTTGCGTCATTCAAATCAAACAATCGGAATGCGAACGGTCCGATATTGTTCTCATTGTTGATCGTCAGCGTGTAGTCACCAGCGACCAGATTCATGACGGGGAAGTCTGAATTGAACGAGTCAGACTGATCAAATCGGACGGCTCCACCTGTTCCTGCCGGCCCGGCTAACGTCCACTTCATTGTGCTGTTTGACAGTGAATCGAAATAGATGTTCGAACGCGTCGCCAGACTGAACGAATACTGCCGACTTCCGTACCGTCCTGCGAAGCTGCCATTGACCGAATCGCCAATCGTGATCGGCGTTGGCGGAACAGCGTCGAGAATATCGACCGTCAGATCAAACAGTACCGGCACGCGGATCTGCGAGGTTCCTTCTATCGGCGACTGGCCGAATTCGTAGAGCAGGTAGTATTGACCTGCCGCCGCCAATGTAAATGCTTCCTGATCAGTTCCCAGCGTTCGACTCGATGCGCCACCGAGAAGTGTCACGACGTTGCCATCTTCGTCAATCAATCGCCATTTACTGCTGGCGTAGGCGGCAACGATCGAATTATCCAACTCGAATCGCTGACCGTCCGTTGCGTTGAACTGATAAACGAAAGTTTCATTCTTTTCGACGAACTCTCCGTTGATCGTCTCCCCGGAAACGACTTGCGGTGCGTCTGCCAGATTGATCAACCGGAAGCGATAATCTGCGTCAACATCGACACTGGAGTCAATCGTCAGCGTATAGTCACCAGGAGAAAGTCGATACACCGGGTCGGCAATAGAAACGTCCGAACCTGCGAAGTCCCCGGAATCAATCGATGTCCCGGACGAACTCCGCAAAGCCCATTGAACGCGGCTGTCTTTTTCCAGCGAGTCAAAATAGACCAGAGTTTCTGTCGAAACCGAAAATGTGTACTCGACCGGTTGGCCTGGTGTGGAGAGTCGATCGTCAACGATTTCCCCGAGGGCGAGCGATTCTCTGCGAACGGCGTCGCCAAGTTGACCTTCAAATCCGATATCGATTCCGTTGGACAAGTCCGCGCCGTTGGCGGCTTCCACAACCAGCACGTAACGTCCGTCGTCAGGCAGCAGCAGATTCAGCAGTTCATCAGGCACGACAGCGTTGTACGCACCCGTCGCGACAATTTCGTTGTTCGGTCCATACAGAGTATACTTTGTCGGCTTCTCCTGATTCAGGAAGTGGCCGACCGTAATTCCTTCACGACCACCGCCGAAGCCGACGATGGCAAAGCGATTGGGATTGGCCGCGTCTGCTCCAATGCCTTGTGCCTTCAACGCATTGTCCAAAAGCGGAATCATTTCGGCCACCCATGCTTGATCGCCCCCCATCGAAGACGATTCATCCACGGCCAGCACAATGTCCGCAAACCGCGCAGAGTCATTCGGAAGCGTGATCGATACTGTTCCATCAAAGGTTTCACCATTGCCCAGATCCAGGCTGATTCGTTGAGGTGCGACTTGGCCAGAAGCTGGATTGGAAAAACCCGGTACGAACAGATCCGTGTTCGGATCGGAAACAATCACAGGAGCTGTATTGGTTGGATCGGCGAGAACATTGACCTGATACTCTTGCGTTGCCGTTCCGCCGCGACCGTCATTGGCAACGATTCGAACTGTATGAAGGCCCAATTGATTGGCTGCGGGATTCCAACTGATCGCACCGGTCGCGGAGTCGATCGACATGCCGCCAGCCGCTATCGCCAAGCTATACGTTATTGGATCCGAGTCAATGTCGATCGCTTGAACAAGATACCGATAACTCGAATCCATGCCTACCATTGCCGTATCGCTCGAAACATAAGCTACAACCGGGGGCGTCGAAATGATTGCCGGCGGACGATTCGAAACGACGGCACGAACTTCCACGACGAACTGCTGTTCGTCGAAGGCTCCTCGACCGTCAGACACTTTGATGCGCACGTCGTTGTTGCCGATGTTGGCCGTTGCTGGTGACCAGTTGATCCCGCCGGTCGCGGAATCGATCGTCATGCCATTCGGTGCTGAGAGCAATTCATAGGTCAGCGTATCGCCGTCGTTCGGATCGACAGCATTGGCATCGTAGATGTACGGTCGACCCGCCTCGACCAGCGTGATCGGGCTGGACGTGAATTTCGGAGCGGCATTCGGTGCGGCCAACACCGTCAGAATGTAATCGAACGGCGCGTGGTTTGGGTTGAAGAACGTAAGTGTTTGATTCGGCGTGGTTGCGCCCGGTTGCATCGCACCTGTCTCGGACAGGCCTGTCACAATGTAGTACGGATTGCCGTCCGCTGTTTTTCCGTCGAAGTTCGTCACTGACACCAATGGGTCGGTGAGATTCCTGACGACGACAACAAACGGACCGTCGATCGGCTGGTTGGCGCTGTTCGTCAGCCAGACATCTGCGAACAGGATACTCGTGTCGTTATTAAAGGACGTCTGAGCGTATTCAATACCAAAGCTGCCAGTCACATCGGTAAGCTCAGACAGATCGATCGGGCCTGTGACTTCAACCTGCTGAACTGTTCGCGCACCAGCAGCGGTGTTCAGGTTGCCCGCAACAACAGTACCTGCTGTGACCGTCACGGTCGTTGCCGTGTCGTCGCCGTCGGCGTTGTCGTTATTGACCAGACGGTAGACGACCGTTGCTGCTGTACCGGCCGGAATATGAGACAGATCAATTCGGACAACAGCCCCATTCACAACTGCATTTACCGAAGCTGTCTGCTGACCAGGTTCAGAGACGTTAAAGAAAGCGTCTCGATCAGCCACAATCGTGTGGACCAGAGATTTACCGTCGGCATCCAGCAGTGCGACTTCAAACGCATCGTTCACCTGCTGAGTGGCGGTCGTGTCGAACGAAAGGTTCAGGATCTCGAATTCGAAGTACGACGCTTCGGCAGGAACGGTAATCGCCCGAGTCGCAGTCGTCTGGAAGCGGTCGCCTTCCGTCAACGTAATGGATGAATTTTCAGATGCCTGAACACTGATCATGAAAGTCTCAGAATCGGTGCCCCCTTTTTGGTCGTCCACCGTCACCGTGACAGTCAGGTCGCCCGACGAGTCGGCCACGCTTGAATTCCAGACAAACGCACCGGTTGTCGAATTCAACGTGGCGGCATTCGGCACATCGCCAGCGATCGAAAAGACCAGAGTGTTCGTTGGGATGTCACTGTCAGAGGCCATGGCAGTAAAGGTGAGCGACTCTCCAGCCACAACCGATTGGTTCCCAATCGAAGCCAACACGGGAGCCGTGTTAACTTCGTTGACTGTGATCGCAAAAGTCTCGGTGTCGCTGAATACGCCATCGGTCACTGCCACCGTGACTTCAAACAAACCTGGCCCATCCGCTTCGCCGGGCGTCCATGTGAGTTGGCCCGAGGCAGCGTTGATTGCGAGCCCAGTTGGCGAGCCAGGTTCCAGGCTAAACGTCACCGGGCCTGCAACCTGTTGAGGATTCGTCAGGCTGACAGTTGCCGAAAATGCGACCAGTTCATCGATAGCCTTGTCGCCTATCGAAGCAATCTGAGGTGGCTGTGCAACTGACGAAACGGTGAGCTGGACTATTTGTTCATCAAACAGACCTGGCCCATCTGTGACTCGGACAGTCACTGGGATTGCGGTCTCTGTAGTTCCTGCTGGAGGAATCCAACTGAATTGTCCTGTGGAAGGACTAATAGTCGCTCCGACCGGGGCATTGCTTCCCAGACTGAACTGAAGCGCATTTGCCGGCAGATCCAGGTCGGTCGCGATGGCTGTGAATGTTAACTCCGCACCGATTCTGCCGAACTGAGAATTGATCGTGTTGAGGACGGGCGAACGATTAACCTCGTTGACGGTGATCGTAAACGTCTCCGTGTCCGATGCGTTGGAGGCATCGGTGGCTCGGACGGTGATCGTGTAACTGTTCGGCCCCTGGGCTTCGGTCGGCGTCCAGGTGAGTTGGCCCGAGGTACCTGCGATTGTGAGCCCCGTTGGTGAGCCAGGTTCCAGGCTAAACGTCACCGGGCCTGCAACTTGTTGCGGATTCGTCAGGCTGACGGTTGCCGAAAATGCGACCAGTTCATCAATGGTCTTGTCGCCAATCGACGCAATCTGTGGTGGCTGAGCAACTGATGAAATGTTGAGCTGGACTGTTTGTTCATCAAACAGACCTGGCCCATCTGTGACTCGGACTGTCACTGGGATCGCGGTCGCGGCAGTTCCCACCGGCGGAATCCAATTGAAGCGTCCTGTGGAAGGATCGATGGTCGCTCCTGCCGGGGCATCGCTTCCAAGACTGAACTGAAGCGTATTCGCCGCCAGATCCGGGTCGGTTGCGGCGGCTGTGAATGTCAACTCCGCACCGATCCTGCCGAACTGGGAATCGATTACATTGAGAACCGGCGGACGATTGACTTCGTTGACGGTGATCGAAAATGTCTCCGAGTCCGACTGGTTTTTGTCATCACTGACACGAACAGTAACACTGAAACTGCCTGGTCCATCGACTTCTGAAGGTGTCCAGGTGAAAGCTCCAGTTGTTGGATTGACTGCAGCACCAATCGGAGGTGTTCCGACTAGCGAGTAGGTCAATGTGGTTCCCGAGCCAGCCGAAGCTGTGAGCGGAATCTGCAGCAGGCTTTCTTCATCGACAGTCCTGTTGCCGGGATTTGTCAGCACCGGAGGAACATCTGTCGGTGTTGTGCCAATGGAATAGACACGAGTGAAGACACCTCGAAGGTCCCCCGTGCCTCGTCCCTGCCAGACAACGGCAAGGTTGTTTCCGGAATTGGCAATACTTGCCTTTCTTTGAGGGCCGCGAGTCGTGACGTTGACGAGGAGTTCATTGGAAGTGATCTGACCGTTCTGATCAAACATTCGCATGAATACGCCACGTTGATCTCCGGCACCTCGGCCATCCCAAACGGCTGCGAAACTGCCGTCGGACAGATAGACGACCGACGAATCCCTTTGCACGGACTTCTGAGTCTGATTCAGTTGAGTTTTTCCCCCAATCCGCGTACCGTCCAGATTGAACTGCTGGGCAAACACGCCAGTCAGCCGCCCATCCGGCTCGCTCCACGAAACCAGCATTCGACCGCTTGTGGAGATTGAAATTGAAGGCTGCTTTTGAACGCCGGACTTCCGATCGGAAACACGAATTTCCTGGCTCAGTGGCTGCCCGTTCGCATCAAAGCTGCGGACGAAGACACCTTGAAGGTCACCTGGTCCGCGTCCAAACCACGCCACGGCAAACTGTCCAGTCGAATCCGACGCAATCGCGGGGTCCATTTGCAACCCCTTTGAGGTTTCTGCGACGCGGATTTCACCGGTTACTGCAATTCCGTCTGCCGAAAAGCGACGAACAAAGATTCCGTGACGGTCTCCGGCACCGCTTCCCTGCCATGCGACAACAAACGCTCCGTCAGCACTCATCGCCACCGAAGGCAACCGCTGAATGCCACGAGTTGTGCTGTTGACAAGGATTTCGCCGCCGACAGGGGCTCCTTCGGCGCTGAATCGCTGTGCGAAGATCTCCGTGGCATGCTTTCCGTTGCCCTGCCAGACAATGACAAATCGCCCGTCTGCGGTTGAGGCGACTACGCTGTTCTTCTGATTCCATTTTGACGTGGTGTTGGCTTTGAAGTCAGGACCGTCAAGGATTCCTGAGGGGTCAAATGTTTGTGCGTAAATGCCCCAGCCAGAACCATCCTGCGGACGACTCTGCCAAGTGGCGATGAACGTGCCATTTGCCAGGGGAGCCACGGAGGTCGAAATCCGACCGGTTTGTTGCAGACCTCGTGTCTGATCGTTGAGCCGGACTTCACCAGTGATCGGCGCGGGAGATGTTCCGTCCAACGCAGCAGCGAGGAAGGCGGCGGCGACCTGGCTTTGGTCTGATTCCGGACTGAACGCCGCCGCGAGCAGGATTCGTTTGTCCAGTAATTCGATATGCGATGTCACCAGCAGATGACGGCGACTGCGACGATGTGATCTTCTTGTTGGTGCCCATGTGCCGAGCCGATTCGCCGAAGACCGGAGTGATTGCAGCAACGTTTTGAGAAACATAGTGGTTTGGACCAGGCAGAAAGAGAAGTCGTCGAAAGGCTTGAAGAAAGAAACGGCTCGGTACAGCAAACAGTTGGAATCTTGTATTGCTGAGAAGATTTTAATTCGTCGAGGTGTCGCATTTGGGCATTCTGGCACCACCGACCCTGCGTCGGTGGACCACTGACTTGTGAGCTACATCAGAAAACTTTTGCTCCACTTTGGCCTGCACCGACCCTGCGTCGGTGTAGCCGCGACGAGTAGCCAAAAATCGCCCAACCACCGCCACGGGGTCGGTGGAGGGTGTCCTTCGTGACGTCTTTTTGTTGTAGCTGATCAGTCTTGCTCCCACCGACGCGGGGTCGGATGGAGAGCGGTTCGCAATGGCAAACTTCGGTTGCGGGCGAAGCTCGCGCCAAGTTTCAGCGGCATCCATGACTCGTGGCGGACTGAAGGTACGTCCCCCCGCTTGGCGAAACGACAATGCGTCGCTCGCATTCGTTGTTCGTCTCAAAATCCGGAAATGTTCGTTTGTATCGAGTTTATTGAGTCACCATAATCACGTCACAATTGAACGGCAATCCTCCGTTGGACCGCGCCGGTTTTCGCGGAAACCGAGTGTTTTTGCAGCCCGAAGCGTGAGCGAGGGATTGTGCCTAACTCGTTCCCTCGC
>Ga0105048_10005799_pt1 | contig 19949 bp, 20 predicted proteins | sample MAT05_FD_78382 | JGI IMG/M metagenome (GOLD analysis project Ga0105048, IMG submission 78382) | Freshwater microbial communities from Lake Fryxell liftoff mats and glacier meltwater in Antarctica - MAT-05 | ecosystem: Environmental > Aquatic > Freshwater > Ice > Liftoff microbial mat | place...
GCACCGGCGGCGTGTTCGCAGAGCAGGTGATCCGCCCCACGGGCCTCATCGACCCGCCGGTGGAGATCAAGCCGGTCCACAAGGACGGCTTCAGTCAGGTGGACGACGTGATCGACCAGGTGCGGCAGGTGGCGGCCCAGGGCTACCGCTCGCTGATCACAGTTCTCACCAAGAAGATGGCCGAGGATCTCACCGAGTACATGCACGAGCAGGGCCTGAGGGTCCGCTACATGCACTCTGACGTCGACACGCTTGAGCGGATCGAGATCATCCGGGACCTGCGGCTGGGGGCCTTCGACGCCCTGGTGGGGATCAACCTGCTGCGGGAGGGTCTCGATATTCCCGAATGCGGCTTGGTCGCCATCCTCGACGCCGACAAGGAAGGTTTCCTGCGCTCGGAGACCTCGCTGATCCAGACCATTGGCCGGGCCGCCCGAAACATCGACGGCCGGGTGATCCTCTACGCCGACCGCATCACAGGCTCGATGGAACGCGCCATGGCCGAGACCTCACGCCGACGCGAGAAGCAGGAGGCCTACAACCTCGAACACGGCATCACCCCCGCCAGCATCAAGTCGTCGATCAAGGACATTCTGGCCAGCCCCTACGAGAAGGACCGCGTCACCGTGCCGGTGGGCGTCGCCGAGGACGGCAAACCCTTCATGGGCGACAACTTCAAGACCACGCTGAAGGACCTCGAAGCCCGCATGCGCGAGGCCGCCGCCAATCTCGAGTTCGAGACCGCCGGCCGCCTGCGCGACGAGATCAAGCGCCTGAAGATGCTCGACCTTGAATTCGCCAACGAAATGCTGACCCCGGCGGGCGAGACGGCGGATCGCGGGGCGGTGAAGCGGGTAAAGGCCGAGGCGCGGGCGGAGGCGGCCGAGCGGTTCCGAAAGGGGCGGCTTTAGTCGAACACCTCGTCCATCCGCTGCGGCGCACCCACCAGGCGCAGGTACATCACTGCGTTCAACGCTGCGCTGAGCGCCGCCATCGCCATGGCCATAAGCTGGGCCGCGATGCGGGCCCCGGCGGTCAGCTCACCCTCGGCGCCGCCAAACGCGCTTACAGCCAGAATTCCGACCATCACAACGGGCAGGCTCAGCAGCAGTGAGGCCAGGATATAGGGCACCAGCTGCCCCCGCATTCGCCCCCACGAACCCGCAGGCGTAGCTCCGGGGTCACCCACCAGCCATGCCATTGGCAGCAGCATCAGCCGGGTCAGCACGATCGCCCCGCCCACGCCGCCGATCGCCACCAGGGCGAACCGGGGCAACAGCTGGGCCGGCGACGCTGTTGGCGTGCCCTGGATCACATTCATCATCACATTGGCCATCAGGGTGACAGCCGCCGTCCAGACCACGAAGCCGACGAACCCCGCACTGAGTCCCCCCGGCCCGCGCCCGGTCAGCAGGATATGCAGCACAACGCCTACCACCGATGATGTCATCATCGACAAGGCCGCCAGATAACCCCAGGTCGACGCCGTAAATTGCGGCCCGTCCAGCGGCACGCCCATTTGTCGCGCCACCAAGTCCATGCCCAGACTGAGCACCGCCAATACCGCCAGAATCGGCCAGATCGCCCGAGGTGCCACGCGCAACAGCCTCACAGCGGCCATCGCCAGCGGCCCCTGTCCTACCTCTGCGGGAGGGTGCCACGGGGCGTTGGAGGGTGATGGGTCAGTCATCGCAGTTCCCTACGACGGGTCGAGAGCGCGCGCCAGACCCCGCCCTGCCCCTTGACTTTACACCGTGTCCGCCGCGCCGCCCACATGAACAGCCTTAACTGGCGCCATTCATGCGGCAGACAGGCAACCTGTGTTGTTTCGGAGCGTATCTTGAGACAGCGCGGCAGGGCTCGAAGTGGACCATTCCGGACCACAGGCCCGCAAGCGACCTGGTTAGAGACTTGAGGATCATTAGGATGTCACCGACGCTCAGCGTGGTTACGGACAACAACCTGAAGACCACCTTCCCGATGGCCGAAACCGTGGCCCAGAAGGTCCGCCGCCTGCAGGCCGAGGCCCGCCAGCTGGCCAAGGACCACGTCAAGGCGTTCACCGACGCCATGACCGATCTGGAACATCTGGCCGCCGAAATTGCCGACGGCGGCGAGGCCTATTCCCCCGGCATCCGCGACATCGCGCGACGTCTGGCCGAAGACCTCGACAGCCGCGCCCAGACCGTGGAAGCGATCTCCGCGCGCGGGTAAGGGGGCCTACCCGACCAGGTCGCAGAACTCAGTGCTGCGATTCAGCCACGACGCCGCATAGCTGCAGATGGGCGTGATCGTACGGCGCTTGGCCCGGGCATCCTGGGCGAGAGCCGTCATCAGTCGGCCGGACGCGCCAGTACCGCGCAGGGCCGGCGGGCTGAAGACGTGATCGACGTAGAGTCGGGTGCCGTCGAGACGATAGTCGGCGTAGGACGTCAAGCCCTGCTCATCCCATTCGTACCGGGTACCGGTGTCGCGAAGTTCGGTCATTTCAGAAACACCTCGTTCGGGGTAGCCTGAACAGTGGGGAACCCTGAAGGAGTGATCAAGATGCGTCGTGCTCTCATACTGGGCGCCAGCCTTTTGGCGCTGGCCGCCTGCCAGAAGAAAACGGATGCCACAGAGGCAGTCGGCAACGCGCCGAAGGCGTCGGCGGCGGCCTCCATGACTAGTCCCCCTAAGCGTAAACCTGGCCTGTGGGCCCAGACCGTGGCCACCGGTGGCATGACCCAGGCCATGAAGCTGTGCCTCGACGCGGCGACCGAGGCCGATCTGACCGTCTGGGGTCAACAGGCAGGAAAAGACATCTGCGCAAAGAACGAGATCACACCGACGCCCGGCGGCTGGGCATTTGCCAGCGAGTGCGACATGGGCGACGCTGGCAAAATCTCTACCACCGGCAAGGCTACGGGCGACTTCAACGTAAAGTACCTGATCAAGGCCACTTCGGTGACGACGGGCTCCAGCATGGCCCAGGCCAACGGAACCCACGAGATGGAGATGACCGGGACCTGGGAAGGCGCGTGCCCGGCCAACATGAAGCCCGGCGACATGATGATGCCAAATGGCATGACCGTGAACATCGCCAAACTGGCGGGGAAATAGTCCGCCTGGGTTAAGCCTGCTCCGTCATCCAGATCCGCAAGGCCCGCAGGAATGGCAGAGCCTCGCGGAACTCCTTCTGGGTGAAACCCTCGCGCAGCTTTTCGACCTTGGGGCGGATGGCGGCCATCGAGCGGGCGTAGGCTTCGCGTCCGCCAGCGGTCAGCCGCACGTGCTTTTTTCGGCGGTCGGTTTCGCTGGCCTCTACGGTGATCAGCTGGGTAGCCTCCAGCCGTTGCAGGGTGTTGGTAATGGCGCCCGGCGTCATCTTCAGGGCACCAGCGATCACAGCCGGGGTCAAATCTTCGCCGCGCCGGACGATGAGGTTCAACACCTCATACTGCGGATAGGTCAAGCCGACCGGAAGGCTGCGGCTTATGGACATCCGCACGCCGTGTTCGATCAGGGCGATTTCATCGAATACCTGGACCTCGGGGTGGTCCTCGATCACTGCCGACACTGGCCCCTCCGCCGAATCCGTTCGTGGCGCAGGCATATCATTCGTGATTGAATGAGATAATTCAATATCGAATGTCTCGAGCTAGCCCGCCTTCAGGGTCTCTGCCAATCCCTTCCCGGCTAGCGCGTCGGCGCGCTCGTTGTGCTCATGACCCGCATGACCCTTTACCCATCGCCACTGCACCTCGTGGCGCTGGCGGGCCTCGTCAAGGCGGCGCCAAAGATCATCGTTTTTCACCGGCTTGTTGTCAGCGGTTCGCCAGCCCCGGCGCTTCCAGGAATGGATCCACTCCGAGATCCCTTTCATCACATACTGGCTATCGGTGTGCAGCTCCACCTTGCATGGCTTGGTCAGCGTCTCCAGAGCCTGGATCGCGGCCATCAGTTCCATGCGATTGTTGGTGGTCGCAGGCTCGCCACCGCAGATCTCCTTGGTCTTTTCGCCGAACATCAGGATCGCGCCCCAGCCACCCGGCCCAGGATTTCCCGAGCAGGCACCGTCGGTGTAAATCAAAACGCCGGGGGTCACGCGCCCGTCCCGAACAACACCAGGTCGGGTGCCGCGCGATGCACGGCCAGCTTGCGTTCGTACTCCAGCGGGTCCTTGGGGCGCACCAGTGCGCCGGGCGGCGTTGTTCCCCAGTCGTACAGCCGCGTCAGGAAGAACCGCATCGCCGCCCCATGCGCCAGGATTGGCAGGGCGGCGCGCTCGGCCTCACTCAAAGGACGCAAACGCTCATATCCCGCCACCAACGCCCGCGCCGAAGTGATGTTGAAACTGCCATCGGGTTCGAAACACCAAGCGTTCAGCGCCACCGCCACGTCATAGGCCAGCGCATCATTGCAGGCGAAATAGAAGTCGAACGCGGCGGCGAACCGGCCGCCCTGGAAGAAAACATTGTCTGGGAAGTAGTCTGCATGGATGACGCCCTGGGGCAGGTCGACCGGCCAGCCCTTTGCCAACAGCGTCAGATCGGCCTCGATGGTGTCGGCCAGGCCGGGCTTCAGGCCGTCGGCTTGCTCGCGCAGCGGCGCAAAAAGCGGTTTCCAGGCCGCCTGGCCCAAGTCGTTCAGCCGGTGCATGGGGAACCCTCGTCCCGCCAGATGCAGAGCAGCCAGACTCTCACCCGCCTCACGACAGTGCGCGGCACCGGGTCTGCGCACCGACAAGCCGAGTAGATATGTGACCAGCGCGCAAGGCTTGCCGCGCATCGATTTCAGCATTCGACCCTGTCGGTCGACAATCGGCGTCGCGCAGGGAAACCCGTGCTCCGATAGCCAACGGGTCAGCCCCAGGAAAAACGGCAGGTCATCCGGCAAGACCCCCTTCTCATAGACGGTCAGGAAGTAGCGTCCCGTCTCGGTCTCCAACAGGAAGTTGGAGTTCTGGATCCCCTCGACGATCCCCTTGAACGACAGGGGTGCACCAAGATCATAGTCGGCGAGCAGGCCCGCCAGATCCTCGTCGGTGATGTCTGTATAAACCGCCATGGCTCCCGATGGGCGAGCCGGCGTGTCGGGTCAAGATGTTTGGGCACGATGCGGCGCGGCGATCGCCGCTACGCTTGCGCCGGGTGCAGGCAGCACACCTGATCCTGGAAGTAACGCGGTTTGCTCCTTGGAGACGTAGGGCCTGTCACGGATACTGCCACGGAAGGGCTATCAACGTCGGTGGAGGAGTTCGTCAGATGCGTTGGGCGATTTTCATCAGCCTCGGACTGTTCGCGGCGACGGTTGCGTTGGCCGAGCCAGCACCCACGCTGAACGGCCGCTGGGTTGTCGACCTCTCGGCAGAACCGGGCGTGCCTTACACCAAGCCGATGGACCTGGCGCTTGCAACCGACGGGTCGGTGAGCGGCAGCTTCTACGATAGCAGGATCGAAGCCGGTCGCTGGAAAACCGACAGGGGCCGCACCTGCGTCAGTTTCCGCACCACCGATGGCAACGGCCCCTATCATTCCTCAGCTTGTCTGGTCGGCGACCGGATCAGCGGCCAGACCTGGGCCGAGCACCGTACGTTTCTGTTTAACTGGGACGCGATGCGACCGGCGAAGTAGCGCCTCCTATCGCTCTGCAGGACCGTCAACCTCCAGCCCTATCCCCTCCAGCGTCTCGATCACCCCACCCTTGGCGATCAGCGGCCGTAGCCGCACCATCGCTACGGCCTTGCCGGGTGCTTTCAGGGCCCGGGCGATCTCGTCGGCCTGGGCGTCGACGCCTTGACGCCAGGCTTCGGCTCCACCGGAGATCACCAGCAGGCATTTCTCGAACCCGCGCGGAGCCTTAAGGGCGGCACCCACGTCGCCGCGCGCCCAGCCTTTCGCTGCCTCCTGCGCCACAGACTGCCCGGCTTCGACGTCGGCCATCGCGGCCTCCAGGCAGGCGGTCTGGATGTCCATGGTCAGGCCGGTCTTGAATTCCTTGATCAAGGGCGCGGCATCACGGGTTTCCAGCTTCCGCTCGCGAACCCCCAGCTTGCGGGCTGCGGCGCGGACCTGATCCTCGGCGTCTCGGCCGCGCGGACCATCGCGGGCGTCATTGACCAGGGTGAACCCGGCTACCATCGGACCCCATCCGGCATAGTGTTTGGCGTCCTTGCCCAGGCCTTCTCGCAGGGCCACAAACCGCGTCCGCAATGGCTCGGGCAGGTCGTCCTCCATGGTGCCTTTGGTCCGCAGGCTGCGGCGCAGCGAGAGCAACAGCGGAATGTTGCGCAGGCCTAGCTTGTAAGACCGCCCGCCGCCGATCAGGGCGTTGGAACCCTTCAGCCGCCGGTTCAACCCGGCCTGATCCCATTTCAGATCACGCGGCAGGAAGCTGTCCGGCAGGGCCAGAATATAGACCGTGGTGTCGTCATCCGAGACGCGCCACCACGCCGGCCCGACCACGCGCGCCACAACCACCAGTTCCTCGACCACATTGCCTTCGGGGTCCGCCAGCGCAGGTGAGGGTGCCTGCCCTGCCACCGGCCCCGCCGCCAACACCGCCGCCAACCCGCCCCACACAACTAGCTTCACGCGATACGCCATACCCATCGTCTCACAGCCCGAAAACTCTATTGCGCGGCCATCGCCTCGGCTTGGCGCAGATCCACCGAGACCAGTTGCGAGACGCCACGCTCGGCCATGGTCACGCCGAACAGGCGGTCGGTGCGGGCCATGGTCACCGGGTTATGGGTGATGACAATGAAGCGGGTCTCGGTGCGGCGGCACATCTCGTCCAGCAGGTTGCAGAACCGGTCGACGTTGGCGTCGTCCAGTGGCGCGTCTACCTCGTCCAGCACGCATATCGGTGCCGGCTGGGCCAGGAACACCGCAAAGATCAGGGCTGCAGCTGTCAGCGCCTGCTCGCCGCCGCTCATCAGGCTCATGGTGGCCATGCGTTTGCCGGGCGGGCAGGCGTAGATTTCCAGGCCGGCTTCGAGGGGGTCGTCGGATTCGACCAGCCTCAGTTCGGCCTGGCCGCCCTGGAACAGGGTCGAGAACAGCGCCTTGAAGTGTTCGTTGATTACCACGAAGGCCGCTGTCAGGCGTTCGCGGCCCTCGCTGTTCAGTTCATCGATCCCCTGGCGCAGGCGACCGATGGCAGCCGTCAGGTCGCCGCGCTCCAGGTTCATGGTGTCCAGACGGCTGGCCAGCTCACCGGCCTCTTCCTCGGCTCGCAGGTTGACCGCGCCGATGGCCTCGCGCTGGCGCTCCAGATTGAAGAGGTGAGCTTCCATGCCGTCAGCGTCGGTGGGGACGGCGACAGCCTCGTCCGCCAGCTTCCGAGCCAGATCTTGCGGTTCTATCCCGGCGGCCTCGCGGATGCTGGCCGCGACCTCGGTCAGCCGCTGGACGGCCGCTTCGGCATGAGCTGAAAGGCCAGCGCGCAGCTCCCGGGCTTCGGAGGCCGCCGCGTCGCAGGCCCTTAGGCCGCGTTCGGCATCGGCCCGCTCGTGCTCGGCTGCGGCCAGGGCATCAGATGTGCCGGTTCGGCGAGCTTCGGCCACGGTCAGTTCGTCCAGAAGGCTACGCTTGCGGGTTTCCAGGGTGCTGGGCGCGTCCCTGGCGGCTTCCAGAGCTGCCCTGGCCTTTAGGCGCGCATCGGCCAGCTGATCGACCCGCCGCGTCGCCGCCGCGCCGCGCCCCACCCAGTCCGCATGCTCGCGGGTCAGTGCATCCAGGCGGCGCGTGCGACCGTCGTGCTCGCGAACCTCTTGATCATAGGCGGATCGGGCCGCGCTGGCGGCCTCGCGGGCCGGCGCGGCGGCACCGCGGGCTGCGGCGAGCTGGTCGGAAATCCCCTGCAGTCCATCAACCTCGCCCGCCGTCGTCCGTACAGCGGCAAGCTGCCCCTCATGTTCCGCGAACTCAGTCTCAAAACGCGAGATCAAATCGTCGAGAGATATTGCGCGGGCTTCCTTGAGCGCCGTGTCGCGATCCAGGCGTTCCAGGGCGACCCGGGCCTGCATGACCTTCTGTTCCAGCGCCGGCGGCTCGCGCCGCGCATTGCGCAACGCCTCCTCGGCCTGGCGAAGCTGGACGACAGCGGCTTCGCCCCTCGCGCGCGCTGCCTTGGCGCCGGGAGTGAGCGCCTCGATCTCGGTTTCGACCTCGGCCAGCCGGGTCTTCTGCTCCAGCCGCACCGCAGCGGGCTTGGGCGCATCAGCGCGGGCGGTGAAGCCATCCCAGCGCCACAGATCGCCCTCCTCCGAGACGAGCCGTCCTCCGGGCGTGAGGCCCTTTTGGAGGCGATCTCCGTCGGCGGCATCGACCAGAGCCACAAACGCCAGCCGCGCCGCCAAGGCCGACGGCACCTTGACCCGGGACGACAGCGGGGTCGCGCCGGCTGGCCAAACCGGGGTCTGCGGTTCACGGCCACCCCAGTAGGCCGGGGCGGCAGGATCCAGCGCAGCGTCAAGATCGTCACCGAGCGCTGCTGCCAGGGCGCGCTCGAAGCCTCGATCAGGAACCACCGCGTCCAGCACCGGCGAAAATCCGCCGCGTTTGGCCTGGGCGACCAGACCTGCCAGCGCGCGGGCTTCGGCGGTCAGGCGGCCCAGCTGGTCGTCGCATTTGCGGCTGGCTTCGCGAGCGGTTGCCTCGGCCTGGGTCGAGGCGGTCCGCAGATCTTCGGCAGCATCCAGTGCCGCGCGGGCTGCGGCGAGTGCCGTCTCGGCAGTGGCAAGGTCGGCCCGTGCTTGAGCCGCCTGCGGGTTCAGTGCCGGGCCCAGGGCGTCGCGTTCCTGCCGGGCCTGATCCAGCGCGCGGCGGGTACGGGAAAGCCGGGTCTGGGCCTCTTCAATCCGCACCTGGGCGGCACGGCGATCAGCCTCCTGGGTGGCTATGGCGGAGGCCAGACGCTCGACCTCGGCCTCAGCCGCAGCCCGATGGGCCTCAGCGGCCTGCACAGCGGCTTCCAGCTCCGGCCCGCGGTGCGGTGCAGCGGCCACCTGGGCCTGCAGCGCGGCCAGATCGGTGGCCAGGCGCGCCAGGGCGACCTTGGCGTCGTCGTGGATGTGCGCCTCGCGGGTCTGGTCGGCGTCTATGCGCTCGAGATCACCGGTCAGACGCGCCACTTCGGCGGCATAGGCCTCAGCTTCGCGGTCGATCCGATCCTTTTCGATGGCCAGCTTGTGCAGAATGGCGGCGGCGATAGTCTCGGCATCGCGCAGCGGCTTCAGCGCCGCCTCCGCTTCTGTGGCGCGGCTCGCGGCGATTGCTGCCGCGCGGGCTGTGTCCTCGACTGCCCGAATAGCGACCTGCGCTTCGGCGACCAGCCGTTCGGCGGCGGCTTTCGCTTCTGCCCACTTGGCGTAGAGGACCGCGCCCTGCAGCGACCGGATCTCGGCAGACAGCTTCTTGTAACGCTCCGCCTGCCGCGCCTCGCGCTTCAGTCGGCCCAGATTGGTGTCAAGCTCGCGGGCCACGTCTTCGAGGCGGGTGAGATTGGCCTCGGCAGCTCGCAGTCTCAGCTCGGCTTCGTGGCGACGGGAGTGCAGGCCCGAGACGCCCGCAGCTTCTTCCAGCAGCAGGCGGCGGTTCTGGGGCTTGGCGGAGATCAGTTCGGAGATCTGGCCCTGGCGGACCAGGGCGGGAGAGTTCGAGCCGGTTGAGGCGTCGGCAAACAACAGCTGGACGTCGCGGGCGCGCACTTCCCGGCCATTGATGCGGTAGGTCGAGCCCTCGCCCCGATCAATGCGGCGGACCACCTCGATCACCGGATGATCGTTGAACGCCGCCGGGGCCCGGCGATCCGCATTGTCGATGGTCAGGGAGACTTCGGCATGATTGCGGCCGGGTCGGTTGGAGGCCCCTGCAAAGATCACGTCGTCCATGCCGCCGGCGCGCATGGCCTTGGCGGAATTGGCACCCATCACCCAGCGCAGGGCTTCCAGCAGGTTCGACTTGCCGCAGCCGTTCGGCCCAACGATCCCCGTCAGTCCCGGCTCGATGCGGAACTCGGTCGGTTCAACGAAGGACTTGAAGCCCGCAAGCCTCAATCGCTGGAAATGCACGGGGGTTAGCGGCCTCCCCCCGGTTGCCTAGTCGCAGCCTTCATCGCCCGGACGATCGCGACATCCATGTCGGCCAGGGTTGGCACACTGTTATTGTTCATCATCACGCCGTTTACGAAGAATGTCGGCGTGCTGGTCACCTTGTCGGTTCCTGTGGCGTACTGGACCCGATCCTCAAGGGCGGAGAGGGCCTTTTCGTCCACCAGGCAGGTCTCGAACTGGGCTTCGGTCAGTCCGTTGGCCCTGGCAATGTCCAGGAAGATCGACTTGATATCGCCGCCCTGCCACCGCGACTGGCTGCGCAGCACCTGATCGATGATGGGGAAGTAGCGATTGCCGCCGTTGCAGCGCGCCATCATCACGCCGGCCGCAGCGACCTGAGACGGTGCGGTCAGCAGTTCGCGGGCGGTGTAGAACACGCGCCCGGTGTCGATGTACTTAGTCTTGAAGGCCGGGAAGACCTCGGCATTGAAGTGGGCGCAGTGGGCGCAGGTCAGCGACATATATTCGACGACGCGGACCTTGGCAGCGGGATTGCCGAGGTTCATGTCCCCGGGTGCCGCGGGCCATCCAGCGCGCACCGGTGCCGCTGAGACGGGCGCGCCGCCAACCACAGCCCACCCTGCGGCAGCGGTAATCGCAACGCGGCGGGTCAGGCCAGGCATTCTACTTCATCGCCGCGGCCACGGCCGCGTCCAGTTCTTCCAGGGTCATCTCGCCATCCTTGGCCTTCTTGCCATTGATGAAGAAGCTGGGCGTCGACGAAATGCCCCGGTCCTGGGCGGCCTTGACGCGCGCTTCGATAGCCTTCAGCGCCTTGTCGTCGTTCACGCAGGCGTTGAACTGGGCCTCGGTCATGCCGGCCGACTGGGCGACTTTCAGCAAGGTGCCGCGCGGGTCCTGGGTGCGGTACATTTCTTCCTGGCTGCGGAAGAGGGCGTCGATCACGCTGAAGTACTTGTCCTTGCCGGCGCAACGCGCCGTCAGGAACCCGGCGACGGCGACGGCCGGCGGGTCGGTCAGGAACTCATTGAAGGTGTAATGCACCTTGCCGGTATCGATGTACTTGGCCTTGAAGGCCGGGAAGACCTCGGTGTGGAAGCGCCCGCAGTGACTGCAGGTGACCGAGGCGTACTCTTCCATTTTTACCGGCGCGTCGGCCTTGCCCATGGTCATGGAATCGACAGGCGTGGCCCCGCCGCCGGCCTGGTTGCAGCCGGCCAGCGCAAGGGCTGCGCCGACAGCGGCGGCGGCCATCAGGAGGCGTCGGGTAGGGATCGTCATCGGTGACCTTCCGGTTTTGGACTAAGGATTAAAGCGCGATTCCCGCGTACTGGCACAAACCCTCTCGCAAGGGCCAATCTGGACTTGCCGATGAGACCACGGCGGCAATGTGTCAACTAGCTGCGACGACGAAGCACACCGCGCCCGAGAGCCAGCAGCGCGTCCTTCAGGCGGCCTTCCGGGGCGCTGGCGAGGCTGTCGAGAAGGGCGGCTTCTTCGGCAGCGTCCAGCGGGGCCTTTCGGCGGGGCGGCGGGGCGGCTTCGGCGCGGCGCAGCGGGCCTTGCACAATCCGCAGTTTCTGGACGGCGTCGGCCCCCAGGAACAGGTTCACGCGGGCCAGGATATCGTGGGCCTGATGCTGGATGATCGCTGCGGCCGGCCCCGCCACACGGATCTCGAGGGACGATGGCCCGCCGTTGCGACCCTTGACCAGTTTCACCGGTTCGGTGCGCCGCGCGATGTCGGGGCCTACGACCTCGCGCCAACGGGCGGTGAGCGCCGAGGCGCCATGACCGAACTGGCCGTCGAGCTCCTTCATGAACCCGCGCAGGGCCCGGCCGGCCGGCGGCGGCGGCCGGTGCTGCGGACGGGTCCGCTTCTCCTTGAGGATCCGGAGCGTGTCCTCGATGTCGGGCAGGCGGCGGCGCATGGGGCACTCTACCGCGCGGGCCGACGCGATGGTAGGCGGTAGACGTGACCGCTGACATTCTCCGTAGCCAGCTGCTGGCCTGGTATGACGCCAACGCGCGGGACCTGCCATGGCGGGTGGGGCCGCGTGCCGCCGGGGGGCGGGCCGATCCCTATCGGGTGTGGTTGTCGGAGGTGATGCTGCAGCAGACCACGGTGCCGCATGCGACGCCGTACTTCCTGGCCTTCACAGCGCGTTGGCCGACCGTTGGCGACCTAGCGGCGGAAGCGGACAGCGAGGTAATGGCCGCGTGGGCAGGGCTCGGCTACTACGCGCGCGCTCGCAACCTGCTGGCCTGCGCCCGCGCCGTGGCGAGCGACCACGGCGGGGTGTTCCCGGCGACCGAGGAAGGCCTTCGCGCCCTGCCCGGCCTCGGGCCCTATACGGCGGCGGCCGTGGGGGCGATCGCCTTTGATCTGCCGACCAATGTGGTGGACGGCAATGTCGAGCGGGTGATGTCGCGGCTGTTTGCAGTGGACGCGCCGTTGCCGGATGCCAAGCCGGAACTGAAGCGGCTGGCAGGCGCGTTGGTCCGCGACCATCGGCCCGGGGACTGGGCGCAGGCGTTGATGGACCTGGGGGCTACGGTCTGTCGCCCGCGGTCGCCGCTGTGTGAGCGGTGCCCGGTGTCGGAGCATTGCGCGGGGTTGGCGAGCGGGTCACCAGAGACGTATCCCCGGAAGGTGGCGAAGGCCGCGCGGCCGCACCGCTATGGGGTGGCCTATGTGCTGACGCGGGGCGATCAGGTGGCCCTGGTCCGTCGTCCGCCCAAGGGCCTGCTGGGCGGGATGCTGGCCCTGCCGACCAGTGACTGGCGGGCGGCGCGCTGGAGCGGCGCGGAAGCGGTCGAGGCGGCACCGGCAGCCGCAGACTGGCACCAGGTGGGCGAGGTGGAGCACGTCTTCACCCACTTCAGCCTGACGCTGCAGATCCTGCGGGCGGAGGGTAAGACTGACGAGGTGATCTGGAGCCATCACGGCGATCTGGGTGGTCTGCCGAGTGTGTTCCTGAAGGCCGCGCGGGCGGGGCTTTCAGGGCTGCCTTAGGCGATGAGCCCGCGATCCCGGCCAGCCTCCTGTTGGCACCGGTTTGCCACAAGCGTTTGTCATCGGCGTTTGTCACAAGTAGCGATGTATCAGGTGTATAACCTGACGCGCTGGCGTTCACAGGCGGGTTGGATTGACGATGCCGTAGGTATTGGTTAAGTATCTGGTCTTATTAAGTTTATTTCCCCATCTAGGGGGCCATTCACAGGTGAGGGCGGCGCCTGGTCTAGTTTGACGGTTCGCCCGGATCGGCTTTGGGATCGTCATGCGTCATGTCCATTCGCGGCCGCCCGCTTCGACACCCCCGGGAATACGAACAGCAGTACGCTGAAGCCCACCGCTGACATCATCAGTGCCGCCGCCGGGATGGCGGGCACCCCGTAGCTGGCCAGCGCCACGCCGCCGAGGGTGGCGCCCAGGGCCTGGCCCATGGAGAACACCGAGCCGTTGAGGGCCAGGGCGACGGGTGCGCCGTTGGTCAGCTGGATCAGGCGCGACTGGGTGACGGGGGAAATCGAGAACAGGGCCGCGGCGGCGAGGAAGATGGCGAGTGCGACCAGGGCGTCGCTGGCCCAGCCCCGGGGCAACAGCTGGTGGGTGGCGGCCAGGTGCAGGGTCATGGCGGCCGCCTGGATGGCGATGCCCTGCATGATCCACGACTTGCCGGCACCCCGGTCGGCGGCGCGTCCGCCCAGCCAGAGGCCGACGGCGGCCCCGACGCCGATCATCGCCTGGAAGAAGGCCACGCCTGCGCCGGTGATGCCCGTGCCGACGCGCACGATGGGGGCGATGTAGAGGTTGAGGGTCATGTTGGCGGCGAAGGTCAGAAAGCTGGTCATGTAGAGCGGCCAAATGCCGGAGAAGTCGACGCGTCCGCCTTCGCGTTTGGGCGGCGCGGGCACGCGGGGCAGGAAGAAGACTACGCCCGTCAGCGCGATGGCGGACAGGGCGGCGGCGACTAGGAAGGTGGCGCGCCAGTCGAAGATCGCGCCGACCACGCTGCCAATCGGGATGCCGATGACGAAGGCCAGCGTCATGCCGCCGGAGACCATGGCCAGGGCCGAACCGCGACGTTCGGGTGGGACCAGGGAGGCTGCGGCGACGCTGGCGGCTGGTCCGGAAATGGCGCCGGCCAGACCCGCCAGGGCGCGAAGCACCAGCAGGGTTTCGAAATTTGACGCCAGGCTGCAGGCCAGATGCAGCAGCAGTGCCAGGCTGAGGCCCGTGATCACCACCAGCTTGCGGTCCAGCCGCCCCAGCGCCCAGGCGGCGACCGGTCCCAGCAGGGCAGAGGTGAGCACATAGGCGGTCTGGAGTTGGCCGGCGACGGCGGTCGACACGCCGAGGTCTTTGGCCATGGGCTCCAGCAGACCGGCGAAGATGAAGGCGGCGGATCCGAAGGCGAAGGTGCAGAGCGTGAGGACGAAGACGCGCGGGTTCATGGCTGACGCTCGATCATTCCCACCCCGACAAACCCGTTATTCGGAAAACAGGGTGGCCGGGATCGAGGGCGGGGTCCAGCCTTTCCGGGATCAGATCGCCTGGACTGACAGCCAGACCAATGCCGCAGCGGTGGGTAAGAGGGTCACGGCCATCCCGAAGGCGCGCGCCCATGGCGCAGCGAGATAACCAACCCAGAACGTGAAGCGCCCGGCGGCAAACAAACCCGCCAGGACGGGAATAAGACTGAGGTCGCGGGCCGGCAGGGCCAGGACCAGGACCAGACCGATCCAGGCAATGGCGGCCAGGCAGAGTTGCTCGACCGTGTTCAGGTTATAGCGCAGGTTGATGTCGAACACCGGATCGTCGGAAGATCGCGCACCGTCGATCATGGCAGCGGACAAGAACCGTCGGCTTGCGGCCGCCCCCACGCCGACCATCAAACAAAGTGCCGGAACCAGAAGCCAGCGTGCGGCCAAGGCCAGCCGTTCCGCAGTGGAAACCTCGTCGACGGGGGCATTCCCCAGTCCCGCCCACGCGGCTGCCAGAGTGACAATCATGGCGGCAAAGATGCCAAGAGCGATCAACAGTTGTTTGCGCGCCATGAAACCTCCCGCCCCGTTATCTCACCTTGGCTAGATCGGCAGTTGCGCCCGGACCTTGGCGCGGAGGACGTCGATGGGGGCGAGGCCCTTGTCGGTTTTGAAGTGCCAGTAGGTCCAGCCGTTGCAGGCCGGCTGGGACTGCACCATGGCGCCCATCTTGTGGATCGAGCCGGAAAGCTCGCCCACCACCAGGCTGCCGTCGGGTCGCACGCGCGCTGAGTGGCGGCCTTTGGGATCGTATAGCAGATCGCCGGCGCGCAGCAGGCCGGCCTCGACCAGGGTGCCGAAGGGTATGCGCGGCTCGGACTTTTTCGAACCGGTCACGGCTATATCTGCGGCGGTGGCGGGGATGACTTTGGCGATGCGGTCGGCGGCGATTTTGGCGTAGCCCTCGTCGCGCTCGATGCCGATGTACTTGCGGCCCATTTTGCGAGCGACCGCCCCGGTGGTGCCGGTGCCGAAGAACGGGTCCAGGATGATGTCGCCGGGCCGGGTCGAGGCCATGATGATCCGGTGCAGCAGGGCTTCAGGCTTTTGTGTCGGGTGGGCCTTCGATCCGGTCTCGTCCTTGAGGCGCTCGTCGCCGGTGCACAGCGCGAAGGTCCAGTCCGAGCGCATCTGCAGCTCGTCATTGGCCATCTTCATGGCGTCATAGTTGAAGGTATAGCGGCGCCCGCCGCGCGACTTGGACGCCCAGATCAGGGTTTCGTGCGCATTGGTGAAACGGGTACCCTTGAAGTTCGGCATCGGGTTGGATTTGCGCCAGACGATGTCGTTGAGAATCCAGAAGCCCAGGTCCTGCAGCGCCACACCGCAGCGGAAGATGTTGTGGTAGCTGCCGATCACCCACAACGCGCCGTCGTCCTTGAGCACGCGGCGGCATTCTTTCATCCAGGCCCGGGTGAAGGTGTCATAGGTCTCGAAGCTCTCGAACCGATCCCAGTCGTCGTCGACCGCATCCACTTTCGAATTGTCCGGGCGCAGCAGGTCGCCGCCCAGCTGGAGATTGTAGGGCGGATCGGCGAAGACGAGGTCGACGGATCGGTCGGGAAGCTTCTTCAGCTCCTCCAGGCAATCGCCCCGCAGAATCGTGTCGACCGGCAGTGACATGGGTCAGTCCTTGACGTGGAAGCCCCAAGTGTGACGCGACATGGTGAATAGGCCGTCAACGGGGCACCGATGGGGTGTCGGCCGTCACAGCAGCCCCTTCTCCTCCGTCGGAGGAGGAGAAGGGGCTGCTGTGACGGCCGACGCTCTGACAGAACTCTTTCTGTGAATCCGATAGCCCGAGACGACCCAGAGCTACCCGTTCACCACCCGGACCGCGCGTTCCAGGACCTGTTCGGTGGCCCGCACGCTGGCCTGTTGCTTGGGCATGCGGTTCCAGGCGTCGAGAGCGGCCACTTTGTAGGCTTCCGCCAAGGTGGGATAATTGAAGGTGTTCTCGACGAAGTAATCGAGGGTGCCCTCGAGATTGAGGACCGCCTGGCCGATATGGATCAGCTCGGTTGCACCCTCGCCCACGATGTGGACGCCCAGCAGGCGGCGGGTTTCGAGCGCAAACAGCATCTTCATGAAGCCGGTGCCGATGCCCATGATGTGGCCGCGCGAGGTCTCGCGGAACCGGGCGACACCGCACTCGTAGGGGATGCCGCGCTCACGGGCCTGTTCCTCGCTGAGGCCGATGGTGGATATTTCCGGCACCGAATAGATGCCATAGGGAAAGAATTCCGGGGCGGCCTGGATCGCTTCGTCGAACGCATGGCAGGCGGCGATGCGGCCCTGTTCCATGGAGGTGGAGGCCAGGCTGGGGAAGCCCACGATGTCGCCGGCGGCATAGATGTGCGGGGTCGCGGTCTGGAAGGTGGCCTTGTCCACGCTCAGGCGGCCTCGGTCATCGGTTTTGAGGCCGCAGGCGGACAGGTTGAGGGCATCGATGGCCCCTTCGCGGCCGGCAGAGAACAGCACCATGTCGGCGCGCAGCTCGCGGCCGTCTTCCATGGAGACCAGGCAGCGACCCGGGCCCTGGACCCTGGCACCCGTCACCTTGGCGTTGAAGCGCACGGTAACGCCACGGTCGCGCAGGTCGTGGACGAATTCGTCGGCCAGTTCGCGGTCGAGGAACGGCATCATCGAGGCGTTGGGCTCGATCACAGTGACCTTGACGTCGAGGGTGCTGAAGATCGAGGCGTATTCCATGCCGATCACACTGGCGCCCACCACCACCAGCTGACGCGGGATGCGGGTGAGGTCGAGGATCTCGTCGCTGTCGACGATGTTCTCGCCGTCGAACTCGATGTGTTTGGGGCGATAGGGTCTGGTGCCGACGGCGATCACAAAACGGTCGGCCGTGAAGGTCATCGGACCCTCCGGGCCGTCCACGGTAAGGGTATTGGGGTCCGCGAAGCGGGCCGAGCCGATGATGGTGTCGACCATGTTGCGGGCGAACTGGTGCTCCAGCACCTCGACCTCATGGTGCAGGGTGATTTCCAGGCGTTTGCGCAGGTCCTCGGCGGTGATATCCTGCTTGGCGCGGTAAGCCTTGCCGTAGAAGCCGCGCTCGCGCCAGCCGGACAGGTTCAGCACGGTCTCGCGCAGGGTCTTGGACGGAATGGTGCCGGTGTGGACCGAGACGCCGCCGACCCGGCGGCCCCGCTCGATCACCAGGATGCGCTTTCCGAACTTGGCGCCCTGGACGGCGGCGCGGCGGCCCGCAGGCCCGCTGCCGATCACGATCATATCGTAGTGGGTTTGACCCTTTTGGGTAATCGACACGCATCCCCCTCCGGCTTCTGCTGGATGGGGAAACCATAGCGGCGGGGTGTTAAGGTAACCTTGGCGTGTGGGAAGGGCTCCGAACTCGGGTCAAGCGATCCCCAAACACCGTCATCCCGGACGGACGCCCGCGAAAGCGGTCGGGAGATCCGGGACCCAGAGGCCCGGCGCACCGCTCTGGGTCCCGGCGCTTCGGCCCGCTGGCGCAGGCCTGCGGCCGGGATGACACGGCAATTCATGTTCTGGTTGAGGCGGGTTTGTTGCCCTATAGCGTGCAGAAATCGGGGCTCAGGCACCCAGCCATTTCACCGTCGCGCCGTGGGGGTGAACCTCGGCCAGCACGCGCTCGTCGCCGCCCGGCCCCTGCGTCAGACGCACATCCATCAAGGCAAGATTGCCCGGCGGTGGCCGCCATGCGCGACGGGACCGCGCCGTCAATCTTGATTCACCCGATCAACAGCGCCTTGATCGGCGCCCAGCTGCGGCGATGGATCGCGCTCGGCCCCAGCCGCGCCAGGGCCGCGACGTGGCTGGCGGCGTGATAGCCCTTGTGGCCGGCAAAACCGTAGCCGGGATGGAGCCCATCCATCTCCACCATCAGCCGGTCACGGGCGACCTTGGCCAGGATAGAGGCGGCGGCAATGGAGAGGGATTTTCCGTCGCCACCCACGACCGGGGTGACCGGGCACGGCAGCACGAACCGATAGTTACCATCGACCAGCGCGTGGGCGGGTTTGATCGCCAGCGCCTCGACGGCGCGCCGCATGGCGAGGCCGGTGGCTTGCAGGATGTTCAGCGCGTCGATCTCCTCGACGGTGGCGAAGCCCACGCCCCAGGCGAGGGCGCTGGCCTTGATCTGAGGCTCCAGCAGGTTGCGGGCGCGTTCGGTGAGCTTTTTGGAGTCGTTGAGGCCGTCTGGAACACAGGCTGGGTCGAGGATTACAGCGCCCGCGCTGACCGGCCCGGCCCAGGGACCCCGGCCGGCCTCGTCGACGCCGCAGACGGGACCTGAGGTGATAGCGGCTTCGAGCGACAGGTCGGGCCTTGCCCTCAACGCGCCAGAGCCTTCTCCGGCGCATGGCGATGACAGTCGGTCGTGTGGTCGTTGATCATCCCCACCGCCTGCATCCAGGCATAGACGATCACCGGCCCGACGAACTTGAAGCCCTTGGCCTTCAACGCCTTTGAGACTTCGACGGATAGCGGGGTCTGGGCGGGCACGTCTTTGATCGTCGGCCAGGTGTTCTGGATCGGCTTGCCGCCGGTGAACGCCCAGCAGAAGTCGGCGAAATCCTCGCCGCGCTCGCGCATGTCCAGATAGATCCGCGCGCCCGAGATCGTCGCATCGATCTTGGCGTTGGACCGCACGATGCCCGCGTCGGCCATAAGCCGGGCGCGGTCCCCGTCGCCATAAAGTGCGACCTTCTCCGGATCGAAATCGTCGAACGCGGCGCGAAACGCCTCGCGCTTGCGAAGGATAGTGATCCAGGCGAGGCCCGCCTGGAACCCGTCCAGCACCAACTTTTCCCAAAGAGCCCGCGCGTCGTACTCCGGCACGCCCCATTCGGTGTCGTGATAGGCGGCATAGAGCGGATTGTGCGTGGCACCCAGCCAACCGCAGCGGATGAGAGAGTCGGTCATCGTGGCAGTCTAGAGCGCGACAGCTTCATGTGGATACCGGTTGAAGTGCCCGTCGCGCTCCAAACATATGAAGAGCGAGCCTTTTTATCCGGATCAGATGATTCCATCTGATCCGGAAAGGCTCTGGCGACTAATCGGAGCGTTCGCCGAGCGCCTTTGCGAACCAGGTCGGGCGGTCCAGCAATACGGGTCGCCCCTCTGCGGTCAGGGTCGCGCCCTCGGCCCGATCCAGCCGCAGGGCCGCGATGGCTCGCCCCTCAGCGCTCGACGTGACGACCCCGGCGCGAAGCTCACCGTTCAACACCTCGGAACCCGAGGGCAAGGCCGGACCATCGACCGCGATGGGCAGCATGCGGGTCTTGATCTGGCCCCGCCGTTTCATTCGTGAGGTGGTCTCCTGGCCGACGAAGCA
>Ga0105048_10005803_pt1 | contig 19940 bp, 10 predicted proteins | sample MAT05_FD_78382 | JGI IMG/M metagenome (GOLD analysis project Ga0105048, IMG submission 78382) | Freshwater microbial communities from Lake Fryxell liftoff mats and glacier meltwater in Antarctica - MAT-05 | ecosystem: Environmental > Aquatic > Freshwater > Ice > Liftoff microbial mat | place...
GCCCATCCGTAGAGGTGTGATGACGACTCGGCCGTGCGGTCGGCGCACCACTGGATGCCGCCGTTGGCGTTGAACCAGTCGATCTGCTCAGCCATCAGGAAGATGGTCGCCAGCGCAGGGGTGTTGTAGGTCTGGTCGGAGCGGCTGTTGTCGATCGCCGTCTGCAGGTCGAGGAACGTAGGAATGTAGCGACCCGATGACTTGACTTCGGCCGCGCGCTCGATGGCCTTGGGGCTCATGAGCGCAAACCACAGACCACCATCAGAGGCGAAGCACTTCTGCGGAGCGAAGTAGTAGACGTCGAACTCGCTCGGGTCGGCGAGCAGGCCGCCGGCACCACTGGTGGCATCGAAGGCCATCAGCGCATCGGCATCGGCACCGACCACGCGCTTCGGTGTGATGGCAACGCCCGTGGACGTCTCGTTGTGCGGTGAGCCGTAGAGGTCAATGCCGGCCTCGGCGACGAACTCCGGCGCGCTGCCCGGATCAGAGGTGATGATCGTGGGCTCGCCGAGCCATGGGGCGTCCTTGGCCTCTTTGGCGAATTTGGATCCGAACTCACCGAAGGTGAGGAACTGTGCGCGGTCGCGGATCAGCCCGTAGGTGGCGACGTTCCAAAAGGCCGTGCTGCCGCCGTTGCTCAGGACGACCTCGTAGTCCTCCGGGAGGTTGTAGAGATCACGCAGCCCCTGGCGCACGCGGGCCACCTGGTTCTTCACCGTCTTCTGCCGGTGGGAGGTGCCGAGATAGGAGCCGGCAGCATCGGCCAGCGCACTCACCTGGGCGGGGCGCACCTTCGAGGGCCCGGCGCCGAACCGGCCGTCCACCGGGAGGAGGTCGGCGGGGATGACGATCTCGGGCGTGGTGCTCATGGCGTGGACGGACCCTTCGAGTGCGTGGTGCTTGGCGCGGTGGGGTGCAGCAGGTGTTCGGTGGCCTAGCTCAGAGGTTGTAGTCGGGGGCGATGAGCTCGGCGTCCCAGCCGTCGACGTCTTCGGGACGACGCGGATCCGGACCCACGTAACGGGCCGAGGGACGGATGAGGCGGCCGGTCTTCTTCTGCTCGAGCACGTGGGCGCTCCAGCCCGCCAATCGAGCGCAGGTGAACATCGCGGTGAACATCTGCGCCGGCACCTCGGCGAAGTCGAGGACGATCGCTGCCCAGAACTCGACGTTGGTCTCGAGCACGCGGTCGGGGCGACGGGCGCGAAGCTCTTCGAGCGCTGCCTTCTCGAGCGCAAGAGCGACCTCGTAACGTGGGGCGTCGAGTTCGCGAGCCGTGCGACGGAGCACGCGCGCACGCGGGTCCTCGGCACGGTAGACGCGGTGGCCGAAGCCCATAAGCCGCTCGCCGTTGTCGAGGAGGTTCTTGACGTACTGCCGCGCATCGTCGTTGCGCTCAACGCCCTCGATCATGTCGAGCACGCGAGCGGGCGCACCGCCGTGCAGCGGCCCGCTCATGGCACCGATGGCGCCCGAGATCGACGCGGCGACATCTGCGCCCGTGGAGGCGATGACCCGAGAGGTGAACGTCGAAGCGTTCATGCCGTGCTCGGCCGCCGAAACGAAGTAGGAGTCGACCGCCTTGACGTGACGCGGGTCGGGATTGTCGCGCCAGCGCTTCATGAAGCGCTCGACGATCGTGTGCGCCTGGTCGATCTCGGCCTGAGGAACCATCGGTCGGCCGATGCCTCGCGCCGACTGCGCCACGTACGACATCGCCATCACCGACACGCGAGCCAGGTTGTCTCGAGCCTCGTCGTTGTCGATGTCGAGAAGCGGCTTCAGACCCCAGGACGGCGCGAGCATCGCGATGGCGCTCTGGACGTCGACGCGCACGTCGCCAGAGTGCACGGGCAGCGGGAACGGCTCAGCCGGCGGCAGGCCCGGTCCGAACTCGCCGTCAACGAGCAGGCCCCATACGTTGCCGAAGCTGACGCGACCCACGAGGTCTTCGATGTCTACGCCGCGATAGCGAAGGGCGCTGCCCTCCTTGTCGGGCTCGGCGATCTCAGTCTCGAACGCCACGACTCCTTCGAGTCCTGGGACGAAGTCGGGCATCGATGCTCCTTGCGATCAGCCGGCGACCGGGCAGGCACCGAAGATGCTCTATTCAACCCTGGCGAGGCACCGTCGCCCCCGGCGGGTCAGGCCGCTCCAGGCCTTCCGCGGCATGTGAGCGAGGCCCAAGGGCATGCGGATCGTGCGGCGATCCGGGGCTCAGTGATAGAACCGCACCGTGAGTGATCCCGAGGCAGGCGACCAGCAGTCCACGCAGCCGGTGGGCTCGGGCATTGAGGATCTGGGTGCCTTCGGTCGTGGACTCGCCCTCTCGACCCTGCGGCGGGCGTACGCGGCTCAGCCGCTGCTCGAGGCCGAGATGGCTACCGACCCGTTTGCCCAGTTCGCGCGATGGTTCAACGAGATTGTCCAGCTGCCGGAAGCCGTGGTCGAACCTAATGCGATGGTGTTCTCGACCGCTGACGAGAACGGACACCCGAGCTCTCGCACCGTTCTGCTCAAAGGATTTGATGAGCGCGGGTTCGTCCTCTTCACCAACTACAGCTCGCGCAAGGGCCGTGAAGCGTTGGCCAACCCGTTCGCCAGCCTCGTGTTTCCCTGGCATCACGTGGAGCGACAGGTGATCGTGGTCGGCGGTGTCGAGAAGGTTGATCAACGCGAGACGGCCGAGTACTTCGCCTCTCGTCCACGCGAGTCCCAAATCGGTGCGTGGACCTCGCGTCAGTCGACGGTGGTCGCGTCGCGAGACGAGCTGGAAGCGCGACGCGTCGCGCTGGAGCGGCGATTCGAGGGCGTGCCGGTGCCCGTGCCCGACTTCTGGGGTGGGCTCCGCGTGGTGCCAGAGACTGTCGAGTTCTGGCACGGCCGCGCAGGTCGGCTTCACGACCGATTGCGCTACAACCGCGACGGCGCTTCCTGGACGTTGGAACGGTTGAGCCCGTGACCGCTGCATCCGATGAACCGTTGACCGGTGAATCTCGGGGGCGGCGATTTCGACGCACGGTGCTGGCCGACATCACACCGCTCCAGCAGTCACGCGATTTCCGGCGGCTCTTCTTCAGCGGACTGATCTCAATCATCGGTACGCAGATGACGATGATCGTCCTGTTCCTCCAGATCTACGCGATCACCCAATCGAATTTTGCCGTCGGCCTGGCAAGTGCGTTCGCGTTCGTGCCCATGGTCATCGGTGGGTTGTACGGCGGTTCGGTGGCCGATGCGCGCGACCGACGGCTGCTCGCCTTCTGGAGCACCGCGGCGCTTACCGGCGTCTCGTTGGTCTTCGCTGGTTTGGCTTACGCTGAAGTGCGTACCGTGTGGCCGCTCTACTTGCTGTTCGTCTTCCAGTCGTGGTTCGCGGCCATCGCCCAGCCCACTCGGATGGCGATCATCCCTCGACTGATCCCGCCCGAACAGCTCCCCGCGGCCAACGCATTGGCCCAGATCGCCCAGAACCTCGGTTTCACCCTCGGCCCAGTGATCGGGGCCAGCCTCGCGGTCAGATTCGGCTTCGGTTGGGCCTACTTGATCGACGCACTCTCGTTCGTCTATGCCCTCTACGCCTACTGGCGACTGCCATCGCTTCCGCCTGATGATGCCGACCATCGCGCCGGAGTGAAGTCGGTGGTCGAGGGCTTGGGCTACCTGAAGTCGCGCACCAATCTGGCGATGACGTTCTATGTCGACATCGTGGCCATGGTGTTCGGAATGCAGCGCGCGCTGTTCGCCGCCATCCCGCTCGCCTTCTATGGCGCGATCACGACGCAGGTGGCTTGGTTCAACGTGGGCATAGCGGGCCTGCTCGCGGGAGCGGGAGCGTTTGGCGCTGTTCTTGGCGCCGTCGGTTCAGGGTGGATCACTCGCGTTCGCCGCCAGGGTCTGGCCGTGGTGCTATCGATCGTGGCGTGGGGCCTGGCTATTGCGGCCTTCGGGCTCACCGGAAACCTGTGGATCGGTCTCGTCTTTTTGGCGATTGCGGGTGCGGCCGACATGGTGTCGGCCGTCTTCCGGCTCACGATTCTGCAGGCCTCCACTCCCGACGCGCTTCGCGGACGGCTGCAAGGTGTGCTCATCGCGGTGGTGGTCGGCGGACCGTTGCTCGGCGATCTTCGCGCGGGCGCCGTCGCCGACCTGGTGAGCCTTCGATTCGCCGTGGTGAGCGGTGGTCTGCTGTGCATCGTGGGCGTCGCGATGCTGTGCCTCCGCTATCCGGGCTTCGTGCGCTACGACTCTTGGAACCCTGTTCCTTAGTCGATACCCGCGATGGCCAGGGGTGAACTACATCCGATTAGGCACGGTTCGGCATGGGCTGAACGTCCTGACATATGGCGTGCGCCGCGTGGCACGTGGTTTCTGGGCGCGTTCCCGGCAATAGTGGGGATAATGCTCCATTCCGCGGAGCGTAAGTTTGTCGACGGTTCGCGAAGGGCCCCGAATGCTTTCCCTGCTTCACCGTGCGTCCCGTACTCCGTGGGTTGTTACCACCGCCGTGCTGGCGATGCTGGCCGCCTCGTTCATCGTGACGATCTCGCCGGCCGCTGCCGTCGGGCCGGCTATCACGGTGACCAAGCAGGCGCCGTCCTCGGTGCTGCTGGGCGACGACGCCACGATTCGCCTCACCGCAGCGAATCCTTCGACCAACGTCGATGCGGTCACCGAGTTCAACCTCACCTTCCGCGATGTGCTGCCCCTGAATGTGACGTACAAGGCTGGCAGCACCGTACCGACAAATGCTGGTGAGCCCACGGTGATCACCGCGCCAGTCACCGGTCAGCAGACGCTGATCTGGCCGAACGTGTCCGACTTGCAGGTCGACAGCACCTTCGACCTCAGGTTCCAGGTGACGCCCGATCCGGTGCTGCTGCCCGTGGGTTCGTCGGTGAGTAACACCGGGGATGCGTTCGCGAGCACCGATCCGCGGCAGGTCCCCAAGTTCACGGCGGCCGGTGCCCCCATTCCCAGCGGTAGCGTTCAGTCGGCGAGTTCGGGCGCTGCCGTCACGAGCATTACCGCCATCACGGTCGTCAAGGCCGAGCCCAGCCCAGAGCACGAACTGTTGCGCGGCATCCACGCCCAACCGACGGTCTACACGTTGACCGTCGCCAACAACGACGTCAACCCCACCAACACGACCACGCTGACCGACTACCTGCCGGCCGGCCTTGAGTTCCTGGGGTGCGGCGGCGTCGACAACAGTTCGGCTCCGGAGTACCCCGGAGCGCCCTCGCTCACGGGCACACCCGTGATTGCGCCCGCGGACTGTCCCCTCCCGGCGACGGTGCAGACAGTGTCGAATCCGTCTGCCGACGGAGCCACCACGTACCCCGCTGGTGTGTACACGAAGATCACGTGGAATCTCGGCAACTTCGCAGCTGGTCAGGTGCGCACCATCAAGTACGCCGCCGGGATTCCTTTGCGCTCGAACGTCACCACGTTCGCCGGCGGCACGCCCACCGCAGTGAGCCTCCTACAGACCGCGAACCTCAACAACAACACCGGTGCTTCGACGCGCGAGACCGCAACCGAGATCGCGCTCACCAACACCGCACGGATTTCGGGCACCTACACAGGGCCTGTTGCTAGTGGTGGAAGCACGAGCGTGGCTGACGACGATCGATTGACCGTCACCTCAGAAGACATCTCGCTGCAGAAGTCGGGCAGTCCCGGCACTTTTACCGTCGATGGCATCGCCACCTTCACCCTGGTGGTCCGGGTATCGGAATACGTGAGCGGCTCGGGCATCAGTGTGGTCGACACCCTCCCCGACGGATTCTGCCCGCTCTCGAGCACGACCAACTTCTCGACCGGAGCGGTTTCTCAGTGTGATGCGACGCCAGGCACCGATCCCACGGGTGCGACCTACAGCTCAGTTCAGCAGCAGGGAAACGGCACCTTCCTCATCACGTTCAGCGATCTTGCCGTCGCTACCAACGGCGTGGCCACGATCACCGTCCAGGCGCGGATGCTGAACACCTACCTGAGCAACGGCCTTCCAACGGTGGCCGGTGACTCGTTCTTGAACCGGGTCGATCTGACTGGCACCACCACCCCGATCCCGGGTACGGACGAGAGCGGCACGCAGGCGGTGAACGACACTTCGTCCTCGGGTCTCAGCACGACGCGGCTCACGATCAACAAGCTCATCCAGCCGCGCCAAGTGCCTTACACCTGCGATCTAGGCCCCTATGTCGAGTCGGATGACCCTGCCTACACAGCAAACGACTTCCTCTTCCGTAAGGGCGGTCGGATCTGCTTCGAGCTGAACGTCACCTTCCCCAGCGGCACCGACTCGCGCAATGTAGTGATCACCGACGTCATCCCCGACGGCACGGCCTATGAGGCCGGATCGGCGACGCAGATCGTCAACCCCGTCACACCGGCCTACGGCCTTGCGTTCAACGAGGCTGATGCGGCGTCGGGCGTCGATAACCCGACGTGGACCCTCGGCGATACCTCGGGCGCCGGGGGGCTCTATGTGCCAGCGGGAGCAACCTTCCGGGTGCGCTTTAGCGTGCTCGTGCAGCGGGCCTCCGACACCACCGGCATCGATATCAACGGCAACCTCATGAAGATGCGCTCGCAGTCGACCGCCGGTGCGGCGGAGTCTTATCGCGACCAGCTCGACTTCAGCATCGCGCCCGCGCCGCCCGTCGCCATCGTGAAGGGCGTCGCACAGGTCGAGGTACCCAGCGGACCGGTTGTGATCTATGACGACCCTGCAACGGCGCCCAACAACATCGATGGATCGACGGCACGTGAGGGCGACGTCGTCACCTTCCGCGTCGACGTGTCGAACAACGGCTCGGCGGCCAACGGCAATGACTTCGCGATCCGGGGCGTCGACGTGTGGGACGTGCTGGCGCCGGGCATCACCTGCGCGCAAATCTCGAACATCTCTGCGGTCAGCATTGATCCGGGGGCGCCAACGGGGGCTTGCACCAATCCTGGCGATGCGAACCAGCCCTCGTTTGCGGGCAACGGCACGCTGAGCGCCATCCGCTGGATCTTCCGCACCGGCGTGGCCGGCGACCCTGATCGCATCCAGCCAGGCTCGAGCCGGACGCTGACGTACGACATGCTCGTGCCCACACCCACCCGCGCTGGTTCGGTGCTCACCGACACCTCGTATGTGCGTTCGTTCGACGGTTTGACTGACGTCTTCGATGTGGTGTCGACCAACTACCCGGCCCAGAACGTCGACACCACGGTGCTCCCCGCCGATTGGGACGCGCTGCCCGCAACCGATCCCTCGAACGTCGTGATCCCTGACGTGGCGTTGAGCAAGGCGATCACCGGCACCGGCATCACCGACACCGGCAACTCCCAGCTGACGCAGGCGGTGAACGGAGAGACCGTGACTTACCGAATCGGCCTCAATGTGCCGGGCCGCACCACAATCTTCAACGCACAGGTCATCGACCCGTTGCCGGCATCGCTCTCCTTCGTCAGTGCTTCTGCTGGCTTCTCGAGTACGGGGGCCTCTCCGGCTGTTGGTGCGCTTCCGGGAACCGTCACGCTCAACGCCGCCGATGGCACTCTCACCTTCCCCGCGACCTACACCAACGCCGATGACGCGACTCATCGGTTCGAGGTCATCGTGGTGGGTCGGGTGACTCCGTCGTCGACCACAGGCGCCAAGCCGAACACAGCGACTTACTCGAGTCGGGCCAGTGTGGGCGGCACAGCCCTGACGGCCAAGACGGCGATTGCGTCGATCACCGTGGTGGTGCCCTCTCCCACACTTACCAAGAGCAATGGCAGTGGCGGCACCGTCTCAGGTGGCCAGAACGTCACGTACACACTGCGAGCAGCCAACGCGGCTGGCCGGCCGGCCATGCACGACACGATCGTGGTCGACTGCGTCCCGTCGGGACTGGTGTTCCAGTCATACGGCGTGCCGACGCAAGGGTCGACCTCGGCCGCGATACCCGGCGATGGATCGAACGGCTGCCCGCTCCTTACGACCAAGCTCACCTGGAATGTCGGGTCGGTGGCTGGCGGTGCCTTGCCAACTCTCACCTATGTCGTGCAGGTGACCACCGGTGCGTCAGGGCAGGTGGCGTACACGAACAGCGCCTCCCTCGTCGGCAGCTCCTTGCCGAATGGCGTGAACGATGGGACGGTCGAGAGGGTCGTCTCGGATGCCAAGGTCAACACGGTGACGGTGAACGGCGCCACGATCACCAAGACGGTGGCGCCCTCGTTCGCCACGATCGGTCAGGTTGTCACCTTTACCGCCAGGGCAACGCTCCCGTCGAACATCAACTTCTACAACGCCTCGATCATTGACCAGCTGCCAGCGGGCTTCGATCGAACAACGGTGACGACCGACTCGGTGACGTGCGTGAATGCCGACACGACGGCCTGTTCTCTGACCGCCACCGAACTCACGAAGATTCCGCAAGGAGGCGGCTCCACCACGATCGGCTGGTTGATGGGCGATGCGCTTGCGAACTCACAGGTGCGGACAGTCACCGTCGTGTACTCGGTCGCTGTCCTTGACCTTGCGGGCGTGAATCGCAACGCCACGTTGGTGAATAGTGCACGAGTGAAGTGGGATACTTCCGCCACTCCTCCACCCACCTCGGCGGGTGCCACATTTGGTCAGCAGTCAGCCGTTCCTGCCTCGGCCACCGTGACGGTGCAGGAGCCTTTGCTCTCGATAGGGAAGTCGGTCACCGACACCACGCCCGCGCCTGGTCAGCCGTTCAGTTACACGCTGACCGTCACGAACTCGGGGGCTGCCAACGTCAGTACGGCCTACGACGTCGTCGTTACCGACGTGATTCCGACCGGTGTCATCGTGCAGACCCCCCTACCCGCTGGGGCTTCCATCGCTGGTGCCGGCGCCAATGGCGGCGGCACCATCACGTGGACCGTGCCCGCATCGATCGCGGCTGGTGCATCACGCACGCTGACGTACAACGCGCTTTTGGCACCCTCAGCGACTCTGGCAACATCGGCCCTCACCAACACAGCCGACATCGGCAGCTACCGAAGCCAGCCTGCAGCTGGCCGAACGTACGACGGACCGTCGACGACGGCTCAGGTCACGCCGGCCTTCCCTGCCTTCACGGTGGTGAAGACGATGCCGTCTGGGTCGCTCGCCTACATCGGCGACGCCTTCACGTGGCAGATCGCAGTGACCAACAGCGGCAACGCCGATGCCTTCGACGTGGACGTGAGTGACGTGCTTCCACCGAACTGGAGTTTCGTGGCCGGTTCGGCAACGGTGAGCATCTCCGGTGGTCCTACCCAAACCGTCGTCCCCACTGGCAGCGCGATCGTGGGGGCGGTTCAAACGCTGACGTTCACCGATCTTGGTGACCTCGCGGTGGGTGAATCGCTCGTGATCAGGCTGAATACAGTGCCGAGCACGGCCGTCGTCATCGATCCCACCGTTGGATCCACCATTGCGCATACGAACTCCGCGGTGGCGACCGGCGATGACGTCACCGGTAGCGATCGCAATAGTTCCGGTCCCTACACGGGCTCAGGAAGCGCCGCCGCACACATCGACAAGGCTGACGTTGCCATCGTTAAGTCGCACACGGGTGCTGTCGTGGCGGGTAGCACGTTTACCTGGAATCTCACCGTGAGCAACGCTGGAACCGACGTGGCTGTGGGCCCGTTCATTGTGAGCGACGAAGTACCGGCTGGTCCGGCCCTGGTCTCAGCGGGCGGAACCGGATGGTCGTGCTCGGTTGTCGTGCGTCAGGTGACGTGTCAGCGGACCAACCCGCTCAATACTTTGGCCTCGGGTGCTTCGTTCCCAGCGGTCCAGATCGTGATGCAGGTCGACAGCGATGTGGCGTCGGGCACCTCTTACGCCAACTCGGCCACGGTGACCAACCGCACCTACGACCCCGTCACGGGCAACAACAGTTCGAGCGACGACGTCACGGTGACCACCCGAGCCGATCTCGCCATCACCAAAGCGCTCAGTGGTTCCCTCGTGGCTGGTGAAGATGCCACGTACACCCTGGATGTGGTGAACAACGGGCCTTCAGTGTCGCGCGCCGACATCGTGGTGAGCGACACGGTTCCCGCGGGAACCAGCTTCGTCAGTGCGTCCGGCCTCGGATGGCTTTGCCCGGAGTCTGGTGGCGTGATCATCTGCACGCGCAACGCCGACCTTGCGGCGGGCGCACCGGCGGATCGGATCACCGTGGTGGTGGCGGTTGATACCGCCCGAACCGCGGCCGTCGTCAACACGGCCACGGTCACAGGTCCCACAACCGACTCGGTGCCGGGCAACAACTCCAGCACCGTCACCACCACGCCTGGCACCTCGGCCGACCTGTCGTTGGCAAAGGTGTCGGTTGGATCGGTCGTTGCGGGTGAGACCGCGACGTATCGCTTCACCGTCGATAACGCCGGGCCTTCCGACGCAGCTGCGGTGTCGATCAGCGATGACCTGCCGACCGGTCTGACCTACCAAGGTTTCACCTCGATCGACGGCACCTGGAGCTGCTCGGCGGCGTCCGGAACTGTCACGTGCAACCTGTCCGGCACGTTGACCGAGGGCGGCACCGCGGTGGTCGAGGTGGATGTCGACGTGGCCTCTAACGTACGCGGATCGATCGTCAACACCGGTGAAGTGACGTCGACAACGCCTGACCCCGATTCGTCCAACAACAGCTCGACCGACAATTCAGAATTCAGCACAGACGCCGATCTGGAGATCACCAAGTCGCACACCGGTAGTGCTGTGGCTGGCGAGAACGTCGAGTTCACGCTGGCGGTGCGCAACAACGGCCCCTCAGACGCCTTGGGCGACATCGTGGTCACCGACGTCTTGCCGGACGGGCTCTCCTATGTGAACGCCACCGGTTCGGGATGGTCGTGTGACGAGGCTGCAGGCACGGTCACATGCACGCGGTCGACCACAGTGGACGCCGGAAGCCCGGCGCCCGATATCACGCTGACGGTGAAAGTGGACCCATCCGCTGGTCCGGCGACGATCACCAACGTGGCGTCGGTCGACTCAACCACCACGCCCGACACGATCCCGGCCAACGACTCAGATGATGATGACCTCGTCGTCACCGACGAGACCGAGTTGACGGTCAGTAAGACCACTACTGGCGACAACCCCGTGGTGGCTGGCGAGCGCACGGCGTTCTCGATCATCGTGACCAATGACGGGCCTTCAAGCGCCGACAACGTCACCGTGATCGACACCCTGCCGACCGGCTTCGCCGATCTTGTGATCACCGAGAACGGTTGGGACTGCGATCCGCCGGTCGGACTTGTGATCACGTGCCGCCTGGCCGAGCTGCGCCCCGGCGATTCGCCGACACTCGTCATCAGTGCGCTGGTCACCTCGGATGTGATCGATGGCACCACGCTGACCAATGCGGTTGAGGTCTCGACGTCGACACCGGGCGATAGCCCCGCTGGAAACAGCGACACTGCCGCCGTCGATGTTGTGGCGGAAGCCGATCTGATTCTGGTGAAGACCGCATCTACTGGTTCCGTCGATGCGGGCCAGGGCGTCACCTACACGCTGAAGGCGTCGAACGATGGATTCTCCGACGCGGTGGCCGATGTGAAAATCACCGACGAGCTACCGGTGGGCGTCACGTACATGTCGAACGGGGGTCCGTGGACCTGTGTGGCGGGCTCGGTCACGGCGACCGGTCAGACCGTGGTGTGCACGCTCGATGCTGGCCTGGGGATTTCTGCCGGCGGTAATGCTCCTGATCTGACGATGCTCGTGCAGCTGGGGGCTGATGCCGATCCGGGCACCTACACGAATGTGGCGACGCTCACTTCGGGCACGACGGATCCCGACCCCGACAACAACGTCGACAGTGCGGTCGTCACGGTGGGTCGACTGGTTGATCTGGTCGTCACCAAGTCGCACACCGGCAGCACCTTGATCGGTGACGAGGTCACCTTCACCGTCCGCGTGACCAACAACGGTCCGTCGGAGGCCCGCAGTGTGGTGTCGGTCGACACCCTTCCCACCGGCCTTTCGTTCGTCTCGGCTGACGGAACCGCTGACGGCTGGACCTGCAACGAGGTCGCGGGTGTGGTGTCGTGCGCGCTTGCCGATCCGCTGGCACCCGACGACTACGCCGAGTACACGGTGACGGCTGAGGTGCTTGCGGGTGCCTTCCCGACCGCCACGAACTCGGTGACGGCCGGGTCGGACCTCGGGGATGAGGTTCCCGCTGACAACACCGCTACCGATGTGGTTGAGGTGCCTGCCCTGGTCGATCTGAGCGTGACTAAGACGCACACCGGAACGTTGACCGTTGGTTCGACCGGCACATACACGATCACCGTGTCGAATGCCGGACCCACCGACGATCCGGGCGAGATCACTCTGGTCGACACCCTTCCCACCGGCCTGTCGTACGTGTCGGCCTCCGGGACGGGCTGGAGCTGTGATTCAGCCGGGCAAGTAGTGACGTGTACGAAGGCGGACGGTTTGGACAGCGGTGCCGACTCGTCGGTGTCGCTCGTTGTCGATGTGCTCCCGGCAGCCGCCCCTGGCGTCACCAACGCGGTCACGGTGGTGACGACGTCGACTGAGACCGACGACACCAACAATGACGCCGCTGACCCGACCGTGGTGAATCCGGTGAGCGTTCTGACCATCCGCAAGGACGTCGTCTCGTTCGCGGGCATTACGGCCACCTACCGGATCACGGTGGGCAATGACGGCCCGAACGCTACGACCGCACCGATCATCGTGCGCGACACGCTGCCGGCCCAACTCACGTACGTCTCGTCCAGCGGTGCGGGATGGAGTTGTGCATCGGTGGCGCCGGTGGTGACATGCACGAGAGACGCCTCGCTGGCCGTTGGCGCCACGAGTTCGCTTGTCGTTGTCACTTCGGTGGACGCTCGGCCGGGCACCACCATCGTGAACGTGGCGACGGTTACGGGCGGCACAGGCGGTGCGTCGGCAGGATCGATCCCCAGCGATGACGCGACTCTCACCATGCCCGCTCAGATCTTGCCCGCGACCGCGCAGACGGGAGCCGATGTGCTGCGCTCGCTGGGCCTGGCTGCGGTGCTTGTTGCGCTGGGTGCCGTGTTGCGCGTGAAGGCACGCGATCGACGGGCTGTCTGAGAATTCAGGCGCGTGGATGGAGTTCGGCTAGCCGCGCCAACGATTCGTGGCGCTCGGCTGCGTGGTCGACGATGCGATCGGGGTAGTCCGCCGCCAGGAGCGGGGCGTTCCACGGTTCGTGCGCATCAGCACCGGCCAGCGCCCGGAGTTCGGGAACGTACTTGCGGACGTAGTCGCCGCTGGGATCGAAGCGCAAGCCCTGCGTGACCGGGTTGAAGACGCGGAAGTAGGGCGCAGCATCGGTTCCGGTGCCGGCCGTCCATTGCCAGCCGTGCTGATTGCTGGCCAGGTCGCCATCGCGCAACCACTCCATGAAGTGGGCAGCACCGCGTTGCCAAGGCAGGTGCAGATCCTTGATGAGGAAGGAGGCGACAACCATGCGGACCCGGTTGTGCATCCAGCCTTCGGCACGCAACTGCCTCATACCTGCGTCGACGAACGGGTATCCGGTTCGCCCCGCGGTCCATGCAGCGAACTGTTCGTCGGCCTGATCGCCATCATCGATCCTCATCCCTGCCATGTCGTCGCGCAGGCTGGCTCGGGCAGACCGGGGGGAGTGATGCAGCACGTCGGCGTAGAACTCCCGCCAGCACAGTTCCTTGCGGAACACCTCGTGGCCTCGTGCATCCCCCAGGGCCTCGAGCATCGTGCGCGGATGGATCTCTCCCCACCGAAGCGCCGCCGAGAGCGAGGAGGTGCCGGCCAGATCGGCACGGTTGCGATCCTCGGCGTAGTCGGCCAGCGGACCCTCGATGAAGCGCTGCCAGCGATTGATGGCCGCTTGCTCACCCGCGGACGGCAGTGCGAGGCCATCAGGAGCAGATGCCGTCGGCCACGGGTCGGAGGCGGCCTCGAGCCACATGGGCGAGGCGGCCTCGACGGGGCGTCCCCAACCGTGCTCGCACCAAGCCCTGCAGAAAGGAGTGAAGACGCGGTAGGCGGTGCCGTCTGACTTGGTGATGGTGCCGGGATCGACCGCGTACGGCGAACCCTCGGCTACCAGCGCGACATCGTCCATCGTCAGCGCTGCCTTCACCGCGGAGTCGCGTGCGCTTCCGTAGGGGCCGAAATCCGAGCTGATGAACACCTGTGAGGCTCCGGCTTCGGCGGCCACTCGGGGAATCACTGTGGTCGGATCTCCTTGGCGCACCACGAGACGACCGCCCAGTTGGTCGTCGAGGGCTCGCAGTGAACTGAGCAGGTAGGCCCGGCGCACCGGTCCGGCCGGCCCCCAGAGGGCCGGGTCGATGACGAACAGGCCGAGCATCGGCTCCGATGTGCTCGAAGCTGCCGCGGCCAGTGCGGGATTGTCTCCGAGACGGAGGTCGCGCCGGAACCACAAGAGCGTTGATCCGGCCATGCCACGCACGTTAGGCCGGGCAGGCACCGCACGCATCCGCACACGATGACCCGAACGCGAGCGGGCCTCGATACTGTGGACCGGTGAGCGGCCTCATCGACACCACAGAGATGTACCTCCGCACCGTGTATGAACTGGAGGAGGAGGGGATCACCCCTCTGCGGGCCCGCATCGCCGAGCGTCTGGGCCAGAGCGGCCCCACGGTCAGTCAGACAGTGGCGCGATTAGAGCGCGACGGTCTGCTCACTGTCGAAGGCGATCTTCATCTGGAGTTCACCGATGCCGGTCGCGACATGGCCACGCGGGTGATGCGCAAGCACCGCCTGGCCGAATGCCTGTTGGTCGAGGTCATCGGCCTGGCGTGGGAGGACGTGCACGCCGAAGCCTGCCGCTGGGAGCACGTGATGAGCGAGGCGGTCGAGCGCCGCATCGTCGAACTTCTCAAGAATCCCACCGAGTCGCCCTATGGGAACCCCATTCCCGGGCTCGATGAGCTCATGGGTGGCCACAGCGAGGGCGGGTCCCAAACCGGTCTAGTGGGCCTCGATGTGGTCGCCGGGGAAGAGACCCGTCGCGTCACCGTGCGGCGCATCGCCGAGCCGATCCAGGAGAATCACGACCTGATGATGGCCCTGCGTCGGGCCGGGGTGCAGCCGGGCGAGGTCGTCAAGGTCAACCGCTCGGCCGGAGGGGTTCTGGTGGGCAGTGCTGGCGAGTACGCCGAGCTCGATCTGGCCACTGCGGCCCACGTTCTGGTCGTTGCCGACGCCTGATTGTCGCCGCATCCCTCACTGAGCGTGAGGTTGAGGTGCCCGATTTCAGGGATTTAGGGCTGAGCTCATCCTCGCACCCGTGACTCTGCGTGCTTTGTGACGAGGGCCACGTTCCGCTGGCTGGGACAAGTCGGACGTCTCACGTAATGTGCTGAAGTCCTCGACCGACGGTCGGGGACGTCTGATGCCGACGCCGAATCCTGCCTGGCAGCAGACCGTCGCACTACCGCTGGCAGGAGCGGGGGACCCAAGAAGTCGGCCCGGGAGCATGTGCTGGGCCTTGGGGTGAAGCCGACCGTCGCTTTCACAGGCCGGCCGGCCGGGCCAACCTCCGGCCCGAACCCGACAGCTCACCTCGAAGGCGTCGGAGAGGGATTACTTCCTATGCCCGGACTCTCTGTGCGCTCAAGCGCACTCGCGGTCGGACTCGTTCTGGCCGTCACTCTCGTCAGCCCCCTTGGCCCGATGGCCTACGCCGACGACAGCGTCGTGGCTCCCGTCATCGATGCCCCTGGATCGACCGTTCCTGCGATCGAGGTGCCCCTCACCTCGGCGCCCGTCACGGTTCCTGTGAACGCACCTGTGGTGGCGACGACGTCGGTGCCTAAGGGTTTCATCGTCCTGCGCCAGGGATCGCGCAACCTCAGCGTGGTCAAGCTCGAGAAGCGCATCGGCGTCGTTCCCGCCGACAAGGTGTTCGATTCCAAGACCCGCAAGAAGGTCCAGTCCATCCAGGGCTGGGGCGGCCTTCCTGCCAACGGAATCGTCGACTACAAGACCGCCAAGATGATCTCGAACTGGCAGAAGAAGATGGCGGCGAAGAAGAAGGCCGCCGCCAAAAAGCAGAATGCCAAGTTCGCCCGGATCATTGCCGTTGCGAGCCAGTACAAGGGTCGCCCGTACCGCTACGGAGCCAAGGGCCCCACCGCGTTCGATTGCTCCGGATACACGAGTTTCGTCGTGCGTAAGGCCTTGGGCCGCTCGATTCCCAGCCAGTCCGGGGCCCAGAAGTCGCGGGTGACGAAGGTCAGCCGCTCGCAGGCCAGGGCCGGCGACCTCATCTTCTTCAGCTCCGGTGGTCGGGTCTCTCACGTCGGCATCTATGCCGGTGGCAACAAACTCTGGCACTCATCCCGCCCGGGCACCCGGACGGGTCTCGGCACGATCTTCAGCTCAAAGGTCACGTTCGGTCGGGTCGTCGTGTGACGAAGGCCCCGCCTGGGTAGGTGTGAACCGGACGCCCTCCCGTCAGCAACGCCCCCGATGAGCGATCCGTCCGGATCGTCCCGCCGGGGGCGTTGCTGTGCTCCGGGCGTGGGGCAGGCGGCCGATCGGCTATCAAGGCGCACTACCTGCGCACCGACACCACAGGGGGGCACACTGTCGCTCAGGCAGTCGTGCCCAGGCCTTGCTTCCCCCTGGCCTTTCGCACCTTCGGTTCTCGCCACGGCGGGTGCCCAGGCTTTCTAAGGGATCTGGTTCATGGGAACACGTCAGCGGCTCAGGGCCACCGTGGTGGGCGCATTGAGCATGGGGTTGTTCCTCGGTGGCGCTGTGATCGTCACGCCCAACGCGTCGGCGGACACCCCCGCCACCACGATCCCCGTGTCACCGGCCGACACGATCGCGCCGACCACACCGCCCGCGACGACGCCACCCGTGACCACACCTCCACCCACCACGACACCTCCCACGACGAAGCCGCCGGTGGTCAAGCCTCCGATCGTCACGTGCAAGCGCCCTGCCATCCCGGGCAACGTGAAGCCCTACCCGCGCTTCTTCCGCGAGACGACCAAGCCAGGCATGCGCGATGGTGGGGTGTTCGCCATCAACCACGTGCGCGAGGCTCAGTACCGACTCTCGTGGGGCAAGTACTACCGCGGCAAAATCAATGGCCGATACGACGTTGCGACGACCTACGCGGTGAAGCGCTTCCAGGCCAAGAACTGCCTGAAGGTTACCGGCGTCCTTGACCGCGGTTCCTGGGCGATCCTGATCCAGAAGACGATCCGCAACAAGTCGGCGATCCCCAAGGCGTGCCGTGCCAAGGGTTGGAACTCCTGCTACGACCGTTCGGCCAGGCAGGACCTGCTCTACCGCGATGGTGTGCTGTGGAACGCGTGGATGGTGCGCGGCGGGATGAAGTCGGCGAAGACCCGCACTGGCACCTACACGGTGCGTGCGCGCTACACCAGCAAGATCTCATCGATCTATGGCGTGCGGATGTACTACTTCATGCCGCATTCCGGCGGGCAGGGCCAGCACGGATCGGGCTTCATGATCGATCCGTTCGTCGGCCACTCGCACGGTTGCATCAACATGTACATCAAGGATTCCAAGGTGCTGTTCAACCTCACCAAGGGCAAGAAGCTTCGGGTGACGGTCTACGGCCGTTGGGCCTGAGGCCCGGCTGTTGGGCTTTGACGATCAGTCGGTGAGCAGCCGTTTGTCGTCCTGCACGATGTTGCCGCCGTCCACCACGATCACCTGTCCGGTGAGGTAGGAGGCTTCGGGGGAGCACAGGAACGCGATCGCTGCGGCCACCTCGTTGGCGGTCCCCGGACGGTTCAGCGGCGTCGCACGGCCCATCCGACGCTCCTCGTCGGTGGCTCCGGCGGTGTCGATCCAGCCAGGGGCGACGGCGTTCGACGTCACGCCGTGCTCCCCGGCCTCAACGGCGATCGCGCGCATCAGCCCAGTCATGCCGGCCTTGGCCGCCGAGTACGCGGCGTCGCCGGGGTAGGCGACCAGGGGGCCTGTCACCGAACTGACCATCACGATGCGTCCCCACCCGCCCTCAATCATCGATGGAAGCAGCGCGCGAGTGAGCCGGTAGGCGGAGGTCAGGTTGCGATCCAGCGACGAGGCCCAGGTGGCCGCGTCGGTGCCGAGCAATGTGCCGTTCTCGCTGCCGGTGGTGACCGACCCCATCCCTGCGTTGTTGACGAGGACGTCGACGGCCCCGGCGGCAGCGACCAGTGCCTGCACCTGGCTGCCATCGGTCAGATCGGCCACGACGCTGGTGGCCTCAATGCCGAGGGCGAGCAGTTCGTCGCGACGTGTGTGGATCCTGTCGCTGGTGGCCGAGATCACTACCTGTGCGCCCAAGCGTCCTAGTAACCGGGCGGCGGCGAATCCGATGCCCTCGGCACTGCCGCATCCGGTGACGAGTGCGCGGTGTCCAGCGAGGTCGGCGAAGGGTGCGGGGCTCATAACCCCAGCATGCCGTGTGAACCCTTCGCGAGGATCGCGTTCGTCAGGGCTACTTGTAGAGCGCCACAGCGCGGGTGCCGAAATCGCACGTCGGGTCGTTCAGGCAATTGGTGTTGGAGTTTGGCGGTGCGAAGGATGACGTTGAGAATCCCACGTACTCGACCTGCAGGGCAGCCTCGTTGTTCTTGAATCCGGCCCAGGGGTTGAGATCTGCACCGGTAAGGGGGTTCTTAGCGCCGACTGGTGCGTAGCAGGATCCTGTGGTGATGCTCGAGGACGATTGCTTCACGGCACACACGCGTGCGGACACGATGCCGGTGACGTTGATGTCTGATCCGTTGAAATTGGTGGCCACGGGAATCTGGATGACGTCGCCCACGAGGTCATCCAGGGCCGAACGGTAAGCGCTGCTGTTGGCCAAGCCACTGTTACCGGACAGTCCGGTGTTCCCACCGACAGCCAGGTTTGGGATAGCGACGCCTCCGTTGTATCCGCTCCCGACCCAAGCAGCCTGGCACCCCGCGTTGCCGCCTGAGCTCGGGCTGCCACCGGCGCACGTCTCGTCCGGGTTGTAGGCCACAGTGCCGGGATCGTTGAAATCTCCGTAAGCGCCTTGATCGAGAAAGTTGGTGAATCCCCACTGTCCGCTGGAGTTCGAGTTGCATACCTTCTGGGTGCGCGAGATCCAGACGGTGAAGTGGCTTCCGTACTGAGGAACGGTTCCCACGACCTGGTTGAGCTTGGTGATGACACCGGTTGCGCCCACTAGATCGTCGGCGCACGCGGCGAACGGCCGAAGGCCGGTGGCCACGCTCGGGACGTACACCAGTGAGGTGGCCGAACGCCTCGGAGACTGCTGATCGACACCCAGGATGAAGCCGAACGTGCTGGCGATGTTACGTCGATTGGTTACCGAGACCTCGACAGCCGCGTTGGTGCAGGAGACTGTGACGGATTCGACCACGGACTGCCCGGTCTTGTCGTTCCCAAGATTCGTTGTGTTTGCTGCCGCCTCGGCCTTGGCCTGGGCGCCGATCGACGTCAGGGTCGACGAACTGCATCCCTTGCCTGCCGGAAGGGCAGCGTTGACAGCGGCGCCGGCATCCAGAGCTGCTGCATCGACGGCGACCGAGAGCTGTCGCTTCGCGGCGTAGGCGGATCCGAGGTCGACCGCGAAGGCGGCCATCCCTAGAGCGATCACGGCGAGAATGGCGACGAAAACAGCGACCGCGCCGTTGTCGCGGCCCCTTAACTCGAGAACTCGCATCGGTACACCGCCTTCGATGTCAGCGTGAAGGTGTTCGCGAAGCCTGGTATCGGCATCGGCACCAGAAGTTTGGCTGGAACGCTTGCTTCCACCCGGATCGATTCGATGGCGCCCGAACCGTTGGTTGCCGAGCCTGCGCACACGCGAGTGTTCTGCTGACTGTTCGACATCGCCGTCTTGACGGTATTGAAATTGCTGCCGCAGGGCATGGATGTTGAA
>Ga0105048_10005805_pt1 | contig 19929 bp, 16 predicted proteins | sample MAT05_FD_78382 | JGI IMG/M metagenome (GOLD analysis project Ga0105048, IMG submission 78382) | Freshwater microbial communities from Lake Fryxell liftoff mats and glacier meltwater in Antarctica - MAT-05 | ecosystem: Environmental > Aquatic > Freshwater > Ice > Liftoff microbial mat | place...
CACCTGATCGCATCCGTGGTCGGCGGCCTCAGCCTGTGCGATCAACGACGCCGCGTAGTTGCCGGCGCACTTGGCCTCGCCGGTGCCGCCCGGCACGGCCCGCACATACTCCTTCGACAGCCATACGCTGACAGGCTTCACGCCGCGCGGGAAGTAGGCACCGGCCGGTGACGCGATAAGGACGAAGAGGTACTCGTTGGCCGGGCGCACACCGAGCCCCACCTCGGTGGAGAACATGAAGGGGCGTAGGTACAGCGACTTCTCGATGTCATCCGGCACCCAGGCCGCATCGGTCTGCACGAGCGCCTCGATCGCGGCGATGAACAACTCTTCGGGGAGTCCCGGCATCGCTAAGCGGGCAGCGCTGCGCTGGAAGCGTCGCGCGTTTTCCAACGGTCGGAACGTAGCGATGGTGCCGTCGACCCTGCGGTAAGCCTTGAGGCCCTCGAAGATCGACTGGCCGTAGTGGATGAAGTTGGTAGCAGGGTCCATCTGGATGGGCCCGTAAGGCACCAGCTCTGCGTCGTGCCAACCGGCACCCTCGGTCCAACGGATGAGCACCATGTGATCAGAGAAGTGCCGTCCGAATCCGGGGTCGGCCAGGATGGCGTCGCGCTGCGCCTGAGGCAGGGGCGTGCTCGTCGGCTTCAACGTGATGAGAGGTGTCGAAGTGGCCGCTGCGCTGCTCATGGACGGACCCTACCTGCGCTCGGCCGGAGCGCGGATGCGACGGCGGGTCGTCGCATCGTCCGACCGCGACGATGAGACGAACAACAGATCAGACCAACGCACGGGCGTGAGCCACGATGGCATCGCCCACCTGAGCGGTGCTCCGAGCGCCGAAGCCCACCCGCTCTGCGAGGTCGGCAGCCGCAGCAGCCTCGACGATGCCCGCCGCCTCGGTGGCGCCCACGTGATCCAGCAGAAGGGCCAGTGAGAGAACCGCGGCCGTGGGATCAGCCAACTGCCGGCCGGCGATGTCCGGAGCAGAACCATGCACCGGCTCGAACATCGAGGGGTTGACGCCGCTGGCGTCGATACTTCCCGACGCCGCCAGACCGATACCGCCGGCCACAGCAGCTCCGACATCGGTAATGACATCGCCGAACAGGTTGTCGGTAACGATGACGTCGTACTTCTCGGGCGCCGTGATGAAGAACATGGAGGCCGCGTCGACGTGCTGGTAGTCGACAGCGACGTCGGGGAACTCACGCCCCACCTCGGCCACGATGCGCTGCCACATCGCACCCGCGTGCACCAGCACGTTCGCCTTGTGGACCAGGGTGAGCTTGCGACGGCGGTTCATCGCCCGCGCGAACGCGTCGCGCACAACACGCTCGACACCGAATGCGGTGTTGATGCTTTCTTCGGTGGCCACCTCATGCGGGGTGCCCGTGCGGATCGATCCGCCGGCACCGACATAGGGGCCCTCGGTGCCTTCCCGCACCACGACGATGTCGCATCGCTCAGGTGTGAGCCCGGCCACAGGGGTGGACATGCCCGGATAGAGCTTGACCGGGCGCAGATTCACGTGGTGATCGAGGCGGAAGCGAAGCTTCAGCAGCATCCCCCGCTCAAGGAGCCCCGGTGGCACGCGCTGGTCTCCCACGGCACCGAACAGGATGGCGTCGTGGCGACGTAGCTCGTCGATGACCTCATCGGGCAGCACGTCGCCCGTGCGGTCGTAGAGCCGCCAGCCCAGGTCGTACTCGGTGCGCTCGATCGACAGATCGCAGGCCTGCTCGACGACGTCGAGGACCTTCAGGGCCTCCGGTACGACCTCTTGGCCGATGCCGTCACCGGAAGCGACCGCCAACGAGATCTGCTGGGTCATGTCGAGCCTTCCGAAGTAATTCAGCGGAACCGGAGTCGGAGCAGGTAGTGGGGCGGGCCCCAGCGATTAGTCGACGAAGTCGACCGAGCGGCCCGTGGTGGCGCCGACGCCGGCGATGATGCGGTCGACGACGTCCGGGCTGATCGCCTCATCGATGGTGAGCACGACCATGGCCTGTTCGCCTTCGCCCTTGCGACTCACCTGCATGCCAGCGATATTCACGTGCGAGTCGCCAAGCACTCCGCCGAGGTAGCCAATGACGCCGGGGCGGTCGATGTAGGTGAAGAACGCAATGTGATCGGCCACGAGCACGTCGACATCGAAGCCGTTGACCTCGACGATCTTCTCGCGCTGACGAGTACCGGCGAGGGTGCCGGCCACCGACACCAACGTACCGTCGGGCAGCGCAGCCTTGAGGCGGACAAGGTTGCGGAAGTCGGGGCTGTCGGGCGAGGTCGTCAGCAAGACTTCGACGCCCTTGTCGGCCGCCAACAGCGGTGCGTTCACATAGGAGACCGGCTCGTCGACCAGATCGGCGAACAGTCCCTTGAGGGCCGACAGTTCGAGCACCGAAACGTCCTGGTCGGCGATCTCGCCGAGAACCTCGACCTCGAGGGCCGACGGGATGCCCGCAGCCAGGGCCGTGACGATGCGACCAAGCTTCTCGACCAGCGGCAGAGCCGGGCGCACATCCTCGGGCACGATGCCGCCTTGGACGTTGACGGCGTCAGGAACCAGTTCGCCAGCTAGTGCCAGACGCACCGACTTGGCCACGGCGATGCCGGCCTTCTCCTGCGCCTCGTCCGTGCTGGCGCCCAGGTGCGGGGTGACCACGACGTTGTCGAGCGTGAAGAGCGGAGAGTCTGTGCACGGCTCCGTGGTGAAGACGTCGACGCCGGCCGAGTGCACGCGTCCATCCTTCAGGGCCTCGTACAACGCCTGTTCGTCCACGATGCCGCCCCGAGCCGCGTTGACGATGACGACGCTCGGCTTCACGAGCTTGAGGGCCTCAGTGCCGATCAACCCCACGGTCTCGGGGGTCTTGGGCAGGTGGACCGTGATGAAGTCGGACTCGCGCAGCAGTTCGTCGAGCGTGACCAACTTGACGCCGATCTGCGCGGCACGCGCCGGCTGCACATAGGGGTCGTAGGCGATGAGCGTGACGCCGAACGCACTCAGGCGCTGGGCGACCAGGATGCCGATACGTCCGAGTCCGACGACTCCGACGATCTTGTCGGCCACCTCGATGCCCGTGTACTTGCTGCGCTTCCACTGGCCGTTCTTCAACGCGGCATCGGCCTGCGGGATGTTGCGAGCAGCGGCGAGCAGGAGCGCAACTGCGAGTTCGGCAGCCGAGCCGATGTTCGACGTGGGTGCATTGACGACCATGACGCCGGCCTGCGTAGCGGCCTTGACATCGACGTTGTCGAGCCCGACACCGGCCCGCGCCACAACCTTGAGCCGCTTGGCCGCGGCCAGCGCCTCGGCATCGACCTGCGTGGCACTGCGCACCAGGATCGCGTCGACATCAACGATGCTCGACAACAGGGCGGCGCGATCGGCGCCATCGCAGTGACGGATCTCGAAGTCCGGACCGAGCGCGTCGATCGTGGCCGGTGATAGTTCTTCAGCGAGCAGGACGACGGGCTTGGCCACAGGGCTTCCTCATGTTCGGTGGTGCGGATACCAAGGCAAACGGGGATCAGCGGGTAGCGGTGCCCTCGACGTAGTCGGAGTCGCCAGACTTGACCCACGACATCAGGGCACGAAGGTCGCGCCCGGTGGCCTCGATGGGGTGCTGCTCGCCCTTGGCGCGCAGTGCCTTGAACTCCGGTGCCCCGGCATCCTGGTCGGCGATGAAGCGGTCGGCGAACGCACCGCTCTGGATGTCGGCCAGGACGGCCTTCATGTTCTCCTTGACGCTCTCGTCGATCACGCGCGGACCCGAGACGTAGTCGCCGTACTCGGCCGTGTCGGACACCGACCAACGCTGCTTCGCGATGCCGCCTTCGTACATCAGGTCGACGATCAGCTTCAGCTCGTGCAGGCACTCGAAGTAGGCAACCTCAGGCTGGTAGCCGGCCTCGATCAGGGTCTCGAAGCCGTACATCACCAGTTGCGAGGCACCGCCGCACAGCACGGCCTGCTCACCGAAGAGGTCGGTCTCTGTCTCCTCGGTGAACGTGGTCTTGATACCGCCGGCGCGAAGGCCGCCGATGCCCTTGGCGTAGGCCAAGGTCAGGGGCCATGCGTTACCGGTGGCGTCCTGCTCGACAGCGACGATGACGGGAACGCCGCGACCAGCGACGTACTCACGGCGCACGAGGTGACCGGGGCCCTTGGGCGCCACCATGCACACATCGACGTCGGCCGGCGGCTTGATGTAGCCGAAGCGGATGTTGAAGCCGTGACCGAAGAAGAGCGCGTCACCGGGCTTGAGGTTGGGCTCGATCGACTCGGTGTACAGCCGGCGCTGGGCGGGGTCGGGTGCCAGGACCATGATCAGATCGGCCTCGGCCGACGCCTCGGCGGGCGTCACAACGCGCAGGCCCTCAGCCTCGGCCTTGGCGCGGCTCTTGGAGCCCTCAGGCAGACCGACGCGGACGTCGACGCCCGAGTCACGAAGCGAGAGCGCGTGGGCGTGGCCCTGGCTGCCATAGCCGAGCACCGCCACCTTGCGGGACTGGATGACGGACAGATCGGCGTCGTCGTCAGAGAACATCTCGGCCACGGGGAGGCACTCCAGAATCAGGCGGTCGGGCGGGCGGATGGAACGGTGAAACACTGCGTGACGAGCCTGCCAGCGGGGCTGCAGAGGCTCCGTTCTGGCGCTAAGCGCCGCGTTCGAGGGTACGCAGGCTGCGGTCGCTGATGGAACGCGGCCCCCGGCCGATGGCCACCATGCCCGACTGCACCAGTTCCTTGACCCCGAAGGGCTCCAGGACGCGGAGCAGGGCGTCGAGCTTGTCGACGCTTCCGGTGGCCTCGATGGTCACGGCGTCGGAGGCCACATCGACCACCTTGGCGCGGAAGAGCTGGACGGTCTCCAAGATGTGGGAGCGGGTCTCAAGATCGGCCCGCACCTTCACCAGGATGAGCTCGCGCTGCACCGCCGACGACGCGTCCAGCTCGACGATCTTGATGACATTGATCAGCTTGTTCAACTGCTTGGTCACCTGCTCGAGGGGAAGCTCTTCGACGTTGACCACGATGGTCATGCGCGAGACCTCATCGCTCTCGGTGGGTCCCACCGCCAGCGACTCGATGTTGAAGCCTCGACGGGAGAAGAGCGAGGCCACGCGGGCCAGGACTCCCGGCTGGTTCTCGACAAGCACGGACAACGTGTGCCGACTCATGTCAGTCCTCCCTATCCCACACCGGCGCGGCGTCGCGCGCGGCGATAATGTCGTCGTTGCTGGTGCCGACAGCCACCATCGGCCACACCATTGCGTCCTGGTGGACGACGAACTCGACAACGACAGGTGCGTCGTTGATCGACATCGCCTTCTCGATCGTTGCGTCGACGTCCTCCGCCCGATCAACTCTCAGGCCCACGCATCCATAGGCCTCAGCCAGCTTGACGAAGTCAGGGATCTGCTTGGACTTCAGATCGGTCTCGGAGTAGCGCTCGTTGTAGAAGAGCGTCTGCCACTGCCGCACCATGCCGAGGCTGCCGTTGTTGATCAACGCCACCTTGATGGGGATGTCGTTGACCGTGCACGTGGCCAACTCCTGATTGGTCATCTGGAAACAGCCGTCGCCGTCGACCGCCCACACGGTGGCATCGGGCCGACCGACCTTGGCTCCCATGGCCGCGGGAACCGCAAAGCCCATGGTGCCCAGCCCGCCGGAGTTGAGCCAGGTCATCGGGTGCTCGTAACGAATGAACTGCGCGGCCCACATCTGGTGCTGGCCCACGCCCGCCGTGTAGATCGCCTCCGGCCCGACGATCGAACCGAGCCGCTCGATGGCGTACTGCGGCGACAGCTCGCCCTCAGGTGCGGGTGCGTAGCCCAAGGGGTAGGTCTCGCGCCAAGAGTCAACGCGCGACCACCACGCGCCGTAGTCGCCCACCCGGCCGGCCTCGTGCTCAGCCTTCAGGGCAGCGACGAGGTCGGAGATCACCTCGCGGGCATCGCCCACGATCGGCACGTCGGCCACCCGGTTCTTGCTGATCTCGGCCGGGTCGACGTCGGCGTGGATCACCTGGGCGCCGGGGGCGAAGCTGCCAATCTTGCCCGTGACGCGGTCGTCGAAACGCGCGCCCAAGGCGATGAGCAGATCGGACTTCTGCAGAGCCGTGACCGCGGCCACAGTGCCGTGCATGCCGGGCATACCCAGGTGCTGCGGGTGGCTGTCCGGGAAAGCGCCGCGCGCCATCAGCGTGGTGACCACGGGGATGCCCGTGAGCGCAGCAAGCTCCATCAGCTGTTGCGACGCACCGGCCTTGATCACGCCGCCACCCACATACAGCACGGGGCGCTTGGCCTCGACGATCATGCGCGCTGCTTCACGCACCTGCTTGGCGTGCGGACGCGTGACCGGGCGATAACCCGGCAGGTCGATGTGGGTGGGCCATTCGAAAGTGGTCATGGCCTGGAGGGCGTCCTTGCTCACATCGATCAGCACCGGACCCGGGCGCCCCGTGCTGGCGATGTGGAAGGCCTCGGCCACCGCGCGCGGGATCTCTGAGGGGTCGGTGACCAGGAAGTTGTGCTTGGTGATCGGCATGGTGATGCCGCGGATGTCGGCCTCCTGGAAGGCATCGGTGCCGATGGCATTGCTGGGCACCTGACCGGTGACCGCGACCATCGGAACCGAGTCCATGTAGGCATCGGCGATCGGAGTCACCAGATTCGTGGCACCCGGGCCCGAGGTGGCCATGCAGACGCCCACTCGTCCGGTGGCCAGGGCATAGCCCTCGGCCGCGTGCCCGGCGGCCTGTTCGTGGCGGACGAGGATGTGACGCACCTGCTCGGAGTCGAACAACGGGTCGTAGGCGGGCAGGATCGCACCGCCAGGGATCCCGAACACGGTGTCGACGCCAGCGTGCTCCAACGAGCGGATCAGGCTCTGGGCGCCGGTCAGCTGCTCACTCATCGATCGTCCTCAAGCTCAGTCGTGCGGGGAATCGGGGCTTTCATGCAGTGCTGGCGAACTGGTGCAGGCGAACTGGTGCAGGCAACAAAAAAGCCCCTCGGACCATCAGGTCGGGGGGCGCGTCGCGAGAAGCGGAGACGTCAGACGACGCGCCCGTTAATTACGACGATGGAACCGAGGTTCAGATTGCTCATTGGTCCACCCTGACGCATGGGCAGGGTATCGGTCAACCCCTAGTGGCAGACGGCACCGTTGGCGGCCGAACCCACCATTCGCGTGTACTTGGCCAGTACGCCCCGCGTGTAGTTGTGCTGGAGAGGCTCCCACCCTTGGCGACGCGCCGTCATTTCGGCCTCGTCGACCAACAGATCAATGGTGCGGGCGGCGATATCGACCCTGATGAGATCCCCGTCCCTGACGAAGGCGATGGGACCGCCATCGACGGCCTCGGGGGCCACGTGGCCAATGCACAGCCCCGTGGTTCCACCGCTGAATCGCCCATCGGTCAGGAGCAGAACATCCTTGCCCAGCCCGGCACCCTTGATGGCTGCGGTGATCGCGAGCATCTCGCGCATACCCGGACCGCCCTTGGGGCCCTCGTAGCGAATCACCACGACATCTCCGGCCCTGATGGTGCCGTTCTCCAGCGCGTCCAACGTGATGGAGAACTCGTCTGAGTTCTCCAGCGCGTCCATCGCTGGGCGTTCGCGTTCGAAGACACGAGCGGGGCCCTCAAACACCTTGGCATCAAACCCGGCCGTCTTCACCACGGAGCCCTCGGGGGCCAGCGATCCGTGCAGGATCGTGACTCCACCCGTGCGGTGGATCGGCTTATCGATGGCGCGGATGATCACGCCGTCGGGGTCTGGCGGCGCGATGTCTGCGAGGTTCTCGGCCATCGTTCGTCCCGTCACGGTCATGACGTCGCCATGCAGCAGACCCGCGTCCAGGAGCGCCTTCAGGACGACCGGCACGCCTCCGACGCGGTCAATGTCTGTCATGACGAAGCGGCCGAAGGGCTTCACGTCGGCCAGGTGCGGAACACGGTCGCCGATGCGATTGAAGTCGGAAAGGTTGAGTTCGACCTCGGCCTCGTGCGCGATGGCCAAGAGGTGGAGCACGGCGTTGGTCGAGCCGCCCAGCGCCATCAGAATCGCGATCGCGTTCTCGAAGGCCGGCTTGGTGAGGATCGTGCGGGCGGTGATGCCCTGACGCAGCATCTCGACGACGGCCTCACCCGATCGGCGAGCGAATCCGTCGCGGCGACGGTCGACAGCCGGGGGTGCCGCGCTCCCCGGCAGCGACATGCCCAACGCCTCAGCGATCGAAGCCATGGTGTTGGCAGTGAACATGCCGCCGCACGCGCCTTCACCCGGACAGATGGCCCGCTCGATCGCATCGACCTCATCGCGTGTGATTAGCCCTGCGGCGCAGGCCCCAACGGCCTCAAACGCATCGATGATGGTGACGTCGCGATCGCCGAGGCGACCCGGCATGGTCGATCCCGCGTAAAGAAACACCGCCGCCACATCGAGGCGCGCTGAGGCCATCAACATTCCGGGCAGCGACTTGTCGCAGCCAGCCAACGTGACCATGCCATCGATGCGCTCGGCCTGCATGACTGTCTCGACCGAGTCGGCAATGACCTCGCGGGAGACGAGCGAGAAATGCATCCCCGAGTGGCCCATCGAGATGCCATCCGAGACCGAGATCGTGCCGAATTGGAGGGGGTAGCCGCCGCCGGCGAACACGCCTCCCTTGGCCGACTTGGCCAGGCGTTCCAAGCTCAGATTGCAGGGCGTGATCTCGTTCCAACTACTGGCGATGCCGATTTGCGGCTTGGCCCAGTCGTCGTCGCCCATGCCAACAGCCCTCAGCATGCCGCGAGCTGCGACCGCCTCAAGCCCATCGGTCACGTCGCGGCTACGCGGCTTGATGTCAGGCGTCGAGCCGGTGGGCACCTGTTCGTCCTGAGAAGTCATGCATTCGACCCTACCGACCCTCTATTCCTTGTGCTCCTGGTGTCGGCGTCGGCGCAACGCCGAGGTCAGCAGGCCGATCAGGAAGCCCAGCATCAGGGCGCTGACGATGACCATCCACAGCGGCACCCGGTCGGCACGGAGGAAGAGGAATCTGGCATCGACCCGGTCGCCGTTCTGGATGACGAAGACCAGCGCCAGGATCGCCAGGACAGCCCACCCGATCCGGGCGGGTGTGATTCGCACGGTCTCGCGGGTGAACGCCTTGGGGCCTTCGGAGATGTTCTTGTCCTCCGGCGTCGGATCGAACGACATGGCCCTCCCTCGCGATGTTCAGGTGGTCTGTTCAGGCGGTCTGCTCAGGTGCTCATCAAACGCGTTAAAGCAGACCGTAGTGGAGCGGGCACAGGAGTTGGGCGCCTTTGCTCGCGGTCGACGAACACGTGAACGAAGAACGCTTCAGCTGCAGCCTCATCTTCACCTGTGGCGTCTTCCCCAATGAACAGCGCCACCTCGTACCGCACCGACGAGGTCCCCAGGTGCGCCACTCTGAGGCCGGCCTCGATCTGCTGGGGGAAGGCAAATGATCGGCTGAATCGACAACCCGACTCCACCGCAACACCGATCACCGGGCCGGAGTGCATATCGAGCCCACCCTCGTCGACCAGGAAACGGTTCACCACCGTGTCGACGAACGAGTAGTACTGCACGTTGTTCACGTGGCCGTACACATCGTTGTCCATCCACCGGGTCGGGATCACGATGCGGAAGGGGTAGTCGGTGCGTGCCGTGGTCATCAGGAGATCCTCACGATCTGTCGCAACGCGTGTCCGCTGGCAAGCGCGTCGAGCCCCTCGTTGATGGCGTCGAGACCGATTCGCTCTCCGAGGAGTTTCTCAACCGGCAGCCGGCCCTCGCGGTGCATGGCAAGGAACGAGGGGATATCTCGCGACGGCACACACGAACCGATGTAGGAACCCTTGATGGTGCGCTCGTCGGCGACCAGTTGCGCGGGTGACATCGACCACAGCGCGGAAGGGTGCGGCAGACCACCGGTAACCGTCGTCCCTCCGCGCCGCGTCGCGCGGTAGGCCGTGTCGAACGCGGGCACCGAGCCCGCCAGCTCAACGGCTAGGTCGACGCCTCCCCCGGTAATCTCACGAATCGCATCCGCGGCATCCCCGCTTGCCTCGACAGCGTCGGTGGCTCCCAACGACAAGGCGAGAGCCAGTTTGTCGGCGTGCACATCGACAGCGATGATCCGGCGACAATCCTGCGCGACTGCTGCGAGCACCGCGGCCAGGCCCACTCCCCCCAGTCCGACGACGGCGATGGTGGATCCCGGCGCGGCCTGCCCGGTGTTGATCACGGCACCGGCGCCGGTCAGAACCGCGCACCCGAACACGGCGGCGAGGTCCCACGGAAGATCGGGATCAATGACCACGAGCGAATGTTCGGACACCACGGCGTGCTCGGCGAAAGCGGAGCAGCCGAGGTGATGGTGAAGCGGGTCTCCCCCGGCATCGCGCAGGCGTCGATGACCGGACAGCAGCGTGCCAGCCGCATTCGACACGGCGCCGGGCTCGCACAGCGCGGGTCGACCCTCGCTGCACGGGCGGCACGAACCGCAGCCGGGAACGAACACCATCACGACGTGATCGCCCTGGCGTACCGAGCCGACCCCTGCGCCGACCTCGAGAACCTCACCGGCGGCCTCGTGGCCCAGTGCCATCGGCACGGGGCGCGGGCGATCACCGTTCACGACAGAAAGATCGGAGTGACACAGACCCGCCGACCGCACGGCCACCAGAACCTCGCCGGGACCTGGAGGATCCAGATGGACGTCCTCAACGGTCAACGGATGCGAGTGGGCAAACGGCGCCGCCCGCCCGACCTCGCGAAGGACCGCCGCGCGCGTCAGCACCATCAGTCGTTCGAAACTGTCGGCGTCATCACGTTCACCAGCGACTCGCCAGCGGCGAACCGCTCGAGCTGCTGCCTCACCAATCGGTACGCGCGGGGAAGAAACGCCGTGGTGTTGCCGCCCACGTGGGGGCTGATCAGCACTCCTGGCGCGTGCCACAAGGGATGGTTCGCGGGGAGGGGCTCAGGATCGGTCACGTCGAGCGCCGCGCGGATGCGTCCCGCGTTCGTTGCGGCCAGAAGCGCATCGGTCTGGACAACAGGTCCCCGGGCAGCATTGACCAACAATGCACCGTGCCGCATGGCTGCAATGAACGTGTCGTCGACCAGACCGCGCGTGGTGTCGGTCAACGGGCAGAGCAGGACGACGACATCGGCCTGCGGCAGCAGACCGGCCAGCTCATCAAAGCCGTGCACCTCGCCACGCGCAGTGCGCGCGACCTTGACGACGTCGACCTCGAACGGCAGGAGTCGACGTTCGAGTGCTTCACCCACGCTTCCGTAGCCCACGATCAGCACCGTGCGATCGGCCAATGCCTCATAGCGCCCGTGCAACCACACGCCCTCGTCCTGGGCCCGGACGAACTCCGGGATGCGGCGAAGCGAGGCGATGATCAGCCCGACGACGAGTTCGGCCGTGCTGGCGTCATGAACACCCCTGGCATTGCACAACGTGACTCCGGCCGGCAGGTGCGGCCAGACGCTGTCGACGCCGGCGGTCAACGTCTGCGCCACCCTCAGCGAGGTCATACCCGCCATCACGGCCAGCGTGGGTTCTGGACCCATGTACGGCGGGACGAAGAACTCGATCTCCTCGATCCGGGAGGGCTTTCCCGTGCCGTCGTAGACGACGACGTCGAGGCCGTCCGGCACCGGACCCACCACGACGTCCGCATCGCTCCACGGAAGGCACACCACGCTCACGACGGTGAGCCTAACGACGCGACTCGATACCCGTCCCATGCCACGTCGAACCAGGCGCATAGCGCCCCTAGGGTTCGGTCATGCAGATGCGCACCATCGCCGACATGCCCGTCTCGGCCATCGGACTCGGGTGCATGGGGATGTCGTGGATGTACTCGCCAAGCGAGCGCGATGACGACGAGTCGATCGCCGTCATCCACGAGGCCATCGATCTCGGGATCAACCTGTTCGACACCGCAGACGTCTACGGACCCTTCACCAACGAACGACTCGTGGGCACTGCGATCGCCGATCGCCGCGACGAGGTACGAATCAGCACCAAGTGCGGCGCCATCGAAACCGCACCCGGCACCGTGATCCGCAACGCCCGCCCGGAGTACATCCGCGAAGCCTGCGAAGCATCGCTTCAGCGGCTGGGCATCGACGAGATCGATCTGTACCTGCTCCACCGCCTCGATCCCGAGGTGCCTCTTCTGGAGTCGTGGGGCGCCTTCGACGAACTCAGGTCGGCGGGCAAGGTCCGCGCGATCGGACTGTCAGAGGTAACGGTCGCCCAGCTGGCCGATTGTCACAGCCACCACCGCGTCGATGCCGTGCAGAGCGAACTCTCGTTGTGGACGCGTGATCACATCGACACGGTGATTCCCCTCTGCGAGCAGGAAGGCATCGCGTTCATGGCCTACTCGCCACTGGGTCGTGGCTTTTTGACAGGAAGCCTGGCAGGAGCCACCTACGAGGACGGCGACATCAGGGCCACCAATCCGCGCTTCACCCACGCCGCCACCGCGCAGAATGCTCATATCGTTGAGGCCGTGCGGGCAGTGGCCGAGCGCAAGGACTGCACACCCGGCCAGGTTGCACTGGCGTGGGTTCTGGGTACCTCCCCGAACGTGATCCCCATCCCCGGCACCCGCAGACAACGACACCTGGCCGAGAACGTGGCCGCAGCCTCCATCACCCTCGACGACTCCGATCGTGACGTGCTCGACGCGCTTCCGCCTGCCATCGGTGCCAGATACTGAGCGGTCGACCAGCAGCCCGATTACCCGTTCGGGGGGTGGGGGCGTGCACTCGCCGCAGAGGCAGGGCACTCTGGACAGGTGAGACAACGGATCCTGGGGACAATCGCAGCGTCGGTCCTGATCGCGGGCGGAGCGACCGCCTGCTCCGGCGCGGCCGAGCCAGAGCCGTCGCCAAGCCCGAGCGCCGCACCCTCGGCCACGCTGACGCCCGCTCCCTCTGGCACGTCCGAATCCTCAAACGCGCTCCCCACTGTGAGCCTGGGCGGCGACATGACGACGAGCCTCACCATCCCCTGGGGCATGACCTTCCTTCCCAACGGATCGGCTTTGGTGGGCCAACGCCGCAGCGGTGAGGTGGTGCGGATCCCCACGAGCGGCGGAGCCCCACGCGGGGTCGGCACCGTGCCCGGAGTGTCAGCCGTCGGCGAGGGCGGGCTGCTCGGGTTGGCCACCTCACCGAAGTTCGTCGACGACAAGTCGATCTACGCCTACCTCACGACGACGGTCGACAACCGCGTCGTCCGTATGACCTTCGATGGTTCGACGCTCACCAACCCGCGCGTGGTGCTCAAGGGGATTCCTTCGGGCCCCACCCACGATGGCGGGCGCATCGCGTTCGGGCCGGACGGGAAGCTGTGGATCACCACGGGCGACACCGGCGACAGGTCGACGGCGCAGAACAGGTCATCGCTGGCTGGAAAGATTCTGCGCGTGAATCCCGACGGGTCGACGCCCAGCGACAACCCGTTCGGCAGCCCCGTGTGGGCCTACGGCATCCGCAACTCGCAGGGAATCGCCTGGGACTCCCAAGGCAGGCCCTGGGCCACCGAGTTTGGGCAGAGCTCGCGCGATGAGCTCAACCTCATCGTGCGAGGGGGCAACTACGGCTGGCCGATCGTCGAAGGCAAATCCGACGATGAGCGCTTCCAGACACCCTTCGTCACCTGGCCCACCGACGAGGCCTCCCCCAGCGGCGTGGCGATCATCGACGACGTTGCCTACGTGGGAGCCCTTCGAGGTGAGCGCGTCTGGCAGGTGGCGCTGACCGGAGCTCAGGCGGCCAAGCCGGCAGCACTTTTCGACGGCGAGTTCGGTCGGGTGCGGTCCGTCGTAGCGGCGCCAGACCGTGCGCTGTGGATCACCACGTCGAACCGAGACGGACGCGGCGAGCCGCGAGCCGGCGATGACCGCGTTGTCAGGCTCACAGTGACCGAGCGCGGCTGACCCAGCGCGGTTGACCCAGCGCGGTTGACCCAGCGCGGTTGACACAGCGCGGTTGACAGAGCGGGCTCAGACCCCCTCGACGGCACCCAGTTCGACCAGGATCAACTCGCGAGCCCGACCAGCATCGGCCTGACCCCGGGTGGCCTTCATGACAGCGCCGACGAGCGCACCTGCTGCAGCCACCTTGCCGTCTCGGATCTTCTGGGCGGCATCGGGATCGGCCTCGATCGCTGCCCGAACGGCCTCGAGCAACGGACCATCGTCGGAGACGATCTGCAGCCCCCTGCTGTCGGCCACCGCTTCGGGTTCGCCCTCGCCGCTGAGCACACCGTCGATGACCTGACGGGCCAGCCTGTCGTTGAGGCGACCTGACATGACCATGGCTTCGATCTTCGCCACCTGTACCGCCGAGATGGGCAGGGTCTCGAGCTCGACACCCTCGTCGTTGGCACGACGAGCGAGTTCGCCCATCCACCACTTGCGCGACGCGCTTGCATCCGCACCAGCGGCGATCGTCGCCAGCACAAGGTCCACAGCACCGGCGTTGATCACCGACTGCATCTCGAGGTCGGTGATGCCCCACTGCGACGCCAGGCGCTTGCGCCGCTCGGACGGCGGCTCGGGAAGCGTGCCGCGCAACTCCTCGACCCAGTCCGTGGCCGGAGCCACCGGAACAAGGTCGGGCTCTGGGAAATAGCGGTAGTCATCGGCATCGGACTTGATCCTGCCTGCGGTCGTGACGCCGGAGTCCTCGTGCCAGTGACGCGTCTCCTGCAGGATCCCATCTCCTGCGGTCAGTCGGGCCGCCTGACGTTGCATTTCGTAACGCACGGCGCGTTCCACCGATCGCAGCGAGTTGACATTCTTGGTCTCGGTGCGGGTGCCCAGCGGCGACTCGCTCGTGCGACGCAACGACACGTTGGCATCGCACCTGAGCGAGCCCTGCTCCATCTTGACGTCCGAGACGTCGAGTGCACGCAAGAGTTCGCGCAGGGTGGCCACATAGGCACGCGCGACCTCAGGCGCGTAGCGCCCCGTTCCGGCCACCGGCTTGGTGACGATCTCGATCAGCGGAATGCCTGCCCGGTTGTAGTCGACGAGCGAGAAGTCGGCGCCCTGGATGCGTCCCGTGGCTCCACCCACATGCAACGACTTGCCGGTGTCCTCCTCCATGTGGGCGCGCTCGATCTCGACCCGGAAGGTGCGCGGCCCTTCGTCGGTCTCGATCTCGACGTCGAGCCAGCCCTCGAAGCAGATCGGCTCGTCGTACTGCGAGGTCTGGAAGTTTTTCGGCATGTCCGGATAGAAGTAGTTCTTACGCGCGAACCGGCACCACGAGGCGATCGAGCAGTTGAGCGCCAGGCCGATGCGGATGGCTGATTCAACGGCGGTTCGGTTCAGCACGGGCAGTGAACCGGGAAGTCCTAAGCAGGTGGGGCACACCTGCGTGTTCGGCTCAGCACCGAACTCGGTGGCGCAGCCGCAGAACATCTTGGAGGCGGTGCCGAGCTCGACGTGAACCTCAAGACCCAGGACGGGATCGAAGTTCTCGATGACGTCCTCGTACCCCATGAGGGCCGCAGTGTTCGTGGCGCTCATAGGGACACCGCCTTCTGCAGGAGCGGTCCGCCCCAGCGATCGTTGAGCGCCGCCTCTAGCGCGGCTGCCACCCGATAGATCCGCTCATCGGCCATCACCGGGGCCATCACCTGCAGGCCGACCGGCATCCCTTCGTCGCCCAACCCGGCCGGCACGCTGATGGCCGGCCCGCCGTACAAGCTCGACGGCAGGGTGCAGAGGTCGGCCTTGTACATCGCGACCGGATCATCGGCCCGCTCACCGATACGGAACGGCTCGGTCGGTGTGGTCGGCGACACGAGTACGTCGACGCTCCCCCACGCGGCCTCGAAGTCGCGCGTGATGAGCGTGCGCACCTTCTGCGCCTGGCCGTAATACGCGTCGTAGTAGCCCGACGAGAGCGCGTACGTGCCGAGGATGATGCGGCGCTTGACCTCTGGGCCAAACCCGGCCGCACGTGTGAGCCGCATGACGTCCTCAGCGCTGGCATCACCGTCATCGCCGACGCGAAGGCCGTACCGCATGGCGTCGAACCGAGCCAGGTTGCTCGAGCACTCGCTCGGAGCGATCAGGTAGTACGCCCCCAGCGCGTAGACGAACGACGGGCACGAGACCTCGACCACCTCGGCGCCTGCATCACGCAGGAGCGAGACCGCTTCGTCGAAACGAGCCTGAACGCCGGGCTCATACCCCTCGCCCGACAGCTCGCGGACCACGCCGATGCGCATTCCCCGCACGTCGGCCCGGCGAGCCGCCGCCACGACGTCGGGCACGGGTGCATCGATCGAGGTGGAATCCATCGGGTCGTGGCCGGCGATCGCGGCGTGCAGGAGCGCGGTGTCGAGCACCGTGCGAGCGAAGGGACCGGCCTGGTCGAGCGAGGACGAGAAGGCGACAAGCCCGTATCGGGAGACCGCACCGTAGGTCGGCTTGGCACCCACGATGCCCGTGACAGCGGCCGGCTGACGGATGGAGCCGCCCGTGTCGGTTCCGATCGCCAACGGCGCCTCGTATGCGGCGACGGCAGCGGCCGAGCCGCCGGAGGATCCGCCAGGGATGCGATCGAGATCCCACGGGTTGTGGGTAGGGCCGAAGGCTGAATTCTCGGTGGAGGAGCCCATCGCGAACTCGTCCATGTTGGTCTTGCCCAGAATCACGACGCCGGCTGCGCGCAGTCGTTGGACAACGGTCGAGTCGTAGGGGGGCAACCAGCCTTCGAGCACCTTTGAGCCACAGGTGGTGGGCACGCCGGTCTGGACCAGCACATCCTTGAGGGCCAGCGGAACCCCGGCCAGCGGTCCGACAGCCTGGCCGGCCGCCGTCGCGTGATCAACCGCCCGCGCCTGCTCCAGTGCACCGTCAGCATCCACGTGGAGAAACGCGTGAACGGATGGGTCGATCGCTGCGATGCGGTCGAGGTGCGCCTGCGCCACCTCGACCGCGCTCACCTGCTTGGAGGCAATGAGTTCGGCGATCTCGACCGCGGTAGCCGTGATGATCTCGGTGCCGCTCACACTCATTCCTCGTCCAGAATGCGCGGGACGCGAAACCGGCCGTCCTCGGCCGCCGGCGCCTGGTCGAGCAGGGCCTCGCGATCCAGGGAGGGACGCACGACGTCGTCACGAAAGACGTTCACCACGGGAACGGCGTGCGTTGTCGGCGGAATGTCGTCGGCCGCGACCTCGGAGATGCTCGCCACCGCCGCGAGGATGACGTCGAGCTGGCCCGCATAGTGCTCGAGCTCATCCTCGGTCAGGGACAGCCGGGCCAGCGCCGCCAGGTGCGCGACGTCGTCGCGCGTGATCGAGGGCATGCAGCACTCCTGGTCATCACGGGATGGGTGCCGGCCGCTCGAACGTGCGGCCGAACTCGTTGCTCATCCTAGAGGCGCCCTGTGGGCCCTCCGTCGCCACCGGCGATCAGACCAGACGGAGTGGCCGAGCCTGCAGAGGCACCACACCGGCGGCACCCTCGGATGACCGATGGAGCCACGCGAGCGCTTCGTCGGCCGGCATGACAGGAGCGATGGCCCAGCCCTGCACCGCATCGCACCCCATGACCTGGAGTCGCTGCCGCACCTCGTCACTCTCGACACCTTCGGCCACCGACCGCAGCCCGAGCGCATGCGCCAGCCCGACGATGGAGCCGACGATGGCCGCATCGTCCTCCGATGTAGTGATGCGGTTGACGAAGGCGCCGTCGATCTTCACCTCATCGACGGGGAGACGCCGCAGCATCACCATCGATGCGAACCCGGTGCCGAAGTCGTCCAACGACAGCCGCACCCCAAGCTCGGCCAGTGCGTCGATCGAGTCGAACACGCGCGATGGATCGGCCATGAACACCGACTCGGTGACCTCAAGCTTCAATCGCGAACCCGCAAGGCCCCAGTGCGCCAAGCTGCGCTCCACGGTCTCGGCCAGCAGCATGCCGTGCAGGTCGCGCAGCGAGATGTTGACCGCGACCGGGATGTCATGTCCAGCGCTCTTCCAGATCGCCGCCTGTTCGAGCGCATCGTCAAGAACAGTGCGAGTGAGTCGATGCATCAGCCCGCTGCTCTCGGCCACCGGAAGGAAGGTGGCCGGCAGCAGAAGGCCGCGCTCGGGGTGGCGCCACCGCGCGAAGGCCTCTATGCTCAGCACCTCGCCCCGCGTGTTGCCTACGACGGGCTGGAAGTGCACCTCGATGCCGCCGTCGTCAAGCGCTCGACGCAGACCGCCGAGCATTCCGAGGCGGCTATCGCCGGTCTCGCGCTCGGTCCGGTAGAACTCGATGCTGGTGTTGTGCTCCTTGGCCAGGTACATGGCCACGTCTGCGTGACGCAGCAGTGTCTCGACGTCTTCACCGTGGTCCGGGTAGACCGCGATGCCCACACTGACGTCGACGTCGATCATCGAGTCGTCGATGACGAACGGCTCGGTGATCGCCAGCCGCACGCGACCAGCCACCTCGATCGCCGTCAGGTCGTCACCTAGTCCAGGTAGGACGACGGTGAACTCGTCACCACCTAGGCGGGCCACGGTGTCGCCGGGGCGAACCGCGGAACGGATCCGACTGGCTGCGATGGCCAGCAACTTGTCACCGGTGGCGTGCCCCAACGTGTCATTGACCTCTTTGAAACGGTTGAGGTCGAGCAGCAGGACGCCGACGCGGGTGCTCTCGCGGGCTGCGGTCTCGATGGCATCGGTCAGGCGCTCCATCAGCAGGCTGCGATTGGGCAGCTCGGTGAGGGAATCGTGCATGGCCGCATGATCCTTCTCGCGCGAAATCGCGGCAGCCTTGTACACCGCGAAGAGCGGGAGAAGGAAGAGCGGCAGAAGCTGCCAAGGGCCAAGAGCCACGAGGGCGATCACCGGCGATAGCACGAATACGGCGAAGTGCGTCAGGACGTAGTACCAGAAGTCCTCGAAGAAGGCCTCGCGGAACGTCTGACCCTCGTCGCCGCTCACCCCCGAGACAAGCGTGTTATTGACGAGGAAGTAGACGACCCATGTGAGAAACATCCATCCGATGTCGCCGCTGTCGATGGTGCCGATCCGTGAATCGATGGCCGGGGCGGCACCGAAAGCCACCACCACCAACCAGGCCGAAGCCAGGCTCACCGTGTACTGGCCCATGTTGAAGGCGATCTTCCATGGCGTCTTGCGGTGGGCGATCTCGGAGCAAAGGGTGACCAGCGCTTGTGCCACGACGGCCGGACCGATGCCGTAGACGTAGAGGATGGCGAAGACGAAGGCGTCCGAGACCACCACGCCATGGGGGTCGTTTCCTGGCAGCACCACCGGACGCAGCTCGGCGACGAGTGCCAGTGCCACCAGAGTGATCAGGGCGCCCATCTGCTCGATCCCCGAAAGCCGGAGTGTCGAGAGCGCCCACACCAGCGTGGCCAACCCGCCCCAGACGCAGGCGTGCCAGGTGAAGGCGAACAGAGAGGGCCGGTTCAGGGGCGGACGCCATGCATGAACCCCCATGGCGCCTCCTTCCTGAACCGATCGGCTGTGGCCAAGGTGCGCATTGGCACCGGACCGGCACACGAGGCTGGTCCGCTCTCGATATCGGGCGATGGGGGAGGTTTCTTGAGGTGCTTGGGCCGGTCCTGGGCCGGTCGTGCGGGGGCACGTGAGGTTCTCAGGCGTGGTCGGGCCGAACGGCCGCGTCGCGCGCAGCCTCTGGTCCTTGATCGAGCAGGGCGGCGAATCCGGCCGTCTCTAGAACCGGGACGCCGAGCGACATTGCTTTGTCGAATTTAGACCCCGGGTTCTGCCCCACCACCACGAACGAGGTGCGCCTAGACACCGATCCGCTCACCTTGCCCCCCCGCGCCTGCACTGCCTCGGTGGCGCCG
>Ga0105048_10005807_pt1 | contig 19928 bp, 16 predicted proteins | sample MAT05_FD_78382 | JGI IMG/M metagenome (GOLD analysis project Ga0105048, IMG submission 78382) | Freshwater microbial communities from Lake Fryxell liftoff mats and glacier meltwater in Antarctica - MAT-05 | ecosystem: Environmental > Aquatic > Freshwater > Ice > Liftoff microbial mat | place...
AGCTGCGGGTACTTCCGAAGCAGTTTTCGGCGGAGTTCGTACGTTTCTGCAACGTTCTTGGCTTCCACCGAAGCGGTCATCGCGATCAACGTCGTCTCGAGCTCTTCGCTGCGTTGGATCTCGCGTAGAAGTCGGCTTTGGTCCTCCTCGATCTTTCGAATCCGGAGTTCATTTTGAGTTCGCTCTTGCGACCCAACAAAGCGAGGATCGCGAATAAACTCCAACTGCTGGTTCATCTTATCGATGAGTGACTTCCGATCGGTTATGGCAGTCGTGTTTTCGGCTTTCACTACAAACTTCTCGGCAATTCGCAAGAGCGTGTCAGTGACGTCCCCACGCAAAGCCCCCATCGAAGATTCGCTAACGATGGAAGGAAGCACTTCCTGGCAGGTCTTCAAGGCCACGGTTGGATCGGCAGCTTTCTCTGCCGACTGTCGGACTTTTGCTAGCGCAGCGAAAACACGCGACTGACTAGCCCGGTCGTCCCCTTTAAAATTCAACGCAAAATCGGCAAAGGATTTGCTCGCTCGCTCGTAGTCCTGGGATTTGTAGGCCGTTTCCGCATTTCCATAGGCGTCGTCGGCTGATCCCTTCAGGAACCATTGGACCAAAGGGACCAGCAGAATTAAAAGGAGCAAGACCAAAAATCCATAGCCAACGATTCGAAACGACTCCCAGGCACTCTTCTTCTTGACCATGGGTTCGCGGACCACGACTGGGGCGAGATCCCGTAGATCAGGTGCCTCGATGACTTCCTTGACTCGCTTACGTTTCGACCGCTTGGTCTTCACCTCGACGACTTCAACCGCCTCCGCGACGACCTGCACCTCTTCGACGACATCGTTGACTTCAACGACTTCTTGAGGCAACAAATCCTCGACCGAATCGTTCTCGATTATGACGGGCTCGACGATGGGCCGTCCGCCGCGCAGTGCAGCCGATGGATCTGGACGGGCGCTTGCCAGCGATTGATTGAGTTCGGTTACCAACTTGGTCGCTTGAAAGCGAGTCAACTGCCCGTTTTCGACAAGCAGTTTTGCGATCGCTTCGGGGGTCACGCGTCCTTTGGACTGCTCCACTTGACGATGCAGCTCGGTGATGATCTCGGGATCGAGAAGACCACGACTCTCCAAAAGCGCGATGAATTGCGAGGCTGCCATCGATTAATCAAACTCCTCAACCACGGTCACTTGAATACTGTTAAAGCCTTTTTCGCGCCCCGCATCCAGCGCGGCAACCACCGCCGCATGAATGGACTCTGTGTGGGCTTCTACTGCTAGTCGTAAATCGTCGTCGTTGGCACCGGTCGAGAGCTCGCGTCGAGCATCTCCCAAGGCAATCAACAAGTCCTGCTTGCTCGTCGCTTGACGATCTTCACCGCCCGGTAGAATGATCGTGTAGGCGTTAAACTCATCCACCTGCACCCGAACCGTATCCAAGATCTTGTCCGGCTCTTGGTTGGCCTTGAGACTAGCCTTGTCGGACAAAGTAGGAGGTTCTTCGATGACCTTTTCGCTGGTGAACGAGGCGGTAATCATAAAAAAGATGAGGAGCAAGAACGTAACATCCACCATGGGTGTCATATCCATGTCGTCTTTCGGAAGAGCCCGCCTGACAAAAGCCTGCTCTTCGGGCTCGTCGTCATCCACTCGAGCTTCCTCGAGGGATTCCCCTCTGGAACCGCGAGATGGGGGAGCAACAATCTCCACAGCCATCGGCTGGTCCAGCGGACTGGCGGTGACTTCATCCGACCGACGCCCCGGATCGGAAGAGCGCGATGTCGAGGGGACCAGAGGCTCGAGCTGGATAGCTTCGAATACTTCCGTCTCTTTGATTTCTTGATTGACGGTGTCAGCCGCGTCAATGGGAACTTCGATGGTTGCATCGCAGACCGGACAACGGATACTCCTACCCAACAGCCGACGATTGATGGAGTGAATTTCTTTGCATTTAGGGCAGACGACTCTCAGGGACATCAGCTCGACTCCGAAACGGCAATGTTGATCATCTTGCCCTCTTCGAGCACTTCGGAAATAGCCTGCTTCACTTTCAGCATTTGCCCGGACGTTACATTTCCCTCGGCTCGAACCAAGACTTCCGATTTCCGGCCTGAGTCAAGTTCCAGCTGAATATACTCAGCGATTTCCGAAGCTTGTAATTCAGGGTCTTCGGAAAACGAAGTTCCGTCGCCACGAGCCACCAACGGCGTGTCACCCGTTCCTCGGCTAACCAAAATCGAGATACAGTTCTTGATCACCACCGAGCTGCCGTTCTTGGCCGGTGGAACGGGATAGGTTTTCTCCCCTGTCATTTTGGAGGTCAAAATGAAAAAGATCAACAACAAAAACACCATGTCGATCATCGGCGTAATGTCCATTTCATCGTCCAGGGGTGGACGATTGCCGAGCGACACCCGCTCCGATTCCGAGTCGTCGATAGGTTCTACTTCCAAGGATTCGTCTTCGACGGTTGCATCGTTCATGCAGGAAAACCTTTCAAGCCCTAAGCACTCTGGCGTGAACGGCGTTCTTCTCTCGCTAGACCGATCTTGAACGCTTCCAATGCTCTGGTCAATCCAGAGGCTACCAGATCTTGCATGTGTTGGATGCGATTAGAGATACTGGCCATTGCCATGACGAGGGGGACTGCGATAGCAAGCCCGATCGCAGTCGTCTCCAAGGCGACTCGAATGTCCCCTGCTAACTCCGAAGGACTGACGTTAGCTGCCGAGTTCAGCTTGCCGAACGCTCCCATCATACCCATTACGGTACCGAACAACCCCAACATAGGGGCTGTCTTAATGACCGTCACAATCCAGGCGATACTGTAGTCCAAGTCGGCGATCACATCCCGCTGGAAACGGTCCAGAGTCAATTGACGCACTTTTTGAAAACCAAAGGCTCGATTCTTGCACGCAAACATCACCATCATGGGCAAGGCTCGAGTGTCCCCCTGGCAATTCTTTATAACGGTCTCGAAATCGCCTCGCATCAAGTCCGCTTCGATCGCGTCTAGAAAAGCATTTTGGGAGTCCTCGGTTTTGAACCGCTTTCGTCCCACGCGCGATATGACCAGCACGACAAAGTAAATGCCCCACAATGCGACCACTGCCAAAGCAAAGTAACAGCTGTTGCTTACAAAGTTGAGAAGAGCTGTTTTATCCATAAATGGAATAGTCCGATCAATTGAAAAGTTACCAACTCAAGGCAATCTCTATCATAGCCAAGTCACTCCTGTTTGAGGATTCCCCGCGACCATATTTCACGAAGGATTGACTCATTCAATCCGTGCAAGCCCAACATTTTGTTCAGGCGTTAGAATCAGACGTTAGAATTAGAACCCTTGGAATGAGGGCAAACTTTGCTTTCACTTCACGGTCACCACGGTGGGTCACACCTGCCGGGTGTGACTTTGCAACGCAGAAGCGACTTACGCGGTGGGCAATTTCAATCTCGCGGATCCCGGCTCTTCCGAATAGCCTCCGGGCTTTTCAGAATAGCTAGGAATATCCATACGGCTGAGAATGGCTTTTACGACTGCGGGATACGTCAAACCGTGCATACAGTTGTTGTGCGTCAGCGGGCATTTGACCTGTCCGCAGGGACGACAATCCATCGAAAGCTGCAAAATCGTTTCTGGACTGTTGTACGTTTGCGTCGTTTTCGGACTGGTTGGGCCGAAGAGACTAACCACCGGCCGGTTCAAGGCGACCGCCATGTGTCGTGGCCCGCTATCGGTGGAAACCACGACGTCCGCATGTTCGATCACTCCCTTGCTCAGACCGATCGGCAAATGCTCATAAGTACCCATACTGCGAACCATCGGGTGGGCTGCCCCAAAGGCGACGGCGTTGGCGCGTTCTCGGTCCGAGGGACCACAGTGCACGACCACTTGAATGCCGTGCTTGGTCGCTAACTCTCGAGCTGCCCGGCTAGCGTGCCCGACCGGCCAAAGACGCGATTCCGCCGTAGCCGAAGAGGTATTGAACAGAACGGTCTTGGCCGTCCAGGAAAGTCCTTGATCGCGATAGAAGCTTTCGGCCAGCTGCCGGTCCTGTTCGGAAACTGCCAGCTCCATCCTACGATCATCGGCCGGACATCCCAAACGCTTTGCAATGTTCAAATAGTAATCGATCGCCGGACTCTTTCGAAAATCACTTCCGGCGCTACATTGTGGGATGGGATCGGTTAGCAACCAGTTTCGACCATCCTTCATGTACCCAACTCGACGCTTGGCCCTCGAAAGATAACCGATGATCCCGGCCGACAAGGAATTTGGCAGCAGGATAATCATGTCAAACTTCTTTTGCTTCAAGCGCGATACCAGCCCTCGCCGGGACAGAGTGTTAGATTCCTTGGCCCGCGGCTTGTAAATGAGGGACGAATCGATCCAGGGCAAACCCGCCAATAACGATACGGGAGCGTATCGCCCCACGGCGCAAAGCTCTTCGATCTGGGGTATCCCATGTCGAATGGCACGTAGGGTGGGGGTGGCCATGCACGTGTCACCCACCCAAGTTGGAAGCAGAACAGCGACTTTCATCATTCTGGAAAGTCATAGAAAAATGGCCGGCTCGGTGTCAATAGGCATTGCCCCTCGTTCCCAAGCTCCAGCTTGGGAACGCCGTCCTGGAAGCTCTGCTTCGACGTCCTGACTGCCCCTGTTCGACGCTTAGGCGATCGCGAGGGTGAAAGATACCAGTTGTCGTTTGGGACCATTGTCCCGAACCAATCAACGGACGGGACATTGGTCCCATCCTACGGTAGTTTCCAATCTGCCGCTCGCCTTAGGACCGTTCGATAACTAACTGTCAGGTTTCGAGAGTAGCGTATGCTTCCAGACTTGCGATTTTCGACTCGAAAGCTGGAGGCTTACCCCATTTATTTGTTTGACTACTTCCCACTTCGACTCGTGAGGACATGCAAATTAGCATGCACTCAGAACGGGAAGCGGGAGCTTCCAGAGTGTGCGTTCCCAAGCCGGAGCTTGGGAACGAGATCTTGATGACACAGTCTACTTTTTGGCGTCTTGGAGCTTGGCTCTGAAATCCTTAATCGCCATCCTGTCCCGATTGCTTTTGCCGACGTAACGGAACATCTCTTTTCCGCTTCCATCCAATGCGACTAGGGCTGGAAAGTGAATGCTCTGGCCGTGAAAACTGTAGCCGTCGGGAACCGAGAATTGCGAAGCCAGTTTTGCATCAGGATCTCGGTAGATTTTCGGTGCTTCCTTCAATGTTGCCTTGTTCAAATGGCTTGCCCAGCCCTTGATCTCATCGACACTATCTGGCTTGATGAACAGATGCACCACGTCGGATGACTTGGCAGCCAACTGAGCGTAGTCACGCGTGTATTTCAAGCAAAGAGGGCACTCCGTTTTCAGCAAGAAGTGAAGGACAACCGTTTTGCCACCGTTCTCGGAGAGCTTGAACTGAGTTTCATCCAAAACCGACTTCAAAACAAAGTCTTTTGGATTCTCAGCCTGCGCTACCGAGCATGTAGTAAAAAGGGAACAAACCAATGCAATGGTGGACAAATTTCTCATTAAACAACACTCCGCTAAGCGAGAACTCATGGATCAAACTGGGATACAACGTTTCGTAGACGCTTCCAAGCACGATTTCCTTACTTGGGCGACTTCTTGCTTTGGAGTTCGTCTAAGAAGGATTGCAGATCATCCTTCATTTGCTCCGGCGCATTCTTGACAGCCTTCGTTTGCAACTCGATGGCCCTTTCGACGTTTCCTTGGATGTAAACCAAATGGGCCAGCGTATCGAGGATAGCACCATTGTCTGGCTCTTTGGCAACTGCTTTTTCAGCGGCCAGTGTCGCAGCTGCAATGAGAGGTTTCGAGAATTTTTTGTTGTCCGCGGCGGCCTCATAGACTGTCCATGCCAACTCATTCAGAGAGTTCGCTGGGATGTCTGCACTTTCTGATATCTCGGTCAGAGCCTTAGCTGCTTGCTCGTCCATTTTTCCAGAATCCGCAACGACGCCGATCAGCGCCTTGCACTTGGCGAGCGCCAGCTGCTGCTTTTGGGCTGGCTTAGCTGTCTCCGACATCTTCTCGATTTCCTCGAGAGCCGATTCGACTTCGCCATCGTTAATCTTGTTCGTGATGGAAAACATGTTGATCCGCAACTCCAAATCGTCAATCTGAGCCACGGTAGATTCATCGCCAGCCGCTTCTTCTCTAGCTTTGGCTAGGATTTTCAAGGCGGCTTTGACATTTCCGGTTTGCATGGGGCGGCTCACTTTAGCCATCAACAAATCGAATTGCTGCTTCTTTTTAAATTCAGCCAAATAGACCTCTCGATCCCATTTGTCTTCGACCAATTGATCGAGCGGTTCATCCATTTGCATAGGGTGACCGATCCACTCGATCAATCCCGTTTTCCCGACGATGAAGCAGGTTGGGATGCCGTTCTGGCCGGCGGCGTCCATGTAGTCTTCGTACACGGATTTATCCGGGTCGGTCGTCAAGCAATAGGCGCTGGTGAGCTTGGCATAGGTGTTCTCCGAATCGTCTTTTGCGGCACCTCGAACAGGTTTTTCGAGGAAGCCTTCCACCGTATCTAGATCTTCATCGCTTACACTGATTAGCTGAACCCCTTTATCTGCGTACTTCTCCTGCGTGGCAGCCAGATGGGGCATGCTCATCACGCATGGGCCGCACCAAGTTGCCCAGAACTCGACAACGTAGACCTTGCCCGCTTCGAATTTCTGCACCGGTTTGAACTTGTCGTGGCCGTTGCTGACCCAATGCTCGATATCCAGCTTCGGCGCTTTGGAACCAATCGTAAGATCCTCCGCACGCGCCATCGAAACGCTACTCATAAGTATCGCCAAACCCAGCGTCCATCGACTCAATTTTTTCGACATGGTTGTCTTTCCACTTTCTGTAGTATGGGGTTCAATCAGCACAACATATTCCACCGCAATATTCCACCGCAGTTCAGCAACCATCGCTGGACTCGAGCTCGCCTGGAACCACTCACTAAGATAGCAGATGGCGAGTCGGCGATCAGTACCTCAATGCCCGGTTTTCGACGACTCTGGTTTTTTGCCGAAAACTATTTGAAGAAAAATGGTGGAAAAGAAGCACTCATGCAAAGATTTTTGAATTAGCGTAAAAAGGTTGGGTACAAATAAGACTTCGGAAAGCTAAAACCGAACTCCTCCTCGTCACTTTTTATCTTCTTGAGTTTCTCCATGAGTTTTTTTCACTTTCCTCGGACATGGTTTGCCGCAGCATTTCATGCGTGCACGATGCTGGTATTGTTTTCGCAGTCGGCCTGCCGAGTCGACGCCGCGTTGGTTTCCTATACGCTCGAAAGCACTTTTAACACGGCTACCGCTGGGCGGCGAGGAACTCCCCAGACTTTCGAAGGGATTGCTGTGGGGACAGCTTTGTCAAACTTGGTTCGCGACGGCATTCGATACGACACGAACAACCAAGTGGGCGGAGGGGGGTTAATCGTAACGAACGGAAATGCGGCCGTAACTCCTGGGGAAAACACCCTTCGAACCGTTTCCCCAGTTAACTTTCTTGGTGCCGCAGCCCCTGGAAACTTTGACACTATCACCAACACTTTTGTGTTTGACTTCCTGACTCCCGTAAGTGGTGTGGGGCTCTACATCATTTCGAATGGTTTTTTTTCCTCAGGAGAAATCAGACTCACTTTCGGTGGGCAGATTGCTTCGCTCAATCCTACCAATGAGATCCAGTTTGCGGGTTCCGGCTCGACCACCTCTTCTTTCGCTTATTTTCTCGGGGTGGCGGAAGACACCAACCCCGCCAATGTTTTTACTAGGGTTACGATCACTGGCAGCGCAGCCGGGGCCGGTTTTGGAATCGACAACATAACTTCGGTCTCGGCCGTTCCTGAGCCGGGGTCGCTCGTTCTTCTGGCGTCAGTTTCGATCGCAGGATGGTATTACCGCGTCTGGCGACGCAAGAAAGTCGTTTTCGCCCTAGGAAGCTGAATCGGTTCCAGAGGCAAAAATATGAATCGTTGGCTTGATTGACGCGAGACTTCAACAGCAATACGATACGCTTTAATCTCGTTTCCGGTGGCGTTAAACAACCGTAATCCGTAACTCCCTCAGACGCAGTCTTTTCCTATTCTAGAGGTGCTGTATGCGACATTGCCTGGTGGCTTTCTTGTTCATTGTTGCGTTTCTTGGTTCTGCATCCCCCGGGGGTTGTGGCACCTTTATTGTGAGTTCAGATGCAGACCAAATCAGGTTGATTCTTGAATTGCGAGCACAGCAGTTTCTGAACCGTGCGACTTTCGGTGCAACCGATGCCGAGATTACCGCTTTGGCCGACCAAATGGCAGCTCGAGGTATCGAGGCAGCTTGCTCCAAATGGATCGATGATCAGTTTGCACTGCCGCCCACATTGCATCTCCCGACTATGAAGGCCTGGATGGCAGCTGACGGGATAACGGCATACAACGATACCACGAAAAACTTGCTTCGGTATCGCTATCATGCTTGGTGGCACAATGCGATCTCAGCACCCGATCAGCTGAAGCAGAGGCTAGCCTGGGCGCTGATCCAAATAAATGTGGTTGGCGAAAGTGGGGACAATTTTAACTTCGTAGAGTTCCCGACCATCCCGGCGGTTCCACCGAGTACTTCCAATCCGTCAGGTACCCCTGCGATTCCGCTACCGGACAAAGCCTATTGGTTTGGGATGAGCTCTTATTATGACATGCTGCTCAACCGATGTGACGACCGGTATCGCGATGTTCTCCAAGATGTTACCTACCATCCCGTCATGGGCGTTTGGTTAAGCTCGATACGAAACCCAAAGGCAAACCCGACTGCTGGTACGTTTCCCGATGAGAACTTCGCCCGCGAGATCATGCAGCTGTTCGCGATAGGTCTCAACGAACTGAATACGAACGGGACGTTCAAGCTGGATGCCGAAGAGCATGTGATTCCGACCTACGACAACGACGACATTCGCGAGTTCGCTCGAGCCTTTACCGGGTTTAATTACGCGAGTGGAAACGGGACCAATCTATTTAACGGATATATCAACTATGTCGATCCGATGATCATGACCAATTCGGCCCATGACTCCGGGCCAAAGAATTTGCTCAATGGGGGATCCATTCCAGGTAATGTCAACGGCAACATTGATGTTACGGGAGCCCTCGACAATCTTTACGCACATCCGAATGTCGCCCCGTTCATCAGCAAATTGTTGATTCAGCGTTTGGTTCGATCGAATCCGACCAAGGGATATTTGGATCGCGTGTCCAAGGTCTTCAACAACAATGGCTCAGGGGTCAAGGGAGACATGCGTGCGGTGGTTAAAGCAATTTTGACCGACAACGAAGCGTGGACATCGATTCGCATGACGCGATTGAGGAATCCGACGCGATTGGTGGTAACAGGTTCGGGAACTGAGTTTGGCCGAATGGTAGAGCCTGTCGTTCAATACGCGAGTTTCTTTCGCCGCTACGGAGTCGCGCCAGCCACGACCAACAACAAATTTTATCTCTCCGCTAACCCTGGGGCCGGGAACCAGGCACCGTTTCGCTCCCCCTCGGTTTTCAATTTCTACTTGCCACACCATCAGCCATCCGGTGGACTCGCTACCGCTTTGGTTTCTCGCAACATTCCAAATGGAGATTTGGCGGCGCCCGAGTTTCAGATTTTAACCTCCGTTTCGTCGAACACATGGTACAACCGATCTCGCTCGGACATTATCAATGAGTTCATTGATCAGTTCTTATTCACCAACACGAACGCTCGATTCTCATTCGATTTCACGAAGGAGAAGAATGTCGCGGCCAGCCAAGCTGGTCTGGTTGAGTACTTGGATCGCGTGCTGTGCAATGGAACGATGTCCGATGACTTCAGAACGCGACTGAGCGACGCCATCGCGACCAAGGTCACACTCTCGTCGCCCCCGTCGGCCAGTCAATTGCGAGATCGCGTACGCGGGGCAATGATAACTGTCATGAACAGTCCGTTCTATCTGATTCGTTACTGATACTTTTTTTATCCGTGTTGCGACGTCTTCGAGATCGTCTCTTTTCTGTTTTTCAGTCATTGTTAAGGGTTGAGGAAACAAAGCCATGGCACGAAATAGCGCTCCTTTTGATTCGGTCGAGGAACGAGATAGCCTTGAACGCCGGCGCGCGTTCATGAAGTTTACTGGGGGCTGTGCGGCCCTCGGCTCGACTTCGGTTCTGTCTCAATTGCTTAACCTGCAGTTAACCGGGGCCGCCATGGCGCAAACCGGCGGTGGTACCACCGATTACAAAGCCTTGGTCTGCGTTTTTCTGAATGGAGGGATCGACTCATTCAACGTGTTGACCCCGTACGAAGACGCGGAACATGCAATTTACACTACGGTCCGAGCCACCTTGGCAAGGCCCAAAAGTGAACTGCTACCCATCCCAGTCGATGTCGCTGCGCCAGGAGGAAGAAAGTTAGGGATCCATTCAGGCATGCCTGAATTGCAAGCGCTCTACAACAGTGGCAAAGCAGCTTTCTTAGCCAACGTTGGCAGCTTGGTCGTGCCAACTACGAAAACAACCTATAACAATGGCACTGCGCGCCGGCCGCTTGGACTCTTCTCGCACGCTGACTTGATCCAGCATTGGCAGACCTCCGCTCCACATTCTCGCTCTCAGGCGAGTGGTTGGGGTGGACGGATGGCGGATTTGCTCACCTCTGCCAACAACCCAACCAATTTGATCTCCATGAATATCGCGTTGGGTTCGCTCAACGTGTTTCAGACGGGCGCTCAGGTCATTCCGTACGTGGTCAGTTCAGGTGGTGCAACGTTGCCAGGTGGATATCGCACAAACAATTCGATAGGGGCAAATTACGACCAAATCCACAATACCGTGATCAACGGTTCGACGGGGCTCAATGGGACATATCCACCTGCCGACAGTGCCTTGGGAGCTCTCTACAGCGATCTGCTCCAACGTACCCTAGCCAGAACAAAACGGCTCAGCATCGACGCCGCGCAGCGGTTCTACGACAATACCGACAATTTTGGAACGGGTCCAACCGGTGGCGCCCTCCCCGCCAACATCAGCGCGCCTTTTGATGCCATCGCCGCAGACGCTACGATTCCTGGTGGCCTCAAGGGGTTCGCGGCCAATTTGAGCATGGTCGCACGGGTTATTCGAGCACGGACGGCTTTCAGTCAAACACGGCAGATATTCTTTGTTTCGCTCGGTGGCTGGGATCACCATGACAATCTACTTGCCAATCAAGCCTCGATGCTGCCTGGCCTAAGCAAAGCCCTTTCGGCCTTTTACAACGCCACCGATAAATTGGGGGTCGCTGACAAAGTGACTACTTTCACCGCTTCGGACTTCGGACGGACTCTTTCCGCGAACAGTACCGGAAGCGATCACGCCTGGGGTGGAAATCACATCATCATGGGTGGCGCGGTCGGCGGCGGTAAAGTGTATGGTAGCTACCCGACAACGCTAGCACTCAATGGCGCGTTAGACCTTGGCCGAGGACGCCTTGTGCCGACGACTTCTGTCGACGCTTACAATGCGGAAATGGCCACTTGGTTCGGTATTCCGAATAGCACCATGTTGACCGACATTCTTCCGAACGTCCGAAATTTCTATCAGAATGGCGCCTCGTCGAGACCGATTGGCTTCCTCCCGTCAGCATAAGCGGCTTGATTGGTATTGACCTTCGTCAACCCCATTCCCTAAGACGAATCGTATTTGATTCTCATCCCGTTGAAGCAACGGATTTCTTATGGTTTGGATTGTCCGATTGCGACTGGCTTGGGTGATTGCTGCTGCATATGTGGCTGCGATTAACCCATGCTGCGCGCAGGAGACGCTCCGCCCTCCGCAAGAATCGATTCCTCCGCAAGAATCGATTCCTCCGCAAGAATCAATTCTGCCTCGCGTAGGGATGATTCGTATGACCCTCCAGGGAGATGTGAAGCTCGATGCCTTGGTCGGTTTTGTTTCGCAGCGTATGGGCATTAAGTTCGAATACAGCGACCAGATTGCTTCGAAAACAGTGACGATTCGAACCCCGCAAGATATCCCTGTGGCATCATTGCCATTGCTGCTGGGGAGTGTTTTGCGAACTCAGAAGTTGGCCATTGTGGATTCAGATACAGCGGGTTGGAAACGAATCGTCGAAGTGAAAGACATGACTCGCTTTGCCACTCCTGGAAATGCGCCTCAAGTGCTCGATCGCGATGGCCCTGCTTCGATCGTTACACAAGTCTTTCTACTAAAAAATCTAGGCGCCGATGCGCTCAGCAAAGTCTTGGAGCCGTTTCTTAGTGGCGCAGAGGCCAAGGTGACCCCGATTCCCGAAGCGAATGCGCTTTTGGTCACCGACTATGCGGCAAGCGTTAAGACGATGGCTGATCTTTTGGAATTGATCGACCGGCCTGCAGGCGAAGGTGCGTACCAGATTTATACCGCCAAGTTCCAGGCTGTCCAGGTTTTGACAGAACAGGCAAAAGGGATTTTGGGGACTGCATCGACTCCCACGGGAGACTCCCCAGGAGGCGTTAAGAATATGCCGTCGTCCGTGAGACTGTTTACAGAGGCTATCGGAAAGAGGATCATCATCGCTGGGAATGCGGAAATGGTAAAACGAGCCGTAGAATTGCTGAAGCGTTTGGATGTTTCACTCGGCATGACCACACAAGTCTATCGCATTCGGAACACCAACGCGGAACGCATCGACAAACTGATACGAGGCTTTGTCGAACCACCCAATGACGAAGCTTCGTATCAGACGACGGTAGACGAGCAGGGGAACTTGCTCATCGTTCGCGCTTCCGAGGAAGTTCATCAGCAGGTAGCCAAGTTGATCGCTGATTTGGATACCGCCGTCGACACCACCGACAGCCCAATTCAATTCTATAAGCTCAAGAACGCCAGTGCCCTGGACGTGCTCTACTCGCTCCTAGCTTTGCAAGAGGCTTACGGAGCTGGAGGCTTTAATGGCGGCGTGCCCGGTCAATTTTATTCCCCTTTTGGTGGCGGTGGATTTCCAGGTAGTGGTTTTGGTATTCCCGGGGTCCAGCCCTACGGAATGCAGGGAGCTGGAAACCAAAATGGATTGGAGGTGATGCAGCTGCCACTTAGCCCGATGTCCGGCGCCCGCGCACCCCTGGTTCCGCAGCGACCCAATGCTCTCGCTCGGCCGACACCGGCGGCGGGGCCTCCGGGGCCGGGCGGTGACAGCGGAATGAATGGCGTGGACGCTGCCGGTTCCATGGGTTCGCAACAGTCTGCCGGCTCGAGAGGAGGCGGCGGCTTGGGCGGCGGCGGGTTTGGCGGCGGTGGAATTGGTGGTGGTGGATTTGGTGGTGGTGGATTTGGTGGTGGCGGATTTGGCGGTGGCGGGTTGGGTGGCGGCGGGGGAGGAGGCGGTGTTGCGTCGCTACCTGGTGGCGCGCGAGTCTCCGCCGATGTTTCAACAAATAGTCTCATTGTCTACGCGCCGTCCAGTGTCCAACAACTCTATGCCAAACTGATCGAATCGCTGGACCAGCGGCGGCCCCAGGTTTTGATCGAAGCGCAAATTATCGCCGTGGATACCTCCGACGATTACACTTTGGGTGTTGAGGTGTCGGCGGGAGATCGAGTTGGGGCTAAACGACTATTCAAATTCACGTCCTTCGGACTCAGCGAAGTCAACCGGGATACGGGGGCGCTCCGAGTGATTCCAGGCCTTGGGTTCAACGGTACGCTCATCGATCCAGAAGTGGCGGATGTGGTCGTTCGCGCGCTGGCAAACCACAATCGTGCTCGCGTGTTGGCTGTTCCGAAGATCCTAGTAAACGACAACAGCACCGGTACATTAGAGAGCGTAACGAGTGTCCCTTTTAGTAGCATCAATGCCTCGCAGACGGTATCCACAACCAGTCTAGGGGGCAATCAACAGGCTGGAACTATCATTACCGTGACTCCTCACATCAACGAAGACAATCATCTGCAGCTCGATTTCGATGTGGAGTTCAGTACCTTTTCTGGGACGGCAAGTGCGGGTTTGCCTCCTTCGCGTCAGATCGATCGCGTAGGTAGTACGGTCACTATCCCGGATGGAAAGACGGTCGTCGTGGGTGGTTTGAAACGAATCAGCGACAACTACAGTTTCTCGGGACTTCCGTGGGCTGAGAAGATTCCCATTCTTCGGACGTTGACCAGCCGTACAAATACATCGCAGTCGACCACGTCCTTCTTTCTTTTCATTAGGCCGGTCGTGTTGAGGGACTCTCGATTTGCAGATCTTCGATATCTATCCGATAAGGAAGTCCACAAAGCGTCGCTTCCAGGGGAGTTTCCGACGAGTCAGCCCGAGCTGATTCGCTAGCGTCAAAACAATGCAGCGATTACAACAACTTGCCGATCGACTGTCGTTGAGTATCGAGACAGACCTCACCGGCTATCGTGCATCCAAGGCCTTTATCCGACAGTTCCCGATAGGTTACGTGCGTGGACATCAGATTCTCGGTTTTGAGGAGGACAGCGACTCGGTTATTCGATTGGCAATTAGCGATGAGAATGCATGGCCCCAGCTCGATGTTGTATCGCGGAGGATGCGCCAGGTGGTCCGACCACTTTTGTCCTCCGCAGAGCAGATCCGATTAGCGATCAACGCTGCTTATTCCGTTCGGGAGGGAGAAGCAGAAAACGTCTTGGATTCGATCAATACCGGCTCTGTTGCGGACCAACTGACTCTCCTGGCCTCGCGCGAGGATCTGTTGGATGCGGATGGGAGAGCGCCGATCATTCGATTGGTCAACCAACTGATATTCGATGCCGTGGTGGCTGGCGCTTCCGATATCCATATTCAGCCGTACGAAGGTTGCGTCAAGATACGGCAGCGCATTGACGGAGTCCTGTTCGACTGCTTCGAGATCCCCAAAGCCATTCAGGAAGAAGTGCTGTCTCGCATCAAGGTCTTAGGCAAAATGAACATCGCTGAGAAACGGCTGCCACAAGATGGACGAGCGACAGTCCAGCTAGGAGACCGCGTCATCGATCTGCGCATCGCCTCACTCCCCACCAGCCATAACGAACGGATCGTGATTCGGCTGCTGGACAAAAGTGCTCGCCTTTATACGCTGGATGAACTTGGAATGCCTCCGGTTACCCTGAAGCAATGGGGGGCTCTCATTCGAGTAGACCACGGCTTGATCCTGGTGACTGGTCCGACGGGCAGCGGCAAGAGCACCACTTTGTACGGAGCTCTTCAGGAGATTAACTCTAAAGAGGCAAATATCCTGACGTTGGAGGATCCGATCGAATACCAGCTCGACGGAATTAGTCAAACACAAATCAATGAGAAGAAGGGGATGACGTTTGCGTCTGGAATGCGAAACTTGCTCCGGCAAGATCCTGACATCATCATGGTCGGTGAGATTCGAGACCGCGAGACTGCCAACATGGCCATCCAAGCATCCCTGACGGGACACCTCGTATTCAGCACGCTGCACACAAACGATGCCGCAAGCGCGATCACACGGCTTCTGGATCTAGGAGTCGAACCCTATCTGGTCGCTAGCTCATTGGTTGCTTCGTTGGCGCAGCGACTTGTTCGGCAACTATGTGCGAACTGCAAATCGATCGACGACGACGGACTTGCAATCCCAGTGGGTTGCGAACGATGTCGTCAGTCTGGCTTTCGAGGTCGAATCGGTTTGTTCGAGCTATTGGTGACGAACGATCGACTTCGTACCATGATCCAAGCTCGCGAGAATGCTACGACGATTCGACAAGCGGCAGTCGAGATGGGGATGACTCTGCTTTCCGATGACGGGCAGAGCAAGATCCGTCAAAAGCGAACGACCCTCGCCGAAGTGTTGCGGGTGACCAGCTTGCAGTCGGTGGTCGGATAATGCCTGTGTTTTCGTATAGCGGGTTGAATGAAAAACGCACAGCGGTGCGAGGTACGATCGCGGCCGATTCACCGCGTCAAGCCAGAGAACAGTTGCGAGGCAATGGAGTTGTCGTCCAATCCTTGAAGGAATTTCAACGTTTCCGAGGCGCGGGCTGGTTGTCTTCCTTGGCAATGAGACGAGCCCGTTCGCAATGGACGACAGGGTCACACGAGCTGTCCATGCTGCTCAGAGCCGGCATCCCACTGCTCGAGTCGCTCGACACGTTGTCTGCACAGCACCGCGGAGCGTTCCGGACGGCGATCGTGCAAGTGCGGGATCGCGTCGCCTCAGGCTCGGGGCTTGCCGACGCGATGGCGGAGAACCCCCAAGTTTTTGACGTTGCTTCGGTCCGCTTGATCGAGGTCGGTGAAAATGCAGGCACGTTAGAGGCCGTCTTGGAACAGTTATCCGACTACAAGCAAAGGATGTCACAACTAGGCGATAAAGTCTTTACGGCGTTGCTTTATCCCGCTTTTCTGGTTGTGTTTGGATTGGCTGCTACGATCTTTTTGATGACATGGGTGCTGCCACCGCTCCTGGAGAATCTTCAGGAGACGGTCAAAGTGTTGCCCTGGCCGACTCGGGTTGCTAAGGGGATGAGCGATCTGATTGTTGGCTATGGATTTTGGCTGCTCTTGGGTGCTCTCATCATTGTTGGCGCGATCGTTATGGCTCTGCAGAGCGTTCCCGGAAAAGCATTTTTGGATCGGCAACTGCTGCGTTTGCCTTGGATTGGGCCCATGCTAATAAAACAAAACGTTTCCCGTATTGCCATGATTGTTGGTTTGTTGTCCCGGAGCGGATTGACATTGCCGGCTGCCGTCCAGCTAGCGGCCACGTCCACGAATAACAGCATTCTTCGAAAGGCCTTGGAGTCCGCGTGCGAGGATATGGCTTCTGGCAAAGAACTGGCCGAGTCGCTCGAGCGATCGGGCGTCTTCCCGCCGCTGGCGGTTCGCGTCTTTTCCGTGGGTCGCGATACTGGAAAATTAGATGACATGCTCACCAGGCTCAGCGACGACTATAATCAGCAACTGGCTGTTTCCTCTGCTCGGTTGACCGCCCTCATCGAGCCGATACTGATCCTGGTCCTGGCCGTGTTCGTCGGGTTTCTACTTTTGGCGACGATTCTACCGATCCTACAAGCAGGCAACCTACAGTCTTCCTAATCCCATGGAATCCCATCGAATCAAAGAACCTCCAATGAAATCCAAACATCGCTCTGCTTTCTCGCTTGTGGAACTGATGGTCGTCGTGATCATCATTGGTCTGCTGAGCAGCTTGGTGGCTGTCCAAGCTCGCAGCTACTTGATCGCTAGTAAGCAGAATGCGGCTCGCGCAGAGATCGCGACGATGGTAAGCGCCCTGGAATCGTTCTACGCGGACCAGTCCCGTTATCCAACCAACACCGAGGGGATCGCCATCTTGGTGGACGGGACACCGTCGTTCCCAGACGGGTTTCTAAAAAAGGTGCCGCTTGACCCATGGAAACGTCCTTACGAATACATTAGTCCTGCGACCAACGCTCCCTTCGAAATCGTCTGCCTCGGCGGCGATGGTCGCGAGGGAGGAGTGGGAGGGGACGCCGACATTACCAGTGAGGCACTCAATGCGAAAGGCAATTAGCAATACCCGTCGCGCGTTCTCGATGCTCGAACTGATCGCTGTCGTCGTGCTTTTGGGATTGATTTCCTCTCTCGGCATCGTCTCCATCACTGGGCAGCTGGACCAAGCGCGATTGACTCATGCCTCGCAAGCGATCGCGGAAGCCGATCGGAAAGAACGTATCGCTTCTCGTCTCAGCCCCGTCCCTGGGGGAATGACGATCGAAAAGTCTAAGAACCAATTGCGATACAGAAACTCTTTCAAAACAATCGCGTTAGGCAAGAGTGTTAAGATTGCTGAAGTCGTATTGGGGAGTTTCGCAACCGATAAGAATGTCTTGTTCTCACAATCTGGACAGAGCGCTACGTATGCGATTCGGCTGGAGAGTCGACGCGGAGCAAATCTTTGGATAGTCATCGTTGGGATGACTGGACAGTCGATCATCAGCGATAGCTCGGTGGAGGTCCGGTCGCTTTTGGCGATGGTAACAGGATGACTCAAACGCAACGCAACGCATTTACTTTGATCGAAGTCGTGGCGGGTCTGGTCTTGATGGGCTCGCTCGTCGCGGCCGGCTTGGTTGCGTTGGCCTCCCATCAGCGTTCGATCTTGTTCGCCAAGCAGAAGATTCTGGCTCACGATGTAGCCGAACGACTACTGACCGGTTGGTACGAATTGCGAGGTGATATCCCCACGCGCGACCAAGGGATTGTCGTTGAAAAAGGATACTGGATTTGGCGTACACAACCCGTTGGGTCCAGAGCCGTGTGCGGAATGCCCGTTCATATCATCCGCTTGGAGATACTTGGGACTGTCGGCAATAGCGACGACACACTGGTTCTGTCGTCGGTCGAGTTGTTGCAAAGTCAGAACGCGAGCGCCTACCGATGATAGCGTTCACTTCGCGAAGAGTAGTTCGCCAATCCTACGCCGATCGTCAGCGACATGGCTTCACGCTGATGGAACTGATTGTCGCATTGGTGTTGGGAGCCATTTTGCTGATCACTTTGGTCGGTGTATTGCGGCGCAGTTTTGCAGAAATAAGAGTTGCAACGAGCGACGATCCGGCCAGCCATCGCTATTCGCTACTGTTGGAGCAGTTGCGTCGCGATGTCTCGAACGCTCGGAGAATCGATTCGGGAAGCAATCGATTGGGTCTCGAGGGTTTCATCCATCGAGATCCCGAGACGTTGATCGCAACGCAAAGACCAGCAAGGGTTATCTATGAGATCCGAAGGAATGGGACGCAATCTTCGCTCGTACGAATCCAGGTCGAAATCCCCAATGGATCGCCAGTGTCGACGCAACCCTGGATAGAGCTGGTTTACGCTGGTGCAGGAACGCTGCTCGTTTCGTCCAATCAAGTGGGTGTTCTCACGGAATCGGATCGCCTAGGATCGCGACCCGAAGATCGAATCCAGCTCGAACAGACTCGGTACGCCATCCCCAGCGCTCTGCAAATCATCATTTTGGATCAACCGGGACGGATCATCTTGGACCATACCTTCTCTCGCCAAAGGAATTCGTCGTGAGCTCGCGACCTCGTTCCAGATGTGGATTTGTTTTGTTGGTGGTCTTGGCAGCGATCATCGTGGTGGGCTTGGCTCTGACTTCGACGGCGAGGCGAGGCTTAAATGCGACGATATCGGCGATCGAGGCCCAAAAGTCCCTTCAGAGACGCTGGGGAATGACAAGTTGCCAGCGTACTATTCTGCCGGCTGCACAAAGCCTCTTCGACGTGAGTGACCGTACGACTCGACGGCAGCGTGGGAAAAAAACAGCCTTTCCCGCTGTCCTGGAGGACCGAGTGATGCTTGGGGACCAAACCTTCGATTTGTTGGTTGCCGATGAGGATGCTAAGGCTAACCTCAATGCGATCTACGATGCGAGCGATATACAAACCTGCGAGCGAGCGCTCAGTCGTTTGACTGGCCCCCTGGAGTCGCGATCTGTGCAATTGACTCCCGAACGAGCGAGCACCAACCAGCAGAGTGCGAAGAAGTCGAGGGCCAGCGCCTCTAAGCTGGAAGATCCGAATTCCGAAATCGATTCGTCTCCAGATTCCATAGCGCCCGCTTTTCGCAGTTGGGGTGAAGTGTTCGATTTGGTACAACTGCATCGGTTGGCAGGTGATGACCGACAATTGGCGAAAATGACTAGGCAACTTTCTCTTTTCGGAACGGGCCGACTCAATGTGTTCCGCGCTAAGGACGAGACGATACTGGCCGTTTGTAGCGCTGTAGTCCGAGAAGGTTTGGCACAACGTGTTCTCTCAAAGGTGCGAGAGACTTCGCTGGGGGAGGTCAGATTGGTTTTGGATCAGACTGTAACCAACGAGATCGACAGAAGAGATTTGCAGAAACTGCTCGGCGATAGCTCGAACAGTTTTTCCATATGGATCGAGG
>Ga0105048_10005808_pt1 | contig 19925 bp, 21 predicted proteins | sample MAT05_FD_78382 | JGI IMG/M metagenome (GOLD analysis project Ga0105048, IMG submission 78382) | Freshwater microbial communities from Lake Fryxell liftoff mats and glacier meltwater in Antarctica - MAT-05 | ecosystem: Environmental > Aquatic > Freshwater > Ice > Liftoff microbial mat | place...
ATCCCAACCGCTCCGGAATTATTGATCGTGAGGCGCAGCTCGCTTATCTTGAGCACTGGCCGGAACGTCCTTTAACCGTGCGGAAGAAAGCCGATTAACTCTTGCTGCCAGCAGCAAATTAGCTGTTTAGACAGACCAATCTGAAGCCGGAGTAGGGGCCGACTCTGCAGATTCTACCGGGATAAGCCCCTCGGGAGCTTCACCGACATAAAACAAATGGTAGTGCTGAAAACCCAAGGGGGCGTGGCGCATTCCGTAGCTCATGACGAGCAACCCGATTGAAGAAACCAACGAGACAGTCTCGAGGAGAAGTAGGTAGGAATTATTCATGGGGTTGAATGAATCGGGACCTTAAGAGAACAATGGGGATTCTCATTAGGTTTTTTGTTTTACTGGGGGTTCTGTCAGATTTGTTAATTTCGTGTATCGAAGTAAAGAGTGTTTACTTGCGCCAAGTGAAATAAAATATTGCGCGCAAGATTTTTGCGTTAGCCGTGGGTCATTACCGATTGAGAGATCGAATGTCATCGCATCAAAGCCGTCCTGAATTTCAGTCTGTCGGTTCATGAAACCTTCCGGGATTTTTCAATTTTTCGTCTGGTGGTTGATCGTCGCCAGTTTTTGGGCTTTCGTTCTGTTTGGACTCGATAAATGGCGGGCTAAACACAGCCGGGAGCCGCGAATTTCCGAGTCGACGCTTTTACTCGTCAGCGCGCTCGGGGGGTGGCTTGGCGGTTTACTGGGGCTGATGATTTTTCGGCATAAAACGGCCAAGGTTTCCTTCCTGTTTCAGTTCTTCGTCGCCCTGATTGTTTTCACAGGACTGGTCTGGGTTGGGCTGAAGTTTAACGGGACATGATTAACGTCATTGAGTCGGACCACGGGGTTGGCCAAGTTGCGTCGATGCACCAGTCAAAGTCCAAGGATCCGTTGCACGGCGTCACGCTCGAGCAGTTGCTTACCGAGATGGTGAGGGAGTATGGCTGGGAGGAATTGAGCCGGAGGATCGAGGTGCGCTGCTTCATGTTCGATCCGAGCATCAAATCCAGTCTGACGTTTCTGCGTAAAACGCCTTGGGCCCGAACAAAACTGGAAGCGATGTACGTGCAATGGAAGAAGCACCCGGCAAACGGGGAGGCGACTTCATGAGGGCTCTCCCTATCGGACATGGCCGGTTCACAGCTATCCCTTCATCTGACCTATGAGTCGTGTCATGTGTTACCGTTGTTTCTGGCCCCAGCAATTTTGCTGGTGTCCCACGCTGCAGCCGATGGCGACGCGGACGCGCCTGGTGTTTTTGATGAGCCCGAAGGAATACAAGACGGAGAAAGGCGGCACGGGACGGCTCACCCATCTGTGCCTGCCGAACAGCGAGCTGCACATGGGGGAAAATTTCGATCTTAACGAGACGGTGCAGGAGCTGATCGCCGATCCGCAAAATTACTGCATGCTGCTGTATCCGGGGATCACGGCGCGCAATCTCTCCAAAGGGGACTTTACGCCCGCCGAGTTGGGGGCGCGTCGCTTGGTGGTCTTCCTGATTGATGCGACATGGGGCGGGGCGAGAAAATTGCTGCGGCTCAGTCCGAGTCTGCAACGGTTGCCACGCATCATGTTTACACCCTCGGCCCCGAGCCGTTATATCATCAAGCAGCAGCCGCAGGAAGGGTGCTTGTCGACGCTGGAGGCCGTTCACGAACTGCTCATGGCCTTGGAGCGTTCGGGCTTGGATCAATATCCGCAACCGGCGCAATTACTGGATGTTTTTCAACGCATGCAGGAATTGATGATCAAGTGCGCGGCCGATCCCACGCGTCAGGGGTACCGTCGCCGACCCTATCAGAATCCGCATGATCGAGTGGGAGCAAACCGACCCGCCGGTAAGCGACGGATGAAATTTTTGAAGGTAGAACCGTCCAGTCCGGTGTCCGGTGGCCGGTCGAGCTCAGGCTAGTTCGAAATAACACCGCTAAATTCCCTATTTTCGCTCCATGAATGAGTCGGAACCAGCCCGTTGTCATGAACTGTTGGGCGTCAGTTTGGGGTGTAGCCCCGAGACTTGGAGCGAGCGTTTGGGTTGAAAAATGCGGCATTAAATCAGGGCGGTGATGCCGGTGAGCGGGAACGATTGCGTCTGGCCTATAACGCGGTGGCGGCTCACCTGCGCGCCAGATTTCATCGGCAACGGATGGTTGAGGGAAAGCCTACCCAAGGAATGATGTCCGGCGGACCAACACCGATTTCCGCTCCTGCTTCGCCACCGGATCTCGCGCCCGGCCGCGTCCGGAATGATGAAGTGTTGCCGCTATTTGCTTTTGATAATTGGCGGGTGAACCTAACCGTGCCGCCCTTGTTATTGGGTTTGGTGTGGTTAGTGAATCAAAGCCCCTTCAGTTTTTTCCTCAGAGGATTTCAGGTTTGGATGCACGAGTTTGGTCATGCGACAGCGGCGTGGCTCTGCGGACGGCGGGCGCTCCCGCTGCCGTTTGGCTGGACGCCGGTGGAGCCCGAGTTTTCCCCCTTCGTGTACTTTGGCCTGCTGTTGCTTTTCGGCATTCTCTTTGTGGCCGGCTGGAAGGAGCGTAAAATCTGGCCGATGCTCGCCGCATTGGGACTGGCGTTACTTCAGTTTTTCATGACCTGGCGTCTGACGGAACTCCGGCAGGAATTTTGGTGGAGCGCGTTTGGCGGGGTGGGCGGTGAATTTTATTTGAGCGCGCTGTTTATGGCGTTTTTCTTTGTCGAATTACCTGAGAAATTTCGCTGGGGCATGTGTCGCTACGTGTTTTTTCTGATCGGCGCTACGGCTTTTCTCAACATCACCGGGTTTTGGAACCAAGTGTATCACGGTCTCGAACAAATTCCCTTCGGCACGATGATCAATGGCGAGGATGATGAAGGCGGGGACATGAACAAGTTGATGGATATCTATGGCTGGACCCAGAAAAATATCCGGCAGAATTACCAATTCCTTGGCCGGTGGTGCTGGATCTTTCTGGGACTGATGTACGCCGGGTTTGCTTTCAGGCTGAATCGGTTTGCCGATAAAATTGCTGATCAATTCGCTGAAAAATTCCGGACAGACCAAGACACCCTCTCCAGCTAAACGAAAGCGGCTAGAGCCGGGGCGGATCAATCGCCGGCCAGCAGACTCGCGCAAATCGATGAAATCTCCGAAAGGATCAGGGGAGCTTGGCTTGGATCACTTTGCTGGCGGCACCAAAATCGATCAAGCTGGCGTCGGGATGCTGTTTCAGTGCGGCAATCACTTTGCCCATCTCCTTTTTCGAGGCGGCTCCGGTTGCGGCGATCGCTTCCACGATGAGGGCCTCCAGCTTGGCGGGATCGAGGCCTTTCGGCAGATATTTTTCCAATAAGATGATTTCGGCGGTATTGGCCGCTACGAGATCGGCGCGACCGGCTTTTTCGAATTCCGTGCGGGCGTCGACGAGGTTTTTGACCGCCTTGCGCAGCGTGGTCAACGTGAGGGCGTCGTCCATTTCCTTGTTCGCATCCATCGCGGCACGCTTGATTTGGGAATCGGCGGTACGAAGAGCTGTGGTGGCGGCGGAATTTCGTGCTTTCAGGGCAACGATGATATCAGCACGGAGAGTGTCGTAGAGGGGGGAGGGCATAGAAACAAAAAGGCTGGGTTTGAGTGAGAGTGAGAGTGGCTGAATCAGGGGAGTTCTTGCAGACGGATGCGACGATATTCCATCTGGCCGCGATCGCCTTCCAATCCGATCGGACCAGTGGCCGGTACCGGCATCGCGTCTTCGATCAATTCTCCGTTGCAGGTGCAGTGGGCGGCCCCGTCTTTGACCGTGATGATAATTTCGTTCCAGTCCTGTGCTTTGTAATTTTGCAATTTGGTATAGGGTCCGGCGAGCAGGTAGTCGCGGCATTGCAGTTGCGGACCCCGGACGTAGATGCCGCTATCGGCATTGGGGGTGGCGCGGAATTCCAGTTTGAGCACAAAGTTTTTGGGGAACTCCCGCGCCGTCCATAATTTCTGGATTAGGCGGCCCGCAGATGGCGTGGTGACGATCAATCGGCCATTTTTCGCGACGTAGCGTCCGTCGGGCGAAGCGACTTGACCGTCAAAATTCACGGCGGTCTTTACCACGGACCATTCGGCGGCGTTGGGATTGGAGGCGAGCCGGATTTTTGCGGTACTGATATCGTCGGCCGTGTTCGGCAGAAAACCCCAGCCGGTCAGATCATGCCCATTAAAAAGACTCACGAAGCCGGGTTCGGGAGTGAACACATCCCGCTCTTTGTCCAGAAATCCGAGGGTGGCCAAAATGGGACGAAGTGCCGTTGCCCATTTTTGATATCCCGAGGCATTGGGATGGAGCAGATCAGAAAACTCCCCGATTTTGGCCTCACCTTGTTCATTGGCGAAGAGCGTCCAAGTATCCACCACGGTTACTTGCGGTTGGTCTTTCATGGCTTCTTTGATGAGCAAATTGATGCGATTAATCCGATAGGAGGGTCGCTTCATGGAGGCCGAACTCGGGAAAACTTCACACAACACCACCGGCATGGTGGGATTGTGCTGCTTCAGTGCGGTGACGAGGAGACGGATGTTGGCGGCGATCGTCCAGGAATCAGCTTTCTCGGCGAGATCGTTGGTGCCGATCAGCAACACGACGCCAGATGGATTCAGCCTCAGCACATCATCCGACAGACGGATGAGCAGACCGCGCGTGGTGTCGCCGCTGATTCCGCGATTGGCGACTTTGACGCCGGGAAAGCTGGCCGCCAAATTCTCGCCCCAACCTTGGGTGATCGAGTCGCCGAGAAACACCAGTGCGCCCTGATCAGTTTTGACCTCAGTTGCCCACTTGCTCCGTTTCTCCACCCACAGCTTGCGGAACCATTCATTGCGGCGGATTGGCCCTTCGCCGGGCAGGCCGCTGTTCGTGGCCGGAATTTCAAAGCGCGAGGCAACCGGAGTTTCGGGGTTGACCAGGGAATTTTTGGTGGTCGCGCAGCCGGCGAGCAAGCCGACCACAAGCAGGAGGGGTAGAAGAAATCTCATGGGTGGGAAAATCATAGCCCGGCTGAGCCAAAGTGCCAGTACAAGAAATTTTACTGCGGGAACTTGGGGTTACGGCGCTAGAATGGTATCAGCCTTCGTCCAGATTTCCGTGGGCACCCCAAGGGCTTGTTTCAAGGCGACGTCCCGATCCCACGGATTCTTGATTCGGGCGAAGGCGTAACTTTGGCGGAAAGAAAGTTGCGGGAGAAAATACCACGGCGAAACCAACTGGTTGATGGCGATCAACGGATAATCCGTTCCGTAGATCAACCGATGCTGGAACTCAGGACGACGCAGTACTTCGGCCAGATAACCCCGCTTGTTAATTTGCGTGAGGGAGGAAATATCGGCGTAGAGATGAGGGAATTCCGGCATCAGTCGGGCGAGGCGATCAAGGGAACGCTCGTTCGCGAATTTCCCGGTGGTCGCCGCGTGGGCGGCGATGATGGTCACGCCTTGCCGCAGCGGCAGACGCAGCCGCTCGGGATCGCAGAGTTCGTCGCGCGATTGAGTGAAGGAGCGTTCGTTGCCGGTGTGCGTGAGCAAGGGAAGGTGCAGTTCAACCATTTTCTGGTAGAAGGGAATGAGCCGTTCGTCGGCCGGATCGATGTGCTGGACGGCGGGCAGCCATTTCACCAGCACGGCGCCGTGCGCGCGCGCCCATTCCAAGCGGGCGAGCGCATCGGGCCGGTACGGATTAACGCTCGCCCCCCAGCGCAGGTTGGGGTGCTTGGCGACTTCCGTGGCGAGATAGTCGTTGGGGATGTAGATTTCGGTCTGTGCACGGTCGAGTTCCCCTTGGGCGTTGATGACGCCATCCAAGGCGAGCACGACAGCCCGATTCACGTGCTGGCTGGCGGCCAGTCGTTCGGCCAGCCGGGTGATGACGATAGCGTCGCCTTCCTTCATGATTTCTTCCTCAGTGACACCGAAACTCTTCAAATAGAAACGCAGTTTGAAACTGTGGCGGAGTTGATCCGAGACAAAGCAACCACTCCCGCCCGCGCCGAGCCCGGCGCTGTGGCAATGCATATCAAGAAAGGGAGTCGTTGGCAGAGCCTGCACCGGTTGGGCTGGATGCGGTTTGCTCAAGAGCAAGGGAGCAAAAATGAGCGCGCCGACCAAAAGAAGGCCGGTGCTCAGGCGAGGATGAGATTTAAAAAGGAAGTGCATGGTTGAGTGCCCGCAGTCTATCCGTTCCCGTCGCGTCAGCGTTAATTGATAAAACCAATTTGGCGCATTGATGAGGCGAATGCTGGTAGCCACATCTGCAATTTCCAAACGAGCGAAAAGAGGACAAAATGAACGTTCCGGTGCTCACTATTTTTGCGCGAAGGAGCGAGGGCAGGTCGGGGAGCTTCAGCTTTGCATAAATTGATTCCGCTGACTCGCTTTCCCGAAGAAGGACGGGACTCAGCCGTGTTGCCAGCAGGGGCAAGGGTTTTTCTCCGCACCACAATTCGATCCGTGATTCCGCCTCGGCCCGGGACCGGAAGGATCTCTTCTTCCGCCGCCCACTCACGGTTGCCCGGGCGACATACCGGAACCCGCCCGTAAGGAGGTTTTTTTCGGTAATGGACGGTGATGGAGGTCTACCCACATACCTCCTTGGGGCTATCCGGAAACCACCATCATGGGTGATCTTTGAGCCGGGGACCGAAACTTTCGGTCCTCCGATGACTTTCATTGGAGGTGTGTGGCGGAATCGAACAGACGTAAGTCAGCGGACCCCCAATATAAAGTAACTGGCAACGGGAATGTTATTGGCCCGACAATTCTAGGGTGAGTCAAGGGACGGCCAGGCAATCTTGCGCGGATTCAGATCCGCTCTATTCGACGTGGAGCCTTCGAGGTTATGGCGCGAGGTCGATGAGCGGATCAGTGGGTAATGCGGGCAAGACTTTGTTCAGATGCAGTCGATAGCTCTCCACTGTCCGCATCGCGGGAATCAGCGCCTGTACCCGGTAATATCTCAGTGCGAACCACAGGCGGACAAAACGACTGCGAAAACGATAACGACTACCGACCTTTTCCAACAGCGCTTCCTTGCCCTTTACGGCCGTGGCGAGGGCCGGCCCAACGTCGCCAGGGTTTCTGAGGCCAGCAAATTCCAGAAATTCTCGCGAGCCAGCGCCCAGATGTTCCTGAAACGCTATGCAGAAAACGATGCGTTGTTGTTTGATGCTGAAATCCGAAAGCCATTTTTCGCCGAAGGGGGTGATGTCACGCAGCAGTTTATCAAACGCTCGTTGTACAATTGCCGTCGTCGCCGGTTTGTCCTGCCCCAGATGCTCATTCCATACCTCATAACAGAGATGTTGAATGTCATTGGGTGAGTCTCCAGCGATCCGCACAATTAGAGCGGCTGCCTCAGGCTCGATTTTGTGGCCATGGAGAAATTGCCGCTGAATAAAGTCCAGCATCTCGTCCTCAGGGATCGCCTCGACGTTCGCTAGCTGCGCCTGCTCGTAGAGAGGAGAACTGTCCGACGTGAAGAGGCACGTAAACGAGTCCCGCGAGCTGCCCGCATAAAAGACCGGCGTTTTGCTCATTTGTTGAATTTCGTCGCGCATGATCGCAAGCGTCGCGTTGGCCACGGCCTCGGGGAGCCGATCAGGGATATCCTGGAGTTCGTCGATAAAGAGGGTGAAGGCCGTGCGAGCACTGGCATCACGAATGATACCGAATACCCGTTTCAGACTATCGGTCGGAATTCCCGCTGCGGCTTTAAGTTCAAACCCGCTCATAGACGCCCGAATCTCCCGAATCTCCAGTCCAACCTCCCGCAACCAAGGGACCACCTTGCGGGCGATCACGCTGCGCTCGCGCAAAAATCGTTCGAGGTCCGCGACCGTCCGGTTGATCACATCGGCCAGATCAAGGACCTCGTAATAGTTGAGCCGCAGCATCGGCACCTTCATACCCTGCAAGGTCCGGTTGACGATTGAGCTTTTGCCCATACGTCTGTCCCCGACCAACGCGAGCCGGGCATCATCACGCACCGTTTGCTTTACGCGAGTTTCGAGCGCTGGGCGTGGACATGCCGCATCGCTTGCGGTCATAACTTTCCCATATACAAACGGATTTTTCGGGGGTTGCTTGCTCATATTTTGATGAATGGTTGTTTGACAGTTCTGTCAAGTTTTCTTGATAAGTTCATCAAACAACAATCATTCAAGCTACCGGTCTCGTTTTACCCGCCTCTAATAACGCGTTAACAAGGCTCTTTACTTCGCGCAGTCGCGTTGAAGGAGATCCGCGCAGGAGTTTCCATGGGACCGGTTGCACCGCCAATACTTCTTCAAACCAACGATGCATCTCCTGCCGTATGTGCTCTCCATCGCGCAAACCATCCTAACGAAAGGAATCTCATCACCTGTTAGTAGGTATAGGTCGCATCGCCCCGCGCGTGCGACCGCTTCTACCTCTGGACTGTGTTCCCCCATGTGACGTCGATGCCAGAGAACTGTAGCGAAGGCGTTGGTGTCGCAGATAAGCACCCGATTGGCGTGTCTAGCAGCTACGTCCTCGCGTCGCGCTTGTTCCTGCGCAATGTGAACAAACTCGGCGCTGTTCCATTGGTTATTATTCACCGCCTGTTTCTTGACTGAGTATTCGCGACCGTATTCTTCCACCCACGACGTTTGCAGGCTCCCAGCCAGCGCTTTCGCCAAGGTCGTTGTTCCGGTCGATTCTGCACCCAGAATACAAACTCGTTTTGCGAGCCAAGCACGTACGGGTGGCTCGATGAATTCCCAGTTGGCGTATGGATCATTGCGTACGGCTGTGCCGGAAACCCGGACCCGTCCCCGCGTTGGATCGACCGACACATGTTGCGCGCCCATCAGGGCAGCGTACCGCTCACCGTACTCTTCGGACGTGAAGACAACGTCCGGCGCGCGACCGAGCCAACGCATGGTGTTTTCCGCCCAAATGCGTGTGTCGTTTTCGTCGTAACGATCATCAATTACCATCACCCGAACGGAAGGATGTATCTCCCGCATCCATTCACCGCGAATTTCCCCAGGCACAAAATCGGTGGGTTTGGCGCAGACAATCACCATAACCTCCCGTGCTTGTCCCGCTGCGGTGTCGATCAGGAGCTTATGCCCGCGGTGGGGCGGGAGAAATTTTCCGATCACGACACCGAAACCAAATTTCATGGCATTGCCTTTTGAGACCGCCAACTGCGCGACCATTCACGCACCCCGATCAAGCACATGAGCAGGAACCCCGTAACGGTCCGCAAATCGACCACGCGACATGTCGGACGCGACCGTCTTTGCCTCGAACCCAAAACCCGTCCGCGTCGAGAGCAGGGCGGCGGAGATGGCGCGCAGGGTGTCGCATGTCCTCGTCGAGCCTGTTCGATTCATCCTCACGCACGTCGGGGCGGAGTCCCGCGAAAAGACAAAACGCAAAATACTGCACCCACTGCGGAGCGTTGGCTTGCAGCAAGCGCATGAGCTCGAGCGCGGCCATGGGTTCGCGCACTATCGCTGGGGGCCGATGTTTCGCGCGGGGCTTGCGTGGGATACTCGCGCATGGGGACACGACAAGCCAGCCTCGTTGGACGGCTAAGGCAAAGGCCGAGGTAATATATGCAAATGCCTCGTTCCACGTTTTCACCGCCAGGCCTTCATAGCGTGACAAGAACGCGAGAATGTTCTCGCGAGTGATCGTGCCGGGATGGTCGCGCTGTTCCCGCTGCAACGAGTGAAAGAACAAGACAAGCCCAGCTAGCACGTGCCGGCGTTGGGAGTGACCAGTCGTGCGGTGGCGCATGAGCCGGTCGAGCTCGAGTATGATTTTCCCGAGCCGGGGGGCAGCGGAAAGACGCGGCGTGCGCGAGGAGGTGCGCAATGGCGTCGTCGTAGGAGATTGCCTGCTTGTCGAGCACGCTGATGAGGTAGGCAGCAGCGAGGGGATCAGAGTTGTTTTGCACCCTCTCTAATAGCAACGTGATGGCATTTTTTTTCTTCGTCGATTGGCCGTCATAGTCCCGCCGGAATCGACTTAGCTAACCGCATGTGGCACAACGGCCTATGGGTGGAGGTGCGGGGCGGAATCGAACCGCCGGATAGAGCTTTTGCAGAGCTCGGCCTTACCACTTGGCTACCGCACCGTTTTACCCAAAGCGGGCGCAACTTGGGGCTTTTTTTGGGACGGCGCAAGTACTGAAATTTTATTGTCTGCACGGTTCCAATTCTCCTCGCAAGCCCCACCTTTTTGGTCGGCGTGACCTTATGGGGGAATCGCTTTTGTGGGGCGTGGATTGGCTGTCAGCCACCCGTGTCATGGGGTGCGCCTGCCGGGTGCGTTGCGAGACAAGCTCGCAACCTACTTCGCGTTGCGAGGCAAGCTCGCAACCTACTTCGTGTTGCGAGACAAGCTCGCAACCTACTTCGTGTTGCGAGACAAGCTCGCAACCTACTTCACGTTGCGAGGCCACGGCGGATTTTTGCACGGTGCTTCGCCCTGTAGCCGCGATTCAGTTTCACGCAGAAAGAATCACAGTATGAAGCCGCTCCCACGAGTGGGAATTGACGTATCGCTGGCGGATTGCATTCCCGTGCAAAAATCCGCCGCGTTGCGAGGCTAGTTCGCGACCTGCTTCGATCTGTGCGTCAGCTTCAGTCTTTCTCGGGCTGCAAAGTGTGTAACGGCGGCACGGTGCGGAGGGCGGGGAGTGCGAAGGCCACAATAGCGACGACGGCGATCGTGCCAATGCCGCCGGTTGTGGCGGCGAGCACGGGGCCGAACAGCGCTGCGGCGATGCCGGCGCGGAACTCGGAGATTTCATTCGAAGAGCCGATGAAAAGCTGGTTCACCGCACTCACTCGGCCGCGCAGATTGTCGGGGGTTTTCATCTGCACCAGCGTGTGCCGGACGACGACGCTGAAGTTGTCGCACACGCCGCTGAAATAGAGCGCGATTAAGGAGAGCCAGATATTGGTGGAGAGACTGAAGACGATTATCGTCGCGCCGAAACCGGCCACCGTCCAGAGCATGACCACGCCAGGATGTTTGGCCGGGCGAAGATGGGTGACGAGAAATGCCATGGTGATCGCACCCATCGCCGGGGCTGCGCGCAGCCAGCCGAGTCCGGCCGGTCCGACGTGGAGAATTTGATCCGCATAGATTGGCAGCAAGGCCACCGCTCCGCCCAGCAGAACGGCAAAAAGATCGAGCGTGATGGCGGCAAGGATGGCTTGATGGCGCCAGATGAAACGTACTCCTGCGAGCGTATCGGAGGCGGGACCGGCCGGCGTCGCTGGGCGATGCACGCGGACGCCGAGCAAAAGCACGACCAAGGTGAGCGAGAAAAATACATCCAGCAGGTAGACGGAGGTGTAGCCGGATAAGGCGACGAGTAAGCCGCCCAGCGCGGGTCCGATCACGGTGGAGAGCTCAAAGGTGCTGGAACTCCAAGTGATGGCGTTGCTGACGGCCGTGGGCTCGACGAGGAGGGGAACGAGTGCGGCACGCGCGGGATTGCCGAGGACGCGGACGAATGCCTGTAAAAGCAGAATTAGAAAAATAAGAGGCAGGGCCGGATTATCAAAATGGAGCTGCGTCGGATCGACGTGCCGCTCGAAATACAGCGCAATGCTGCGGAGTAGTTCATTGGCCAAACGCAAGGGCGCAGAGTTGGGCAACGAAGTATGGTACGTCGAGAGCAGCACGAGCGCGAGTGAGAGCGCAGCCGAGGCGACCGTGGTCCACATGAGGATTTTTCGCCGGTCCAAACGGTCCGCCAAAGCGCCGGCCGGCAAAACGAAAGCGATCAGTGGTAGCACGGAGACCAGGCCGACCAACCCGAGCGCAGACGCGGAATTGGTCCATTTATAAATCTGCCACGCGATGGCGACACTCAGGCCTTGCCGGCCAATATTAGAAAGAAAATTGCCCACCAAGTAACGTCGGAAGCCAGCGTGGCGCAGGGCGGAATAAGGATCGCGGACAACGGTGTCAGTCATGGGGCGAGGGAGCCGGATAGACAGTGGGGGCGAGGATGCTCGCTCCCACAGAACAAATTGCTTGGGATGAAATCGGATATCGGCCGCCGCATATCGGCGCGCCGGATCTAAACCGGCGAAACGGCACGGCCACCAGGGCCGGCCCTAAGACATCCCCGCACGCTGATTCTCGGGGACGAGTATTGCTCATCGATCCTATCCCGGTTCAGCGGGTGAAGAAGGGATTATTCCGTTTCTCTTGTTTGAGGGTGGTGAGCGGGCCGTGGCCGCAGGCGAAAACGGTGTCGGTGGGGAGATTGAGGAGCTTGCGGCGGTTGTTGCGGCATTGTTCTTCGTAGGAAACGAGTCCGCCGCCCATCGAGCAGGAAAAAAGCGAATCGCCCACAATGGCCAGCGGCCACGAGAGTCCGGTGACGTAAAAGGATGTCTGGCCCACGGAGTGACCGGCTGTGAGCAGGGTCTTGATCGCGATTTCGCCGAGGTGAAAGTGGGCGTTTTCCTTGAAGAACTTGGCGCCGGGATGAGCAACCGGTTCGAGCTCGGAGGACCAGACTTCCGCCGGGGTGGAGGCGGCGAGTTGGGGGAGCGCCGCGACATGATCCTCGTGCGTGTGCGTGATGAAGATATAGCGAAGGTTGAGATTCTCGGATTGGATGACATCGAGCATCGACTCGACTGATGTACCGGTATCAAAAGCGGCGGCGTGCTTGGTTTGATTATCCCAGATGAGGTAATTGTTGACCGTCAGTTCGTCTCCATCTGGCGTGTTGAACATGGCGAAGCCACGGGGGAAGACGGGTTGCTCCGGGTACCATTTCTTCAGGGCCAGTAAGGTGAGGGCATCGCCGCCGAGTCCGAGGGCTCGGGCGATGGCGCGGAGGGGCTCTTCCTTGAATTTACCGCTCTGGAGAAGGGAAAGATCGCCGGGCGGAATGCCCGCTTTGGCGCAAAGTTGTTTGTCACTTAGCTTGAGGCCCCGTTGGGCTTTACCGATTACATCGGCAAAATTGTCCTCTAATGGAATTCTAGGCATGCACCCACGGAGGCGTTAAACGCCAGAGACCGCAAGCGTCTTTGCCGGATTGGCTGCGGATACGAAGGCCCCCAGTGGGGGATTAACTTTGTTTTGGCTGAGCCGAGAGGCACAGGAAATAAAATTGCACCGCCCCGGGGGAGTTGTTCTGTTGCCGGACTCCCATGAAGTATTGGTCGCAAACATATATTCCCACACTCAAAGAAAGTCCGTCCGACGCCGAAATCGCGTCGCACAAATTGCTGCTGCGCGCCGGCCTCGTGCGCAAGCTGGGCGGCGGCCTCTACACGTTCATGCCCGCAGGTCTGCGCGTGCTCCAGAAGGTGAGCCAGCTCTGCCGCGAGGAAATGGATCGCGAGGGCGCCATCGAGCTTTCCATGCCGTTCATTCATCCGGTGGATAATTGGGTGGAAGGCCCTCGCTGGGCGGCGGCTCGCGAGATCATGTATCGCGTGGACCATGCCGGAGCTGGCAAGGGTCGCTCGAAGGAACCCGAGTTCGTCCTTGGGCCCACCCACGAAGAGGTCATCACGCCGCTCGTGAAGAGCGAGATCACGAGCTATCGCGACCTGCCAAAGAATTTTTATCAGATCGGAACCAAGTTCCGGAACGAGATCCGGCCTCGCTACGGCCTGATGCGCGCTCGCGAATTCGTGATGAAGGACGCCTACAGTTTCGATGCGACCGATGAGGCTGCGACGGAGAGCTACCTCAAGATGAAGCGCGCCTACACGGCGTTTTTCACCCGCTGCGGTTTGAAGACCATCGCGGTCGAAGCTGACACCGGCGTGATGGGTGGCAGTTTTTCGCATGAGTTCATGGTTCCAGCTCCGGTCGGGGATGATGATGTGGTGTATTCAGACGCGGGCTACTCGGCAAATCGCGAGAAAGCGACCAGTGCGATCGTGCCACCCGGTTTTCAGGAAGCGGCTCCAGCCGGTGCCGTTGAAGAATTCGCCACTCCGGGCTGCGTGACGATCGCGGCGCTCGCCGCGGCCCCGTACAACGTCGCGGCCGACCAGCAATTCAAGACTCTCGTCTTCATGGGCGACGGCAAACCGTTTCTGGTGATCGTGCGCGGCTGCGATGATATCGAGGAAGCCAAACTTGGCTCGCTCGGCTTTCAACTCTGTCGGCAGGCCACGGCCGAAGAAATCGAACCAGTGCTCGGGGCGAAACCCGGCAGTCTCGGTGCTGTTAAAGGTACGATTAAAAATCCGGATGCCCTCGCTGGCATCTTTGCCGATCAAGCCATCCATCTCATCGGCAACGGCACCACGGGCGCCAACAAAGACGGTTTCCATTTGCGCCACGTCAACGTCGACCGGGATCTCGCGATCACGAAGTTCGGTGATTTCCGTCGCGTGCGCGAAGGCGAGCCCTGCCCGAAATCCGGCCAGCCCCTCAAGATCGCGCGCGCCATCGAGGTTGGTCACGTTTTTAAACTTGGGACGAAATACTCCGAAAAGTTCGGCGCCGTCTACACCGACGACAAGAAGCAGTCGCACCTGATGGTGATGGGTTGCTACGGTATCGGCATCAGCCGGACGTTGCAGGCCGTCATCGAGCAGAGCAACGACGCGGACGGTATTATCTGGCCGTGGAATGTCGCGCCGTGGCAGGTGCTCATTGTGAATATGGATCCCCAGGACGCCGCCGCCAGCGAGGTGGCCAAGAAGCTGGCGCTGGCCGCTGAATCTGCAGGCGCAGATGTCCTCATCGACGATCGCAACGAACGTCCGGGCGTGAAATTCAAGGACGCTGATTTGATCGGCTTGCCCCTGCGCTTGACCGTGGGTGGACGCGGCTTGAAAGAAGGGATTATCGAGCTGAAATGGCGCGCGGAAAAAGAAGTCCGCAAGGTCCCGCTGGCCGAGGCGGAGACCGTGATCGCTGAAGCCGTACGGACTGCGGCCGCGAAGGCATGAGATACGTCGCGGCCAGTCCTCGCGAATCCACTCAGCAGGCGACTGTCACTGAAACTGCGTTGCAGGATGTCTGGCGGGTGGTGGTGTTGAATGACCCGGTGAACCTTATGTCGTATGTCGTGATGGTGTTTAAGCAAGTGTTCGGTTTCGATGAAACGAAGGCGCGCAAGCATATGTTGGAAGTGCATGAGCAAGGCCGTTCAGTGGTTTGGTCTGGTGGGCGTGAGCAGGCCGAGGCCTATCTTTTCACCCTGCATCAATGGCATTTGAACGCCGTGCTGGAGTCCGATGATCGAGCTTAAGCCCAGTTATTCTTTGCGATGGAATTATGTAGAGCTGCGTCTGCAAGACAGACGCTCTCGGGCCAGCCGCATGCTTATTCGCGGCGTCTGCTGGTGTAGGGCCGGCGCTTGTCGCCGTGCCGTTACGCGTGTCTCGGCACGGCCCCAAGGGCCGACCCTAGGCGTATTTCCGAATGAGTGGAAGCCCACCTAAAGCATAATCCAAGAAAGCATGAAACGCGTTGAAATCAAACTGCACCTCGAGGTCGTTGCGCCGTTGCTCGATGTCATGAAGCGGGTGGCGGTGGACTTGGAACCGAGGCTCGCGCTCGAAATCAATGTGCCGGGCGAGGATAATGAGTTTAAAGATGGCTGGGAAGCTGAACTGCTCGAAGGGCAAACCAGCGATATTCAAAAAATGCTGGGGATGTTTGACCGGGAGTTTTTCGTGAGCGGGACCATTGCGTTTGATCCCACGAATTGCGAACCGATCCTGCGCGCCTGTTCGGCGTTGCGTCTGCGTTTGCGGGAGAAGCAGCTTCAATCGTTGCGGGATGAAAATCTGGAGAGCAATGAGGTGGGGTTGGCGGAGATGTCGGAGCCGCAGCGCAAAGCATTCGGGGCTTATGTCTTACTCGCGACGTTGCAGGAGCTGCTGGTTCATCATCTCGATCCGAACGTGATGGAGGAGTGAGATCAATCGCGGCTCGTGATCGAACATGCGGGGTAGGGCGGGTTATATCTGACCCGCCGTGAATGAAGCAGGGATGCTCTCAGAGCCGGATCCATGCAGCCCAAAACCGCAAAACGCGTCGTACGCCGGACGGAATGAAACATGGCCTGTTTTTTAGGTAGGGCCGGCCCTTGTGGCCGCGCCGGGCCACGGTCCGGCCACAAGGGCCGACCCTACAAAGGAGTCATTTCCTCGAAGTTTTGGTGGGCGTCGGTTTCCACACCGACGCTCTAGCGCCGAGGGGTCTCAGCCTTCGCCTGGCTTCCATCATCGCCGAGGCTTTGGCGGACGAGTCGGCCCGACAAGACTCGGCGAACACCTTTCAGTTTGCTTTCACTCATTCAGTAATTCGCGGTCGGCTGCCGCGATCCGACCGAGCAGCCAGCGTTCTTTTTGAGAGAGCCTTTGCTTCGCGACAGAAAATTGTTCTCCTTTTGATCATGACCAAGGCCGACATCGCCACTGTGCTGACTGATATTGGGACTTTGCTGGAATTGAAGGGAGAGAATCCTTTCAAGATTCGCGCTTACCAAGCGGGCGCGCGCGTACTGGAGTCGTTGCCTGAGGAGGAACTGACGCAGCGGGTCGCCGCTGGCACGCTCGGGGAGGTGAAGGGACTCGGCGAGGCGCTGGTGCAAAAAATCACGGAGCTGAGCCAGACGGACCGGTTGGAATTTTATGAAAAACTGAAAGCTTCGATCCCTCCAGGCTTGGTGGAGATGCTGGGCATCCCGGGTGTCGGGCCGAAGAAAGTGAAAGCGCTGCATGAGCAACTCGGGATCGATTCGATCGCGGCGCTGCAACAGGCGTGTTTGGCTGGCAACGTGGCGACGCTCGCTGGCTTCGGCGAGAAAACACAGGACAAGATTCTCGAGGGCATCCGCAACCGTGAAGCCTACAGCAAACGTCACCTCTGGCTCGAGGCGTGGGAAGTGGCGGAGCCGATTCTGGCGGGCTTAAGAAAATTGCCCGAGGTCGCACAAGCCGAAGCGTGCGGGAGTTTGCGGCGCAAGATGGAAACGGTCGGCGATTTAGATTTTCTCGTGGCGACGAATACTCCGGGGCCAGTGATCGAATGGTTCGTGAAGCATCCGTCCGTCAAGGAAGTGACGGCGCAGGGCGAAACCAAAGTCAGCATCCGCACCGAAGACGGCATTCAGGCCGATCTGCGGTTGGTCCCGCCGGAACAATTTGTTTTTGCGCTGCACCATTTCACGGGCTCGAAAGATCACAATGTCCAGATGCGGCACCGCGCGTTGCAGCGCGGACTCTCGATGAGCGAGTGGGGCTTGGTTCCGGCCGAGGGCGAGGGCACGGCCAAGGAGAAGGCGGAGAAACTGGGTCCACCGCACGACATCACGACGGAAGCGCAGTTGTTTCAAAAGCTCGGTCTGGCCTACATCCCGCCGGAACTGCGCGAAGGATTGGGCGAAATCGAAATAGCGGAGAGCGGCACGCTGCCACGCTTGCTGGAGGTGGAGGATATTCGCGGGGTGTTTCACAACCACACGACCGAATCGGACGGACACAATACGTTGACGGAAATGACCGGAGCGGCCCAAGCCTTGGGACTGGCCTATCTCGGAATCGCCGACCATTCGAAGTCGAGTGTGCAGGCGCGTGGGCTGGATGAAGCGCGGCTCTTGAAACAAGTGAAAGAGATTCGTGCGTTGAATGAATCGGGTGCGTTTCACACGCATGTTTTCAGCGGCATCGAGTGCGATATTCTGCCGGACGGTCAGCTTGATTTTGCCGACGAGGTGCTGGCCCAACTGGACTACGTCGTGGTGTCCGTGCATTCGGTGTTTAAACAAAGTCGTGATGACATGACCCAACGGATCATCCGCGCGCTTGAAAATCCCCATGTTACCATGCTCGGACATTTGACCGGGCGACTGCTGTTGGAGCGGGAAGGCTACGGGGTCGACACAGAAAAGATCATCGATGCGGCTATCGCGAACCGCGTCATCCTCGAACTGAACGCGAATCCCTACCGGCTTGATCTGGACTGGCGGCATTGGCGCCAGGCGGCGGCGAAAGGTCTGCTCTGCTCGATCAATCCCGATGCGCACCGGATGGCCCAACTGGAGTTTTTCAAGATTGGCGTCGGTATTGCGCGGAAAGGTTGGCTGACCAAGGAGCAGGTGGTGACGACTTATACGCTGGAGCAAATGAAGCAATATTTGGCGGCGAAACGCCGGTAAGCCGGGAACGATTGCGATGCGCGAACGATTGGAAAAATTAGCGGGAAAAGTTCAGCGCGCCCATCGGTACGAATGGCTGTGGGAACCGTTGGAATCCGATCCGGGCTTTCTGCTGCGCGCGATGTTCGGGGCCAAGACGGTTTACCTCGACGGGCAGTTAGTGGTGGGATTCATCGCGAAAGACGAGCCGTGGCGCGGGATGCTGGTGTGTACCGAGCACGCTCATCATGGCGCGCTGCTGGTTGATTTTCCGGAGCTTTCGCCCCATCCGGTTTTAGCCAAATGGCTTTATCTGCCGGAGAGCGCCGACAGCTTCGAACGCACGGCGACGCGACTGGTCGAACTCGCGCGACGCCGCGACCCGCGAATCGGAATCACGCCCAAGTCGAAAAAGCGTCGGAATGAAAAACCAAAGGGAAAAGTGAAAGTGCGAGTGAGCTAGGGCCGGTTTGGGGGTGGTCGCCGATTTCCCTATCGGCGATCAGCGTCGGTGTGGAAACCGATGCCCTCCAGTTGGCTGCCTTCCCCCCTCAATGCGCGTGCTCGAAGAGGAGCAGCAGCACGCCGAGCACGGTGAAAATCGTGCCGAGCAGCGCAGCCTCATAGCGCTCGAATTTTTGCACCTGCACTTTTTCCAGTCCAACCAAAGTCAGCCAGGTGAAGACCAACATGCCCGCTAGCGTGCCGACGGCGAGGATGAGGCTGAGCACCACGAATCCGCGCCAACCGTATTGCACGCCGGAAAGATAGACGGGGAGAAATCCCTCACAAGGCGAGAGGGTCAGCATCATGAAGAGACCGCTGATGGCGGCCCAGTCGCCGCTCTTGTTGGAAAGCAAGGTCGTATCCTTCATCTCTTCTTCCAGATGGATGTGATCGGAGCCGTGGCCACAGTGCTTGCTCGGTTGGTGATGGCCGCCCGGCGCATGGTGGTGCAGGACGCCACCACGCATTTGTCGCCAAAAATAAAAAGCGCCAATCGCGAGAAGAGCGACGCCGGCGATTTTGGGGAAAAGTTCCCCGACTTTCTCATCGAGTTGAAAACCGATGCCGGCGATCACGAGTCCAAGCAGAGTTGTGAGCGCCACATGGCCGAGACCGGCGAAAGCGGAGACCGCCAACGTCTTTCCTCGGCTCCAATGGCGCGCCCGGGAAACCAAGACGAAGGGCAGCCAGTGCGTCGGGATGATGGCATGAAAGAACGCCACGGTAAAACCGGTGGTGGCGATCGTGGCGAGGAAGGCTTCATTCATGGAGTGGGTGCGGGGAGAAAAGACGGGGTAGTGGGCCCTGTCGACAGAGAAGACTAGCATAGTCGTCAAGGGGGGCGGTGTGCTTCATCCTAATTCCGCTGAGACCTCCAGGGCAGGGAGTTTGTCTCTTGTCGGGCCGTCTTGTCCGCCAAAGCCTCGGCGACGGCGCAAGCCTAAGCGAAGGCTGATGCAGACGCCGCGCATGCGCCATCACGTCCGGTGCCCATTCGACTTCGCTCCGTGCCTGTGGGCATGGGATGATTCGTAGGTTGCGAGCTTGCCTCGCAACGCGCCCGTGTCTGTGGGCACGGGATGATTCGATAGGGGTAGGGACGGAGCATTGGTTTGCTCCGTCCCTCCTGCCGAACCGGACGGGCGGATTTCCCGCATCCGGCTCTCCAGTTGGTGAGTGTCTCTCATCGAGACTGACGGGCCAAGACTTGAGCTTGCGTGAGACTGAACAAGCCCA
>Ga0105048_10005810_pt1 | contig 19924 bp, 22 predicted proteins | sample MAT05_FD_78382 | JGI IMG/M metagenome (GOLD analysis project Ga0105048, IMG submission 78382) | Freshwater microbial communities from Lake Fryxell liftoff mats and glacier meltwater in Antarctica - MAT-05 | ecosystem: Environmental > Aquatic > Freshwater > Ice > Liftoff microbial mat | place...
ATACTGCCATCGGGCAGGCGTACATGGTGCGGTTCTGTAGTTATTATTTCGCTCATTGTATATGGTAACACAGGCAGGCCTGTTATTTTTTTCTAAAGATTTCTAAGCAGTTAGTATTTTCAAAACAGCTTGCTGGCTTTCTTTTTCATTAAAAATCGAGGAAACCGTTACAAACAAACCGCCTAAAACGATACATTCAATAGCTTCTCCTTCTTCATACGCCCTCTTCAATTTATATTCAGTTCCAAACAAAATATATTGCTCCACTATTTTTTTATCTGCATCTACTATCCAATACTCTTTTACGCCGTTGAGTGCATATTCTACAAATTTCTTCTTCCTGTCATTTCCTTCTGTTGAAGGGCTTAACACTTCGGCAACAAAGTCTGGAACCGGGTAGATCTTAGTGTTCGACCGGATCGTTTCGGCCTTTTCGTTTTTAAAAAACAACAGGTCAGGCATCACGTCGCTTCGTTTCATTCTCACTAGTGCCTGTTTTTTCAATATTGATCCTAAATTATTTTTAATTACATAGCTTTTTAGCTGCTCTGCCATATTGCTGAGTGTGGTGATATGAATGTTTCTTGCAGGAGAGTGAATGATGATCTCTCCATCAATAAATTCAGCCCTTTTGTCTTCATCCAGCCACTCATAAAATGCCAGCCGCTTTTCATTTTCGTTTTTAAGAAAAGCTGTAAGCTGCTCCACATAATCGGGCAAAAGCGGCGAATGCAATATGGGTTCTAGTAGATTTTCCATAAAAGGCTTTTAATTATAGCTCCCACCCCGTCCAAACATTTCATCATCTTTATCCACCCTAGTCTGATCTTCTAGCGGAAACTCTTTCCTCATAGGGAAGTAATCCATTTCATCTACATTCAAAATACGGATCAGGTTGGGATGGCCAACGAAGTTAATTCCGTAGAAATCATAGGTTTCGCGTTCCATAAAGTTGGCGGCTTCGTACAATTTGGTAGCGGTAAAAACATCGGGCTTTTCAATTGGTACAAATACCTTCATCCGCAACCTTATTCCTGCTGCCATATTGTGCAGGTGATACACTACCGCCAATTCCTGTCCTTTCTTATCAGGGTAATGCACGGCGCAGATATCGGTTAAGAAATTGAATTTCAGCGATTCATCATCATACAAGAACTGGAGCACCTTAAGATTAAGATCAGTAGTAGCTGTAAATGTTAATAACCCATGCTGGGCTTCCCAACTGGTTAGCTGTTCTCCAAATTTCTCCGTAAGCGTGGTTTGAATATGTTCGTTCGTTAAAGCCATTTTTATAATATGTTTCTTAATGCTTTTAAGTTTTCTTAGTCCGAAAAAATTGCTTTTACTTCTATTGCAAATCCATCAATTGCTTTTGAAATGATGGTACCAGAATTGGTTTTTAAATACAACTCGTACTCGTTTTTGTCATTTAAAAAATACTGTTCTACCATTTCTGTATCCGGCTCAATAATCCAATATTCGGGTATTTGATGGTATGCATAATCTTCGAATTTTATGCCTCTATCCCGGTGTTGTGTACTTTCGCTAAGCACTTCCACTATTAAATCCGGTGCCGGGTGCAGCATTGTATTTTTATGAAATGCAGCTGCTTTTTTGGCATCAAAAAAAACGATGTCGGGCTCAAAATCGTTTCTTGTTAAATGAATCAATACCTTTTCTGTAGCAACCTCCCCTATTTCTTTAACGGAAGCGTAAGTATCCATTAACTTGGCATGCCACTTAACAATTAGATAGTGCTTTCTTTTTACTGGTGGGTTTAGAATAATCTCTCCTTCTATAAATTCTGCTTTGATGTCATCATCCAGGGTTTATAAAAATTCATTCCTTTTTTTACGCTCCTCCTCCAAAAAATATAAAAATTCATCTACAACCTGCGGCAAATTAGGCGCATGCTTTAACTCATCAATGCGATTATGGTCTATTGTCAGTAGCATTTTTTGCATTATAGCATTATTGTATCCCGTATTCGCCTAACAAGGCTTTGTATTTTTCATTGCCACGGCGGCGAACGCTTTCATTTTGAACAAGGTCTTGTATGCGCATAAAGCCATCTAAAATAGCTTCTGGCCTTGGGGGGCAGCCCGGCACATATACATCTACCGGTATTACCTGGTCAATGCCCTGAAGCACCGAATAGGTATCGAAAATGCCACCACTACAGGCACACGCACCTACGCTCAATACCCAGCGTGGTTCTGCCATTTGTAAATAAACCTGCCGCAATACTGGTCCCATTTTTTTGCTTATGGTACCCATTACCATGAGCAAGTCGCATTGGCGGGGGCTAAAGCCTACACGTTCGGCACCAAAACGGGCAAGGTCGTAATGGCTGCCCATGGTGGCCATAAATTCTATGCCACAGCAACTGGTGGCAAATGGTAATGGCCAAAGCGAATTTTTACGTGCAAGCCCCACCACATCGCTTAGTTTAGTCACAAAAAAACCTTCGCCGCTAATGCCCTCCGGCATCTCTATCTCTTTTACTTTATTATTGAACCGAACGGGCCGGCCAGTATATATATCAGACATACAATTACAATTTATGAATTACGATTTACTATTTATAGCCACGAATGGCACTTATTAAAACGAATAAAGCTGCACTAAGATTTCAAATACACCATTAGGCTTTTATCTGCAAACCAATACAACACCCTTTTCAAGAAAATGTTAGACTACTTGGATAGATCTTAATTCAGAAATATCAAATCGTAAATGGCTTTAGTCTTCCCACTTTAATGCACCTTTTTTAATAATGTAGTAAAACCCCACCAAAAAAAATCCAACAAACATAAGTACGGCTCCAAAACCGCCCCAACCCAGCTCCCGGAAATTTACAGCGTAGGGATAAAAGAAAATAACTTCCACATCAAACAACACAAAGAGTATGGCCACCAAAAAATACTTTACGGCCATGGGTTGCCGGGCGTTGCCCGACTGTGCTATGCCGCTTTCAAAGTTTTCGAGTTTATCAGCCGTGTTTCGTTTTGGCCCAAGAAAATGAGATACGCCAATAATTGTTGCAACAAGACCTAACGCAAACAGTAACTGGATACCAATGGGCAGGTATTGTGCTGGTGAACCCGGTGCGTCTAACAAAAAGCGGAGCATACTAGTGAAATTGGTGAAGTGCACAAAAATAAGCCCACAAAATCAAATTACATTTTTCGCAACCCGTTTTCCCAAATTAAAAATCCCCTTTTGAACAAATAGTCAAAAGGGGATTGTTTATTATTATAAGTCAGCTAAACAGTTTTTGTTTTTTTGGGCGGGGAGATAGCCGTTTTATTTTTTACAGGAGGTGTTTTAACCGCTGGCTTTACAGCAGGGCTAGCGGGTGTTTTAACCGGAGGTGCCGCTTGTGATTTGGGTCTCGATAATTGTTGGGTAGCCGCATCGTTTACACCTAAGGCGTAAACATTTGTCGGGTCGAGAATCAAAATTGCATTTGCAGCATCCAATGTTTTTTGCCAATCTTTTATCTTGGCGAAATAGGGTATTTCGTAATAGTAATTACTGATGATGGTCTTCTTGTTCTTTGCAGTATCCTTATTTAAAAAAGTGGTATATGCATCTATTACCGGTATAGCTGTGCCTTTGGTGGTATCGTAATCGGCAGCTTTTGCGGCAATGGCTTTGAAGGCATAACCTTGGGGCTGATCTGCGTAATTAATTATGTATGCACTATAAATCGAATCTGCTTTCATAAATGCAGCATTTCTTGGAATGCTATCTGAAAAAACGAAACTTTTAGCATATTTGGTAGCGGCATCACCCCAATAATAATAATCAGTAGCCGTAATTTTTATACGCCACCCGCTTGCCATGCCCAGCCATTTTGATTGTCCACCAAAGTTTGCCGCTTTGCCGTAAGTATCAGCCATTAATGTGGCTAACTCTAATCTCTTGGCCGTTGTGGTATCTTTTGCTATGGCTTTCATCATGTTCGCCTCAATCTCTGTCTCATTGCCCGGAAACTTAGCAAGAATACTGGCATAGTTAGCATAATCAACAGCACCAATTTTGTCTGGATTTTCTCTGGAAATATATTTCAACATGGATGCCCTGGCATTTATAGAGTCACCAGTACGATCGTAGATAATAGCATACAACTTGTCCAACTTAGGAAAATTAGCTCCGCCACAAACCCCTTCCATTTCTTTAGCTTTTGCAAGGGCATCATCCCTTTTACCAGCCCTCAATAAATAGTCGGCATAAAAGAAATCAGTTTCACAATCCTTATCGGCCACTGCTATGTATTTATCGAGGTACTCCTTGGCTTTATTTACGTCTCTTTCAGCGTAGTAAGTATAAAGAGCTTGCCAGGCTGGGCCGTAATTGGGATCCAACTGTGTAGCTTCTTCCATTAGTGGCAAAAACAATTCTTTATTGTTCTGGCTTAAAAAAATACGTGCAATACGCAGTTTGGCTTTGGCATACTTAGGGTCGCGTACCAGGGCTTCCTCATAAGCTTTCTTTGATTCCCCTCCGAATTCACCTCCACGTTTCAGTTGATTAATACCCAACTGAACAAATATCTCAGGGTCTTTTAAATCAAGCTTTGCAGCCGTGGTAAGTTTTTCAATTCCATAAACAGGATCACCGGTTTTGCTGTCGCCATCGGCATTGGCACGGCCTACTGCGGTAAGTATTTTAGAATCACCTCCTTTTTTATTATTTGTAGTGGCTAATGCAGCATCAAAATGGGCACGGGCATCGGCCATTTTCCCTTCCATTAATTCCACATGCCCCATACCTACCTGAAGTAATGGATTCATATTGGTGGAGGTCATGGCTTTTGCATATACTGCCCTTGCACCGGGTATATCTCCCTGGTTTAAACTTACCTGACCCAACCAGTAATTGGCATCAATATCGGCTGGATTAGCGGCTACCAATTTTTCCAATATGGTTTTAGCCGTTTTGTACTTTTCGGAGTAAATAGCTTTTACGCCGTCAGCCACGGTTTGTGCTCCGGCCACTATTACCGCTACACTGCTTAACATCACAAATGCGATTCTTTTCATGTTGGTTTTTAGTTACGTTTTTGTAAAATGGAACTTAAAAGTTGAGACGTAAAAATGAACGGGGAAGATAGGGTTTGTGTGCAAATTTTCAACATCTTAACTAAAGGTTAGTAGGCAGTGTTATTTTTTAAATTACCGAAGCTTTCTAAAATGTATTATAAGTGATGGTGGATTCTGTCTTCAATCTTTAAGAGCTTATTATTGAGGGCAAAAATCTTAGTGACTATTCTAATAAAAGGAGTCATGTATGAATGTGGCAAACTGTCGTCAATGCAGCACAATAGAATTATACTGTCGGGCTAAAAAATTTTAGTCCCATTTATTATAACCTATTCTTCTTCCACACTCATTTTTCTTATTTCGTAACTAAGCCTTGCCGGCAAAAGATATGCTCTTTTAAAAATAAGCTGGCCTTTAGACGGGCTGGTAAGAAAGCCCATGAACCCACTGCCCAGACCGGAACCATTTTCTTTAAGTATGTACCATAGAGGCCTTATCATCGGGTACTTATCCAAGGCAATATTTCCCATATACGGGTACACATACGGATGGTCTGGGTACTTGGGAGCCATCATCGCTGCTATTTTAACTTTTTTGGAGAATGTAAGTTGGTCGGCATCGTCTTTATCGCCCAACCAGCTTATTCCCACAAGCCCCACACTTTGGGCATCGGACGCCACATAATCTATTACCCCTTCGCTGGTTTTTGCAGCCTGCACATTTTTGCTAATGGGTGAACCTCTTAATATGGAGTCGAGTGCATAACGCACAGTGCTGGTAGCATTAAGCCCATCCAATACTACTTTGTATTTATACGGGCTTTTACCTTCCATCATTAGCTTGATATCATCTACTGTAAAAAGACTGTCTTTAGTTTTATTATTAAGTACAAGGGCAATGGCATCATAAGCCAGCTTTCCAAACTTTGGTTTCAGCACGTATTTGTTTGTATAATAGGCATCTTCCTTTTCTGTAAGGCCGCGGGTAACTATAATCATGCGGGTACTATCCTTATCTAAGTCTTTAAAACACTCAGCTTCCGACTTGTACTCGGCCAATATATGTGCCTTGGGGTGCTGCGATTCGTACACCTGTATTTGTGAATCTATTACGGGCTTAAACGATTCATCTACACTAATGTGTATCGTGCCTTCGCCGGGGCTGTCTGTAAATTTTTGACCACGACTGGTATCCACACCATCGCAGCCAGCAAAAAAAGTAATGGCGACAATGACGAGGCAAAAGTTAGAAATTTTCTGGATGATATAGGGCTTCATGGGTTGCTAATAATCGTAAAAAAAATCGTTTGCCGTGTAAATTAATCGTCTTTATTATAATACTGCTTTGCATACCCTCTGTAAAAACGAAAGGCTCCGTACAGCGAAAATATAACCAGTATAAAATACCTTAACCATTCCTCCCCTTGAAATAAATTTCTGCCGAAAACCTGTTTGGAAAAAAAGAAACAAATACCCAGGCCAATAAGAAACACGCCCATGCCATAGTCTCTTATAGATCGCATTAGGATGTAATTCTTGGTTCGGGTATTTAGTTCTTCGTTCATGGTTTGCGCATTATAGTACGGGCAAATTAGGAAATTTTATTCTTCGGCACCCATGAAAGTAACAGGCATTACAAATCGTACCGCTACAGCCTGCCCGTTTTGAATGCCCGGCTTCCATTTTTTCATTTTTTTAATAGCTTTTAATACCTGGGTATTTAGTGCGGCATCATCGCTATGCAAAATTTGCGCTTCGCTTACGCGGCCTTCTTCGTCAATAATAAACATGGCCTTAACAGCATATTTTATACCTGGCTCCAGTTCACTGGTGAGGTTGTTAATCATAAACCGTACCATGGCTTCCTTACCGCCAGGGTATTGAGGCAACTGGTCCACTTCGCCCATATCTACAGGGCCTGCAGGCTTTTCTGGTATTGCTTCGATTATGGCTCTACCACCACCGCCGGAAGCTGGCGGGTCTTGTGAAATGGCAATATTTATATCTATGCCCTCTCCTGGTTTGGTTACGCTGCTTATCGCCGAGGTGTCTATTTGCGTTATATCAGGCATTTTGGTTTCGGGTAATAGGTTGTCGGGCACAATTTCTGGCGGGGCTGTGTTTACCGTGGCGACATTTTGCTTTACAAACTTCTCCTTAGGCTTCTCAGGTTCTGCCTTTTTGGGTAAATCCACCTGAGTAATTCGGGTTTCAGTTGTATCGTAAATTAACACGGGGAATGTAGTGCCGCGGTTCGCCATGAGGCGGCCAAAGCCTATGATTGCTATTAGGATAAAAGTTCCGGCAAGGGCTTTTTTCATTCGGCTATCGTAATGCCTGCGAAGCTCGTAAGCTCCATACAATTTGTTTTTGCCTTCAAATAAAATATCGAGTACATCGCTTTGAAGAATTTTTTCTGGTGTCATGATTTGTTGGTTTTGCGTTAAATGAAAAATTTGTAAATGGGTTCATTGATTCATAAGGTCAATGATGATTACTGATTTGCAAAACCGGCCGGTTTAGGACTTAGAGGCTTCGGGTTTTAGGTTTCCATAATGGGTATAATTTGCAATTGAATAGTTGGTAACCTGCAATACCGCATGTTAGGGGTGTAGGTGAGCGATAACTGAACAATAGAAATGAATGGAAATGATGCTTATTGTTTTCCAACAGCCAACCTGAGGTTTGCTAACAGCCAACTGCCCAACTGCCAACTGCCTCTATATTTGCCGCATGAAAATACTGATGGTATGCCTCGGAAATATTTGCCGCAGCCCATTGGCCGAAGGCATTTTACAACACAAGGCCTTTAAGGCCGGGCTTAACTGGAGCGTGGAGAGTGCTGGCACAGAAGCATTTCAAATAGGGCAGCCGCCACACCGGCTTTCGCAAAAAGTAGCTAAGATGAACGGCATAGATATAAGCCATCAGCGGTCGAGAAAATTGGTAAAAGAAGACTTGCAGAATTTTGACAAAATTTATGTGATGGACGAGGACAATTATGCCGAAGTAAAACGCATAAGCAAAAATTTATGGAACGAAAAAAAGGTAGAATTGCTTATGAACGAACTGTACGCTGGTGAAACCAAATGTGTGCCCGACCCTTGGTATGGAAATGAAGATGGTTACCATAAAGTGTATGAAATGATAGATAGGGCTTGTGAGGGGATAATTAGCCAATGTGCTGATTAGCTGATAAGCCAATGTGCCAATTAGCCAATGTGCTAATTATAGCTTAGGCATGTACTATTAAAACAGGAAGTTAGAAAAGAGACATTTGCACATTCGCACATTGGCATACTGGCACATTACCACACAGGCACATTAAAAATAGTAGAACAGTATAAAAATTATGGCAAAACCAAGTTTACCTCAAGGAACAAGAGATTTTGGACCGGAAACGGTTCGGAAGCGACAGTACATTTTTAATACAATAAGAACAGTTTTTGAATTGTATGGCTTTCAGCCGATAGAAACGCCAGCCATGGAAAACCTGGAAACCCTGATGGGCAAGTATGGCGAAGAAGGTGATAAACTCATTTTTAAAATACTGAACAACGGCTTCGATAACCCGGTAAAACACGAACAGGCCAGGCAAGATTTTGAAAAAATACTCGAAGGCAAAAACGTAAAAACCTTTACCGAACGTGCCTTGAAATACGACCTCACCATTCCATTTGCCAGGTACGTGGCCATGAACCATGGCCAGCTCACATTCCCATTTAAACGATACCAGATGCAGCCCGTATGGCGGGCCGACAGGCCGCAACGTGGCCGCTACCGTGAGTTCTATCAATGCGATGCCGATGTAGTGGGCAGCCATGCACTGCTCAACGAAGTGGAACTCACCAACATCTATGCAACCGTTTTTAAGAAGCTCGGTATTGCCGTTGAAATAAAAATTAACAGCCGGAAAATTTTAGCAGCATTGGCAGAACTATGCGGCGGCACCGGTAAGATGATGGACATAACCATAGCCATAGATAAATTAGATAAAATTGGCATTGAGAAAGTAAAAGAAGAATTAGAACAACGTGGTTTGAACAAAGAGCAGATAGATACCATACGGAGATATTTATCCATTGAGGGAACGAATGAGGAAAAATTGGAAAAAGTAACTGCCTTATTGGGTCAGAACGATCTAGCCAAAAAAGGCATTGAAGAGATAAGCTACGTCACCGGTAGATCAGACATCAGACATCAGATATCAAAAATTCTTATTGACTTCACCCTGGCTCGTGGCCTTAACTACTACACCGGTATAATATTCGAAGTAAAAGCCCTGGATGCACAAATGGGCAGCATAGGCGGTGGTGGGCGCTACGACGACCTCACCGGACTGTTTGGCGTGCCCAACATACCGGGCGTAGGTATCTCCTTAGGCGTGGACAGGATTTACGACGTAATGGAAGAACTCAATCTTTTTCCACCTGATGTGCAGGTAGGTACGCAGGTATTGTTTTTTAATTTGGGCGAAGCAGAAAGCAACCAGGCTTTTGAACTCATGCAGCAACTGCGAAACAAAGGCATCCGGTGCGAACTATACCACGAAACCACAAAATTTGATAAGCAGTTTAAATACGCCGATAAAAAAGCCATTCCTTTTGCAGCTATCATCGGCAGTAAGGAACTGGAAGAAGCTACTTGTGTTGTAAAGGATTTAAAGAAAGGTGAACAGCAAACATTATCAACATTAGAATTACTACAGTTTTCTTTTTAGATTTTTTCACATTAGCCACTGTTACATTGTTGGTATCCATGCGGCAGATGTTCGTATCAAAGAACATGATACCATGAAAAGAAACATCCTGATTACCGGCTCTGCGCTTACAATTGTCTTAGCTGTTTTCACAAGCGAAGTTTTTTCTCAACCAGGTAATTACGCAACAAGGTACCCGCCGCAACAGCAAAACCGGGGTTACCAAAAACAGTGGCAGCAGCCTGCTTCGCCATTCACTATTATTGATGCTGATGGCCGCCTCAATGGTTACAATGGCCGCAACTTCAATCAGTGCTACGAGCAGCGAAGCCTTAGCCGTAAGCAACGCAGAAAGCTGGAAAAAAGATTTGGCTTTCCTATCCACGCATTAAATATCACTTTAAACTTGTCGGAAATTTACCGCCAGGTTGATTTTTCGTTAGTTAAAATCAACTGACCTAAACTGCTATGCTCTTATTTATTCTTTCCATCCCTGCTTAGTTTTCTCCCCAACAAAATAACCCCGGCCACGACCAAAGCCGTACCCACGGCCTGCTGCCAGCCAAATTGTTCTCCTAAAAAAAAGTAAGCCTGTGCCACCGTTGCTAGCGGCCCGATAGATGAAACAATGGCCACATTGCTACTGCCTATACGCTTGATGCCCTCGCTAACAAACAACGCCGGCAGCACCGTGGTGAACACCGCCATCAAAATAGCATACCAATACACTGTGGGCGCAAAATGCAGCAGGCGAAACTGGAACTGGTTGCGAAAAAGATAGTGCAGCAAAATGCCTACTGTGGCGGAAAGCATGGCATAACTGGTAAATTTTACGCTGCCCATTTTAGGTATTATTTGCCCACTGGCAAATACGTAAATAGCATAAGTAAAAGCACAGGTAAACACCAGCAAAGAACCCAGCACTACATTGCTGTTGCGCCCCATTTTTATATCGGCCACAAAGGCAATGGCAATGCCTGCATACGAAAGCAACAACGCTACCAACTGTAATGAACTGATACGCTTTTTGTAAATTATGGCACCAAAAAAAACGACCATTGTAGGGTACGTAAAAAGAATAAGCCGCTCTAGCCCGGCACTTATATACTGTAAGCCCCAAAAATCGAGAAAGCTGCTGATGTAATAACCAAATAAGCCAATAACAATCACCGACAGCCACTCTTTGGTGTTGAGCTTTATATTGCCCGTTTGCTTGCTCACAAAAAATGCCATGCCCAAAAAGAACGGCAACGAAAAAAGCATGCGCAATGCCAGCAGCGATATGGTGTCCACATCGGTATCCCGATAGGCCAATTTTACCAAAATGGCTTTGCCGCTAAAGCCAATAGCACCTAGCAGGGTTGCGATAATACCAATAAGTTTATAGTTTGCTGGTTTCAAAAAGTGCTGTATTTGCGTATCAATTTCTCATACTGCAGCTCGTTCACATTCTGCATCATAAAGGTTTTGCCCTTCCAGTTTTGTTCTTCAAAAGGCACGTGGCTTTCGTAAAGCTTTTCCAGTATTTGTACAAAATTGAAAAAGTGTTGCTGGCTCTGTACATAAAATTTGTACTCGAAATATTGTTTTTTGTACCGGAAAGAGATGCGGTTATCCAAGCCGTAATCCCGGCTGTTAGCCAAATCCGTTTCTGTATTGTACGTGGGATAAATCATACCATTGAACGATTTAAATTCAAACTTCAAACCTGTTACCTCATCCATAGGAAAAACAATATGGCATATCTGCATTTCACTATCAAAAACCACCAGATCGTTCTCCAGCTTATAGCTGCTCAAGTTGCCCTTGGTAACGATAGCAGTAATAATCACCAGCAATAGTACCGCCAACAAAAAAAACGGTGCCAAAAAACCCAGCGACGGTACTATTAGGGTAATAACGATGAACACCAGCGCCACTACGCCCACTTTTATGAGCATGGTGCCATTGGCGTTGGGCTCCACCACTTTTGCGGCAAACAGCATGGCCTATTTTTTGGTTTTAATCAATGAAATTTTCGTACACCACAGCAGCTCCCTGGCCTACGCCTATGCACATGGTGGCCAGGCCATAACGGCCGCCCCGGCGTTTTAGTTCGTGCAGCAGCGTGGTACTTATGCGTACTCCGCTACAGCCCAACGGGTGGCCCAAGGCTATGGCGCCGCCGTTCACATTTACTTTTGCAGGGTCTATTTGCAAGTCGGCCATGCAGGCAAGCGATTGCGATGCAAAGGCTTCGTTCAGTTCCACCAAATCCATATCGGCTACAGTAAGCCCGGCCCGCTGCAAAGCCTTTTGCGAAGCTGGCACCGGGCCAATGCCCATAACAGATGGGTCCACGCCGGCCATAGCCATACTTACAATTCTGCCCATTGGCACCAGGTTAAAGTTTTTTAAAGCAGCTTCGCTTACCAGCAACATGGCCGCTGCACCATCGTTAATGCCGCTGCTGTTGGCGGCTGTTACAGTCCCTTCATTTTTGAAAGCAGGCTTAAGTTTAGCCAGTTGCTCCATGGTAGATGATCGGGGGTGCTCATCTGTATCCAGCCATTGCTTCTCCCCTTTTGCGGTGGTCGCTTCTATGCCGCATATTTCTTGCGCCCACTTACCTGCGGCTAATGCGGCGGCATATTTTTGCTGGCTGCCAAGGGCAAATGCATCCTGCGCTTCGCGGCTAATGTGCCATTGTGCCGCCACATTTTCTGCCGTTTCGCCCATGGTGAAAGGGTAATAATTTTCGGCCAGTCGCTTGTTTATAAACCGCCAGCCCATGGTGGTATCGTATAGAGCTGTGTTACGCTCAAAAGCATTGCCGGCCTTGGGCATTACAAAAGGTGCACGGCTCATACTTTCCACGCCACCCGCTATGTACATCATGCCATCGCTGCACTGTATGGCCCGTGCCGATTGCATTATGGCATCCAGCCCGCTGGCACACAACCGGTTCACCGTAACACCACCCACCGATACCGGCAAACCCGCCAGCAGCGCAGCCATGCGGGCCACATTGCGATTGTCTTCACCGCTTTGGTTGGCTGCCCCGGCCACAACTTCTTCTATCAGGTTCACATCTATGGCCGCATTGCGCAGCACCAATTCTTTTATTACATGAGCCAGTAAATCGTCGGGCCTTATGCCACTCAATACGCCACCATATTTACCTATCGGTGTTCTAATGGCATCTACTACGTAGGCTGTTTGCATCTGCTATTTTTTTATTTGGAGCCGGGCTTTTGTTCTCTAATTGGGCGACATTGGCGAACGGTTCCCCCGCTTATTGCGGGGCTCCATTGAAGTGTTGTGCTACTATTTAACCAATCGAAATCCCGACCCTGATTGGCAAATGTAAACCACCGCTCAAAACCTATAAGGTCTATTTAAAACCCCGACCAATTCGAAAACCCAAAAAGACCTTATAGGTTTAACTATCAGCTACCTTCGCCGCCATGGAAACAAAAAAGAATATACGCCACCTGGGCCTGGATGAAATAAAGGAATACTTTGAGACCATAGGCGAAAAAAAATTCAGGATGCGGCAAACCTGGGAATGGCTGTGGCAAAAACACGCCCACAGCTTTGAAGATATGAGCAACCTGAGCAAGGAATTGCGTGCCAGGCTGGAACAGGATTTCACCCTGCCCGCCCTTACGCTAAATACCACCCAAACCAGCGACGATGGCACCATTAAAAGCCGCTTTAAAACCACCGACGGGCATTATATAGAAGGCGTGCTGATACCCACCGAAAAACGCCAAACCGTTTGTGTAAGCAGCCAGGTGGGCTGTTCGCTAAGCTGTACATTTTGTGCCACCGGCACTATGGATCGCAAACGCAACCTGGACTTTGACGAGATAGTGGATCAGGTAACGATGGTAAATGCACAAAGCGAAAAAATGTATGGCAAAAAATTGACCAATATCGTGTTTATGGGCATGGGCGAACCGCTACTCAATTATAAAAATGTGCTGAAAGCCGTGGAGCGTATTAGCAGCACCGATGGGCTTGGTATGAGCCCCAGCCGCATTACAGTAAGTACAGCCGGTGTTTCTAAAATGATAAAACAACTGGGCGACGATGGCGTAAAATTCAAGCTGGCATTGAGCCTGCACGCAGCTACCGATAAAAAGCGGAACGAGATTATGCCCATTAACGAGAGCAATAATATAGCCTCGCTGATAGAGGCACTGAATTATTATTACCAGAAAACGGATAACGAAATAACATTTGAATACATCCTGTTTAAGAATTTTAACGACAGCCTGCGGGATGCCGACGACTTGATAAAACTTTGCCGGCAGGTGCCGGTGGATCTTGTGAACATTATTGAGTACAACCAGATAGATGGTGCAAGGTTTAGCAAGCCCGACGAAGAAACAACGTTTGCCTTTATGAATTATCTCGGCAAAAACCGTGTAAATGCCCGCCTTCGCCGCAGTCGCGGAAAAGATATAGACGCCGCCTGCGGGCAACTGGCTAACAAGGGGAGATAGCATACTGGCCATTGGGAGCAGCATATAAATTATCCCAAAAAATTTCTAAGCAAGGGGTTATTTAACAGCCACCCACTACCAATACAATCTCCCCTTTTACCTGCTTCTCCCTAAAATAATCGGCTACTTCTTTTAGGGTTCCTCTTTTGTTCTCTTCAAACTTTTTGGTGAGTTCACGGCTTACACAGCAGGGGCGGTCGCTGCCGAAATATTTGCCTATTTCGTCGAGGGTCTTTACGATACGCATTGGGCTTTCGTAAAAAACCATGGTTCGTTGTTCGGTGGCCAGTTGGGTAAACAATGTATGGCGGCCTTTTTTCAACGGCGGAAACCCTTCGAACGTAAAACGGTTAATGGGCAAGCCACTATTAACCAACGCTGGCACAAAGGCAGTGGCACCGGGCAGGCATTCTACCTGGATGTCGTTTTTTACACATTCCCGCACCAGCAAAAAAGCAGGGTCGCTGATGCCTGGCGTTCCAGCATCGGTAAGCAATGCTATCTTTTTTCCTACCAGTAATTGATCTACCAGGTGCTGCACTATTTTATGCTCATTATGCTGATGGTAAGGCGATAGCGGCTTGGTAATGGAATAATGATTGAGCAGCACCGAGGAGGTACGGGTGTCTTCGCAAAGTATTACATCGGCCTGTTTCAATACCTCTACAGAGCGGAAGGTAAAGTCAGCAAGGTTGCCTATGGGTGTTGGAACAATGTGGAGCATTCTGGTAATGTGCAAATGAGGTAATGTGCAAAAGTGCAAATGAGGTGCTGTGCAAATTCCGTTAAAAAACGGAACAAGCATTTGGTTCATCCCTAATTGACGCTTAGTAACTTTTGTAAGTATGCCTCAGGTGCCAGTTAGCCCGGCTTACTGTGCTGGTAATCCACTGGATAAATGAATTTATCAAAAGCAGCATCACCAAAAATATGGGCGATGACTTATTCCCCAAAATACAAAAACGGGCATTTCCCATTAAGAAAGGGAAATACGCCGTTATTGTTTAAGCCAGTACACCAGCTTAAATAAGTTGCCCGGGCTCATGCTATACGTTACTATGGCTCATTCTGTCCTTCCAAATATCCATTTTAGCCCTACCTGATTTCATTATTTCATTTGCATCGTTTTGCAATCCTTCCAAATGTTCTGCAGCAGAATTGGCAAAATCCTTCGCTTTACCTTTAAGCGAACCAATTTTGTTACGGGTGTTTTTGCCTTTATCGGGGGCAAATAGAATACCAATAGTAACGCCTATGGCGAGACCTGTAAAAAACTTAGAATGTTTCATTTGTTGTACATTTTTTTGTGGTGAGAACTTCTTTACCCTTTCAAAAAAACTGCCAGTATTTATCCAATCCTCATCATTGACCTAAACTAAAAAAGTAAAATGGTTAGATAGAGCGTAACATGTAACATTAAAAGGAAAAAATGCCCCGCTTTGCGGAAGCAAACAGGGTAAATGATGGCAACCAATTCCACTTTATTGACCCTATATTTTTTACAATCAGCCTAGGGGGCAGGGGCGTATTTACAAAAAAAGATGTTGCTGTAAATTTCTCTAACAGCAACATCTTTATAAGGAGCCTTATTAAAAAGGGGCTTTCATTTATTGATACACCCGTATGTAATCTATTTCCAGGGTGGCTCCGGTAAGGCCAGGGGCAACGGCACCGCCAAAATTGCCTCCAATGGCCAGGTTTAAAATGATAAAGAAATTTTGATTGAACGGCAAAGCTGGTGTGTTGGCAAACGTAAAAAACAGTATGTCGTCCACGTAAAATTTTATGCTGGTGGCCGTCCACTCTGCAGCATACTTATGAAATTCGGTAGTGGCATTGGGTATAATGGTGGTTCCGCCAATAGCACTGCCCCCGGAGTTACCCGGAAAGTGCAACGTGCTGTAAATTTTATTCAAATCTCTGCCGAGGTGTTCCATAATATCTATTTCGCCACAGGCGGGCCAGCCTACAGAAGAGATATTGCTACCCAACATCCATATAGCTGGCCAGGTACCCACACCTACAGGTACTTTTGCCCTTGCTTCTATTTTACCATATTTAAACGAAAACTTGTTTTTAGATAACATTCTTGCAGAGGTAAAAGGGCTGCCGCTAAAGGGTTCTTTAATGGCATTAATTTTCAAGGTGCCGCCAGATACGACTGCATTCTCTATACGGTTAGTATAAAACTGCACTTCGTTGTTGCCCCAGCCACCGGCACCCAGGTCGTAGCCCCAGCGGCTGCTGTTGGGCAGGCCGGGGGTATCAAACTCATCGGCCCATAACAGAGCGGCAGAAACGGTTACATTTATCAATATAGATTTGGAAATGCTTTGCCCACCTGAACTTTTGGCTATTACATTAACGGTATAAGTACCTGTTGCCGGGTACTTATAGGTAACTGCTCCGCCAGGCACGGTTTGAAAAACCCCATTACCAAAATCGTATTCGTAGGTTACGGCATTTGTGGCCAATGCGGTAAAAGCAACATTGCCGCTATTATCGGTACTTACCGCTGCATTGAGCACCATGTTTGTAGGTGCTGGCGTACCGCCTGTACCGCTACTTTTTTTATTACAGGCGCTTACTAACACCATCAAGGCTATTGAAAATAATCTCAGACTTTTCATATTGAATTATGGTTTTATGATTAGTTTCTGGTACCAGGAATTACCATCTGCACCAATATTCCGCAATTCGACGGTGGAAGCTGTTATGGATAGAATTTCATAGGTAACGCCACCGGTTCCAAAATTAATAATGCCATTTCCCGGAACGGTAAATTGAATACGTGTAGAATTAGACGGGGTGGAAGCTGTAGTGGCATCCATAAACGCAAGTAGCTTTGTGCCACCTGTATTGATAGCATAACAACCATCGCCACCGCCAAAGCCATAAAAGGCTGTAGCTGCACCTATTGAAAATGAAGTGCCTTTGTTATTGATGGCCATAAAAATTTTGCCTGTTGCATCTTTTGAAAAAGTTATTTCATCATCGTATGCACATGCCTCTCTTGAATTGGGTCCAGCTGCATAAAAGTTAGGCCAAAACATATCACCAGCACCTACCCCAAAATGGCCAGGTGCAGCCTTGTCGGTAATCCAAACACGACTTGTGCCATTGGTTAATGCAGAAACAATGGTGGGAGGAATGGTAAAGGCAACAAAAACCCTTACTTTTCTACTAATAGTTGATAAGGATCCGCCTGTACCAACAGCATTTACAGTAATAATAAAGTCGGCCGTGCCCGGGGTTGAATACTTATATGTAATAATGCCAGATGGAACAACCCTTGTCGTACCATCTCCAAAATCTATATTGTAGGTTAGTGCATTTTTGGATGTAGCGTTGATTACTACATTGCCCGTTCCACTTCCATTGGGGTTAGTAGCATCTACACCGCTAACTACTGCCGATAATGTAAGGTCGGTTGGGGCTTTCAGGTCTCCAAACGTGTATTCATCTTTTTTACAACCACTGCCAACAACAAGTATGGTTAGGAAAATGACAGCTAATGATTTTAAATTCTTTATCATGATAAGTTCATTTTAAAATTAATTAAAGTTTTATGTCGTCGAACAGGAAAGTGAAATTGCCAGTGCCATCACCCATCGTTCCCAAATCAAAAATCAGTACAACCCTTTGGTAAGAATTGGCTGTATTAATAGCGGAAAAATCAAACGACAATTCCTGCCAGGCATTTGCCACAGTTGTTGTCACTTCTCGTTCGAAGCTTAAGGCACCATTAGATGCATTCTCAACTTTTAAAAGAATCTTGGCGCCTACTCTCGGCGAGAATACTTTCATTTTAAATATTTTCGAGCCAGAAAAATTAATTGGCGCATCCAATTGAATCCAGCTTCCACCCCATGGCTGCCCTGCGCTTTTAATCATCCTGGCTACCTTACTGCTGGTATTCATTCCATTTGATTGAGGATTATTAATCACAGTTGTTCCACCACCATCAAAATTGGTCCAGGAATAATTAAGGGTGGCCGATTCGAAATCGAGTGGCAATGCAATACCAGCAATGTTTGTCGTTAAGAATCTTACATCATCCCAAAGGAAAACTTTACCATCTCCGGCTATGTTAAAATTGAAGAAGACGGATGCCATATTATAGTTGAATGTGAGATTTAATGCGGCGGTACCTGTAGCCTGGTTGGCAAAATCGAAAACCAAAGTTTCCCACGCATTGGCAACCGTTGTATTCTTCTCTGTTTCTACCGATTTAGTAGGATCATTTCTATCTTCCACTTTTAGTCTTACTGGCAAGCCTACAGCAGGAGAATACACACGTATACTCATTTGTGTGGCAGTAGCAGTAAACGGAATGTTTGTAGTAAACCCTGCACCCATGGTAGTACCGGCCCATGTGGCGGCACCATTTGGTTTGGTAGTTCTTTTAACTTTATTGGCCGCATTAGTGGGGTCTACTGCGTCTGCGCTTATTGCGCCTCCAAAATCTGTGACTGCATAATTCACTGTGGCATCATCAAATGTTACAGGCAGCGTTAATAAACTTACAGGTAGCTGATTGGTTTGCCTAATATCATCAAATAACCAGGTGAAATTTGCTGTGCCATTACCTGCTGTCCCGTTATCAAAAATTAAAACTATTTTTTGGTACGCATTTGCTGTATTGATGGTACCATAATCAAAAACTAAATCTTCCCATGCATTGGCAACAGTTAATGTAGCTTCTCTTTCAAAACTAATTCCACCGTTGGTTAGGTTTTCTACTTTCAACAAAACCCTTGCACCTACCCTTGGCGAAAATACCTTCATACGAAAAACTTTGTTGGCCGAAAAGTCAATTGGCGCTCCGATTGTTATTACACTGCCACCCCAAGGTTGGCCGGCACTTTTTACCATTCTTCCAACTCTTGTGCTGGTATTAATACCAGAAACTTGTGTATTATTAATTACTGTGGATCCACCTCCATCAAAATCTGCGAAAGCATAATTAATACTTGGTGATTGAAAGTCGAGAGGTAACACTACTGGGTCTGTTATTGTAACAGGTTTAATTAATTGCGCAGTTGCAGCGCCACCGCTAAAAGCAACCACTCTTACCTGATAAGTGCCTACTGCTGCATAGCTACGACTAACCGATGCACCTTCCAGGAAAACGGTACCTACCTCGTTGACCACATCACCAAAAAACACCCTAAAATTGGTTTCGTAAAGTGCAGATGCTGTAACAGATATTCTAAAGTTGTTAATCGCATCTTTTGTAATGGTAAAATCTAAATTTTCTGGTGCCCTAAAAGAAACGGTAAGTGGTTGGGTGGCTTCGCTCTTTTTACCATTAACGGCATAGCCGATAAGTTTTACGTTATAAACACCTTCGGCGTACCTATGGGTTACATTTTTACCAGCTGCTACCTTGGCAGGTGCAGCAGTAGCATCTCCAAAAAACACATCGTATGTTACAGCTTCTGTACCATTGGGGGTAATGGTAACAAGCCCCGTATTGTCTTGTGTAATTTCGAAAAGGGCACTTAGCTTAACCGGTGCTGCTCCGGCTTCTACAAAGGCGGTATCATCAAACGCTTCCTTTTTACAGCTTGCCAACATTACCATTAGCATGGTGATACTGAAAATATATTTTAATGATTTCATGATTTTTTTATTTAATTGTTAGGTTGATTAATAGCCGACATTTTGGGTAAGGCCAGAAATTAA
>Ga0105048_10005811_pt1 | contig 19924 bp, 16 predicted proteins | sample MAT05_FD_78382 | JGI IMG/M metagenome (GOLD analysis project Ga0105048, IMG submission 78382) | Freshwater microbial communities from Lake Fryxell liftoff mats and glacier meltwater in Antarctica - MAT-05 | ecosystem: Environmental > Aquatic > Freshwater > Ice > Liftoff microbial mat | place...
AGCCGAGCGAGTAGACCTGCGTGCCCGCGAATGCGAATGCCCGCGCGTCGCCGAGGCCAGCGCCGGACCACGCGCCTTCGCCGCCCATGGCTTTGATGTCGGCGTCGCCGTAGCTGAACATGTAGCCCGACGCGGAGATGCTGCCGTCGAGGATGCGATCGCCCGCGGCGGTCGTCGGATCGGCGGTCGCGCGCCCGAGGATCGCGATCGATGCGTAGGTGTAGTCCTCGCCGGTGCCGCGGCTCCACCCGAAGGCGCCCGACAACATCAGCGAGCGACCATCCATCGCCGCGACGCTGAACGACGCGCCCTCGGCGTTGAGGCTCGCACCTTCGGTCGCGTAGCCCGCGTCGGTGTACGTGAACCTCTCGTAGCGGCCACCGCCGGCGAACGAGACCCCCATCTGGGTCGTGCAGCCATCCGAGTACCAGACCTGCACGGTCGTGCCCTCCTCGGCGTACTCCTCGAATTCCTCGGGACAGCCGTCTTCGTGCACCGCGATCGCGACGTACGCGTCCATCACGACCTGCGGCCGCAACGACGCGAACTCGCGCAGCCCCGCGATCGCGACGCCGCCGACTTGCTCGGGACCGAGGGTCGGCATCGGTATATCACCGCCGCTGCCGTCGTCGTACGGCGACGGCAACTCCGCGGCGTCGTCCATGCCCGCCGCATCGTCATCCTCGCGGCACGAGGCGAGTACGACGAGCATCGCGAGCGCGCTGGACCACCGCATCGTTCCAGCCTAGCCGGTTCCGCACGGCTTTCGCGTCGACCTCGCCCAGCCCCACCGCAGGGCTCGACGCCGTCGGATCCCGCACACGACGAGGCGTCGGCGCCCATCGAGGCGGCGGCCTATCCGTCGGCCGCGCCTCGCGAAGCCCAGCGTGTCGCGGATCAGTGGATCGTCACCGATGGTGACGACACCGCATGGCTGGACGCGCGAAGCGGCGAGCTCGTCGAGATCGAGCTCGCCGCTCCGCTGCGCTGACGACTACGGCTGGCGAACCGTCGCGACGAGTCGGTAGATGAACTGACCGCCGGTGCCCGCCTGGGCCGACGACGACGCGCGGACCTGTGCGTAGTAGGTGCCGGCCGGGAGGTTGTGCGCGCCGTTGTACAGCGGCAGCGTGCCCGTGCCGTCGATCATCGAGCAGAAGCCGCGACCAGCGTCGTCGTCATTCGCCAGCAGCACGCCGTTCGCATCGAACAGCGTCAGTCGCGAGTCGATGTTGTTGGCCTCGCAGATCTCGATCGCGCGGTCGCCCTCGATGATCTCGAGACGGAGCGAGCTGCCGTTTTGGGGCACGTCGATCGCGTAGAAGTCCGAGTCCACGTTGAGCGTGTGATCACCGAACACGTAGACGTCCGGACCGACGGCCTGGATGTTCGTGTCCGCGGTCGGAATCGTCTCGTTCGCCTCGCTCTCGAGCCCGAAGTCAGCCTGGGTCTGCACCTCGAGCAGGTAGCTCGGCAAGGCCGCGTTGTTGCCGTTCTCCTCGACCTGCACGTAGAACGTGCCCGCCGGCAGCGGGAACGTGATCTCGCCGCAAGCGAGGATGCCCTGCGAGTTGGTGTCGAACACCACCTGGGCATCGAGCGCGTCGAACACACGCACGACGGTGGCCTGTCCCGCCGCACAGTCGGCGACCGAAGTGAAGCTCTCGAGGCGCAGGAACGCAGGCGCGGCGAGGTTCAGGCGGTAGCGGTCGAGGTCGCCGATCGGCGAGATCGCGCCGGCGAACAGGCTGCTGCCGGTCGACACGATTCCGTTCGCGTTGGCCTGGATGATGGTCGCGTTGGGCTCGATTTCCTGCGTCGCGTTCTCCGCGATGCAGGTCGCGCTGCAACCGTCGCCATCGTTGAGGTTGCCGTCGTCGCACTGCTCGCCGGGCAGCGCCTGGCCGTTGCCGCACACCGCGTAGTTGAAATCGACGTCGAGGTAGTAGGCGGGGATGACCGTGTTGTCTCCGAAATCGATGACGCGGACGTAGACCGTTTGGCCCGGGTTGAGTGCGAAGTTCGTGAGCAGCGAGCAGCTCAAGATGCCGCTCTCGTCGTTGCTCGCGAGCAGTAGCTGGGCGGCGTCGCGAATCTCGACCACGGTGTCGAGGCCGACGTCACAGGTGTCCGGGCCCAGGCTGCCGAACGTCTCCAGCGTGATGATCGCGGTGGTGGCGGTCGGGTTGTTCAGCGCGAAGAAGTCGTCGTCGCCGACCGGGGTGATCGCGCCGCCGAGGAACACGTCGTCGGTGAACGGTCCCTGCGCGTTGGCGAGCAGGAAGTCGTTGGTGGCGACTGCGACGTTCGCGTCGTCGTTCGGCTCGACCTCGTCGGTGACGAAGATGCACGGATCGAGGTCGTAGGAGCAGTCGTTCGCGCACTGGATCGTGCCGAAGTCGGCGCCCTGGCTGACGCAGGTGGCACCGTTGAGGTCGGTGGCTTCGCACTGCTCGTCGCCCTCGACGAGGTCGTCGCCGCAGGTCGTGCAGGCATCGGTGTCGAGCGCGGTGCAGTCCCCGGCGCACGCGATCAGACCGCCGTCGAAGCCCTCCGACTCGCACGTGTTGCCGCTCAGATCGTCGCCGTCGCAGATCTCGTTGCCCTCGGCGAAGGCGTCGCCGCACAGCGTGCACTGCGACTGGTCGAACGCAGAGCAGTCCACCGCGCAACCGAGCGTGCCCTCGGTGAAGCCCTGCGAGGCGCAATCCTGGCCGTTCAGCGCCGCGCCGTCGCACACCTCGGGTCCGCCGATCGCACCGTCGCCGCACTCGTAGCAGCCCGTCGTATCGAACGCGCCGCAGTTCGCATCGCACGCAAGCGTGCCGCCGTCGAAGCCCAGACCCGCGCAGTCCTGCATCGCGAGGGCGTCGCCGTCGCAGACTTCCTTGCCCTCGATGTCGTCGTTGCCGCACGCGAAGTTGATGCACGCGTCGGTGTTGAACGTCAGGCAGTCGTCGGCGCACGCGAGCGTGCCGGCATCGAAGTCCTGCAGCGCGCAGTCCTGGCCCGCGAGGTCGACACCGTCGCAGACTTCGTCGCCTTCGATCGCACCGTCGCCGCACACCGGGGCGCCGCCGGACGACGAGCCCGACTCGGAGCTGCTGCCCGACTCCGAGCTCGCGGACTCGCTGGTCTCACTCGACGATGCGCTCGGATCGTCGGTCGTCGAGGTGTCGGCAGTCGTCAGCGTGGTGCCACTCTCGGAGCTGCTGCTCGAGTCGGCGGTCGTCGCCGTGGTGAGCGTGGTGCTGGGATCGTCGGTTTCGGACGTCTCGCTCGACGACGACGATCCATCACTCACGATGGCGCCGTCGTCACCGCACGCGGCGAGCAGGATAATTGCACCGGACAGGTTCAATCTGAAGGAGGTACGAAGCATGGTCGGCGAGGATAGGGCGCGACATTCGGAGCAAGCAACCGCCATTGCTGCGCCGTAAACAACCGACCCGCAGCTCGGCCTGCACAGTGTTCCGTGCCATCGTGTCCGGATGCGACGCTGGTCGATGCGGACGGCACGACCAGCACCGCCCGCCCGCGTCGCGCCCGGTTGATCAGCCCGACGTCGATCGCCGCACGAGCTGCTTCCACCGTCGATCGGTGTCGCGCTCGAGCTGCGCCATGTCGACGCCGAGCTCGGCCGCGAGCGTATGCTCGCGATCGAAGGTCGTGCCCATCGGCGTCGGGTCGTCGCTGCCGAGCACGCAGTGCACGTGCGCCCGCTGCAGCGCGACGAGCGGTGTGCAGCGGCGCTGGGCCTCGAGCTGGGCGAGCACCGTCGGGATCAGCAGGCGATTGCTCGTCGGGCACACCTCGAGCGTGACGCCACGGTCCGCGAGGTCGCGCATGACGGTGTCGCTCTCGACCGATCGCACGCCGTGGCCGATCGCTTCCGGATCGAGCGCGAGCGTGCGTTGCACCGATGTGTGATCCGCGAATTCGCCGGCGTGGATCGTGAGATCGGGGATGTCGCGGCGCAGCGCGAGCAGGATGTCGCGCAGTGCAGCCGGCATCGGCTCGCGATCGGCACCGGCGACGATGCCGAGCACGTCCAGGCCACAGATCGCGTCCTTGTGCTCGACGAGCATCGCCGCCATCGCGCGGTAGTGCGACTCGCTCTCGAACGTGCGCGAGAGCCCGACGCGCAGGAGCATCGGCTTGCTGGTCTCGGACATCGCTTGGTCACGCGCCGAGAGGACGCGCAGCAGCACGTCGCGCGCTCGCTCGGCGAATGTCGTGGGCGAGATCTCGCGCCACAGCGCGTGCTCGTGGTCGAACAGCGTGCGCGTCATCGAGAACAGGCTCGCGCGCATCTCGAAGCCGTCGGTCTCGGCCGCCGCCTCGATGAATGCCCGCAGCGCGAGCGCCTCGATCGCGTCCTCGTGGACGTACGCCGCGCGTGCGCGCTGGATGCAGGTGTAAAACCCCGTGGAGTCGTCGCTCGGTGCCTGCAGCACCAGACGCTCTCGCAGCTCGTCGGCGGTGCGAAAGCGGTGCGTGTCGGCGGCGAAGAACACCGGATTGCGGATGTCGAACGCGACGGCGACGGCGGCGAGCGCCTCGGCGGAGTGGGAGCCCTCGAGGTGTCGGTGGAGATCGATGCGTGGCACGGTCAGTTGGTCGTCTGGACGGGACAGCCCCAACCGTCATAAGCGCCGTCGTCCTCGGCGATGAGCTCGAGGATCTCCGTCGTCACCGCGTCGATCCGACTGTCGGCGAGCACGTCTTCGCGGTGGAACTGCAGCGACCACGAGCCGTCGTCGCGCTCCTGCGGCGGGTCGACGACGAAGCCACGCCCACGCAGCACGACCGCGATGCGCGTGCTGATCTTCTCGTCGTCGAAAAACGCGAAGTGATCGATCGTGCGTGAGCGCGTCGGATCGTCGCCGGCCTCCTCGAGCTGCTGCAGCACGCGACGATTGGCCATCGTCTGCATCGTCGCGCGATCGGGCCACAGGAACTCGAAGTAGAACGACCACCCCTTGTCGTCGGTCCAGTTGGTCGCGACCTCGTAGTCGCCGCAGTTGCGCTCGATGCACTCCGCGAGGCGCTCGTCGTCCTCGGGCTGCGGCGCCGGGGCGTAGAAGAAGACGTCGGTGTTGCCGCGGTAGACGACGCGGCCGACCATCCAGCCCTCGAGCTCGTACGCGATCGCGTCGCAGATGCGGTCCTCGATGTTGCTGAGCGCGGGGAGCTCGTCGCGCGAGCGCAGGCCGTCGGGCCGCGGCTGCTTCATCGCGATGCGGACGGCGAGGCGTCTCCGGTGCGTGGGGATCGGTGCGTGATCCGCAGCACCCATGTCGAGGGCGATCGCCGCCGGATCGCCGTCGAGCGTGGCGATGTAGAAGTCGAACCTCGGCGTCCACGGCGGTTGACTCATGGAGTGAGACTATCTCGCGGCTCGGGCACGAGCGCGAGTCGTGATCGCGGGCTTGATCGTGAGCGCCGGCTTGATACGCTACCCGCAGGTGGACGAGCAGCGCGCGAAGACCCGCGGACGAGCGATCGCCGTTGCCATCTGCTGCGCGATCGCGGGGCCGCTCGCGGTCTCCGGGCCCGTCGTCGCGGCGCCGGCGGCCACTACGCCCGCGCCGACGATCGCCAAGGACGAACTGCTGGGCCTCTTGCGCGCGGTGCCCGGGGTTCGCGCGAGGTACCGCGAAGAGCAGCACCTCGCGCTGCTCGCCGCGCCGCTCGTCGCCGAAGGCACGATGTACTTCGCGCCGCCCGGTCGGCTCGCGAAGCACCAGACCAAGCCCGCGACGGCGCGGATGGTCGTCGACGCCGGGCGGCTCGCGTTCGCGGACGCGTACGGTCGCGACGAGCTCGAGCTGGCGAAGAACCCCGTCGTCGCGCTGTTCGTCGACAGCGTGCTGCAGGTGCTCGGCGGCGATGGTGATGCGATCGATCGTGCCTGGATCGTCGCCTTCGCGGGCGGGACGGGCGGTGATCCCCGCGCGTGGTCGCTCGAGCTGCGGCCGCGCGAGGCGCCTGCGTCCAACATCGTCCATCGGCTGTCGATTCGCGGCAAAGATGCGGCGGTCACCCGCATCGAGGTCGTCGAGAAGGGTGGCGATCGCACGGTGACGACGCTGTCGGAGATCGACACCGCGCATCGCTGGGAAGCGGCCGAGCTCGCGTCGGTGTTCTCGATCGGCAGCTAGCCGTTCGTCGCGAACACGCCGGTCATGTTCCAGCACGTGAGGTTCGTGAACGAGGCCGGCAGCATTGCGGCCTTGTGACCGCCGCGCGTCGGATCGCCGATGATCACCTGCCGCGGGCACACGATCGGCTGCTCCTTCGCCGACCTCGCCTCGAGGCAGCGCATGCCGTCGAGCTCGCCGCAGAGCTGCTCCGCGACGTTGCCGAGCTTCGTCTTGCACGCGGTGTCGGGCTCGGGGACGCCGTGCTCGAGCACGAGCACCGCACCACCCGTCACCGGGATGCCGTCGTAGGCGCTGCCGGTGACCGATCGCGTGGCGGTGTTGAGGATCGTCTGGGTGCAGCGCAATCCATCGCGATCCACGAGCGTGAGCTTGTCGCCCGCTGCGGTGATCGTGACGTGACCGTTGTCGATCACGCCCTTCGGTAGGTGTTTCGGATCGACGCTCCACCGGGTGCCGCGGCCGTTCGGGCACGAGGCTCCGGTCGGCGCATCCGCGGACGTCTTCAGCGTGAGCGTGAGCTTCTCGTCGACGTGCTCGAGTGATCCGGTGCAGCCGAATTCGAGGAACTTCGACTTGCGCACGTAAGCCGTGCCGGGCTTGTCGACGAACGCGACGACCTGCTCGATCGCGAGCACGTTGCCACCGTCTGTGAAACCGATCGTCTTGTCGCCGATGTGCACGCCGATGTCCGCTTCCTCGGTGCGCGGGTCGCCACCGTACACGCCGCGCAGCGCCTCGGGCATCACGTCGCTCACCGTCCACGCCTTCCACTCGCCGTCGAGCACCGACTCGCAGCGCGCGTCGCTGCCTTGCTTGAACAGCTTCACGAGCAAGACGTTGCCCTGCCGCGAGATCGTGCCCGTGCACGGCTTTGGCCCCTTGGAGTCCTTCACCCACACGGCTTCGGCCGCGTCGACGCGATAGTCGTCGGGACCCGTGCTCGCGCCTTGGGTGATCGTTAGCGTCAGCTCGCCGTAGCGCAGCGTCGTGCCCGACAGCTCGAGGCCCGCGGTCGTCATCGTCGCGTGGGTCTCGTTCTGCCCGAACGCGCCCGACAGTCGTTCGGGCAGGTCGGCAGGCGCGGATGGGGCCGGCTCGCCGCAGCCGACCGCGAAGAGCGACGCGAACACCAACGAGCGCGACATCATCGGGGTGCGATAGCAGATTTCTCGCCGACGCGAGGGACCAATCGGTAAGAATGCCTCCGCACCAATGACGCGCGCGCAGGACGACGACGACGCAAGTGTCGAGCTGATGGGGATGTCGATCGATCGTCTCGACGACGAGCGATTGCTCGACGAGATCTTCGACGCGATGCACGATCGGGAAGCGACCGAGCGGGGCGGCTGGGTCGTCACGGTGGACGTGGGCGTGCTGCGGCACAGTGCTGAGGATCCCGAGCTGCAGGCGCTGTTCGCTGCGGCCGACCGGCGCGTCGCTGCCGGCCTGCAGCTGGTGTGGGCGAGTCGCATGCAAGGCGAGCCGCTGCCGGGACGCATCTCGGGTACTCCGCTCGCGCTGCGCATCGCCGCGCGCGCGGCCGACGAGGGCCGGCGGATCTTCCTGCTCGGCGGCGATCCGGGCGCCGCCGAAGGTGCGGAGTCGATGCTGCAGCTCCGTTATCCCGGCCTCGACGTCTGCGGCTGGTCGTCGGGTCGCGTGTCGTTGCCGGTGACGGACGAAGAGCTCGACGAGCTCGCGGCGCGGATCGAGCCCGCGGGCCCCGACCTCGTGCTGCTCGCGTACGGATCGCCGAAGCAGGAGTATGTCGCCCGCGGATTGCGGGAGCGATTGCCCGGTGTGTGGCTGGTCGGTGTCGGTCTCGGGCTCGGCATGCTCGCCGGGCAGATCCACGATGCGCCGCCGTGGATGCACCAGCTCGGCGTCGATTGGATGCACCGGCTCGCAAAGCAGCCGCGCCGGCTCGCGAAGCGCTACCTCGTCGACGATCTGCCGTTCGCGGCGAAGATGTTCGCGAGCGCCGCGCTGTCGCGGTTCTCTCGGCGGCGGTGAACGTGGAGGAAGGCGCCGACACACTGACCGACGGCGAGATGCATCGCAGCGCGGTGCGTCCGAACGATCGGGTCGGTCGCTACACGTTGCTCGAGCGCGTCGGCTTCGGTGGGATGGGTGTGGTGTTTCTCGCCCTGGATCCGGAGCTCGAGCGGCACGTCGCGATCAAGGTGCTGCACCGCGATCCACGGCGCGAGGACGTCGCCTCGCGCAGGCTACTGCGCGAGGCGCGAACGATGGCGCGGCTCGTCCATCCGAACGTCGTCGCAGTGCACGATGTCGGCACCCATCAAGGCCACGTGTTCGTCGCGATGGAATTCGTGCGCGGCGGCGATCTGCGGCGGTGGATCCGTCACGAGCATCCGTGGCGGGAGGTCGCGCAGGTGATGTTGCAGGCCGGACGCGGTCTCGTCGCTGCGCATGCGGCCGGAGTCGTGCATCGCGACTTCAAGCCCGACAACGTGATGGTCGATCGCTCGGGCCGCGTGTGCGTCACCGATTTCGGCATGGCCGCCGCAGTGCGCGACGAGGAACCCCCGAGCCACGACGAGGCGTCGCCGACCGCGATCGCCGGCAGCGAGATGCTGACGCGCACCAATGGCATCGGGGGAACGCCGGCCTATCTTGCGCCCGAGCAGTTCGAGGGCAAACCCGGCGATGCAGCCTCGGATCAGTTCGCGTACTGCGTGACGTTCTTCGAGGCGCTGTGGGGCGAGCGACCGTTCGCGGGCAGCGCCGCGGCGGAGCTGGCGATCCATGTCGTGGCCGGCGACGTCGTCACGCCGCCCAGCGGGCGCGGTGTGCCGATGTGGCTGCGACGACCCGTGCTGCGCGGGCTGTCGGCCGATCCGGCGTTGCGATGGCCGTCGATGCTCGCGCTCACCGAGGCGCTCGAGCAGCGCTTGTCGGGTCGGCGCGCGCGTGCGGTGTACGTGCTCACGGGTGTTGCGATGACGGGTGCCGTCGGTGCCACCATGTGGCTGGCGATGCGCGAGCCGACGGCGAGCTGCGATGCCGACGCTGCGCTCGCCGAGGTGTGGAACGATCGCGCACGCGCGCGCGTGGGCGCTGCGATCGATGTCGCGTCGCGATCGGGCGCCGACGATCTGGTCGCGCGCTTCGATGCCCGCGTATCGGCGTGGACCGCCGCGTGGACGACGGTGTACCGCAACGTCTGCGATCTCGATGGCCAGTGGCCGCCGGCGCTCGCCCAGCGCGCCGCACGTTGCCTCGATCGACGCTTGGGTGATCTCGACGCGGCGATCGAGGTACTCGCGAGCGTCGGCGGTCTGCGGGGTGCGGGCGCGCTCGATATCGCCGAGGGCTTGCCTCGCCCCGAGCCGTGCGCGGACGAGCAGGTGCTCGCCGCCGAGGTCGAGCCGCCGGCCGATGCCGAGTCGATCGGCCGCGCTACCGATCTGCGCGCGAGCCTGGCCGAGCTGACGGCGCGGCGCATCGCCGGCTCGTTCGACGCGCTCGAGGGCGAGACGGTCGAGCTCGTCGCACGCGCGCGTACGGCCGAGTATCCGCCCGTGCTCGCCGAGGCGCTGCTCGAGCAGGGGCGGGTGCTCTCGTCGCTCGGTCGCGCCGAGGCGGCCGAGGCGGCGTTCGATGAGTCGTTCTATGTCGCGACCGCGGCGCAGCACCGCACCGTCGCCCTCGCGGCCGCGACGGAACTGGTGATGGAGGTCGGCCACGCGCTTGCGCGGCTCGACGACGGCATGGAGTGGTCGCGTCATGCGAGCGCGCTGTTGACGACGCTGCCTCCCGATCCCGAGGCGAGCGCGAAGCTCGATTGGGCGGTCGCCGATCTGCACACCGATCGCAATCAGCTCGACCTCGCCCGCACGCTGCTCGAGCGCGGGCTCGCGACGTACGAGGCGGCTGGCCTCGCCCAACGCGCGGCGGCGATGCACGCGAGCCTCGGCTTCATCGCGCTGCGTGCCGGCGATCTCGACGAGGGAGCGCGCCGGCTCGGGCTTGCCCGCGATCTGGCTGCCGCGCGACTCGGGCCCCATCACCCCGACACGGCGCAGCCGCTGATCGGTCTCGCGACGATCGAGCAGCGCCGCGGCAATCTCGATGCGGCGGCCGAGCTCATGCAACAGGCGCGCGCGATCTACGAGGACGTCTTCGGCCCCGAGCACGTCAACGTGGCCGGCTGCATGCACAACCTCGCGAGCATCGAGCTCGCCCGCGGTAACGCCGTGGCTGCGCGTGATCTATTGGAGCCGACGCTCGCACTGCGCGAACGCTTGCTCGGCGTGAATCATCCCGACATCGCCGGCACGCTCGGCCTGCTCGGTGTCGTCTACGAAGAGCTCGGCGACTTCCGCCGCGCCCGCGATGCGAACGAGCGCGGGCTCGCGATCGCGATTGCGACCTACGGTCCTCGGCATCCCCGCGTCGCGGACATCCTCCACAACCTCGGCACGCTCGCCGCGACGCAGCACGACACCGCGCGGGCGATCGACGTGTACGAGCGCGCGCTCGCGATCCGCATCGAGAGTCAGGGCGCGGATCACCCCGATGTCGCGATGCTGTACGGCAACCTCGGGCGCGCGCAGCTCGAGGCCGGCGAGATCGCGAAGGCGAAGCAGAGCGCACTGCGAGCGGTCGCGATCTCCGAGGCGCAGCTCGGTGCCGACCACGAGCGCACCCGTGACGAACGCGAGCTGCTCGCGGACGTCGAAGCTGCGCAGCGATGAGCTCCCGTCGCGGTGCTCGCCGGGTCACTCGACGTCGACCCACCGCTCGGTTCACTCGGCTCGAAGCGCCACACGCTGCGGTCTCGAGCCCCGCGAGTGCCTCGCTGTTCGCGAAACCGCAGCCCACGGAAGCTTCATGCTGCGTGAGTCGGACCAGCCGCGGCCCGCGATCGCCCGAGCTCGGCCTCGGCGCGTCCAGGATCCAGGCGACGAGCCACTTCGGGTACGCTCGCAGCGCGGTGATCATCACGACCTGGAACGTGCTTGATCGGGTTCACGCGGTGAACTGATGCCGATCGCGCGACCGTGATGGGGGCGCTCGGCGCCGGCTTCACGGCCGCGGAGCTCCCACGCGGGCGGCACACCCGGCCGCGGCCCGACGGCGTGGGCAAGTCGCAGAACATCGATCACGTGATCGGTCACGTGGCCGCGGCGAGCGAGAGCGGAGTCGAGGACGGCCGCGGGCTCTCGGATCACAATCCGGTGTGGTCGAAGTTCGAGTGATCGGGTGGCGGGGGCGCGCGGTGCCGCTCGGCCAACCTTGGACAAGCCCGTCACGCCCGCGTGACATCGTGCCCTCGGAGCGAGCGCCCCCGCGTACCGCCGTCCTGAGCCTGCTACGTTGCGAGATGATGGGGGTCACGCGGCTTGCGGACACGATCGGCGACCGAGCTCCCGACCCCGAGGTGCTGCTGGGCAAGGGCGCGACGATCGGCCGCTACGTGATCACCGACAACCTCGGTGCCGGCGGCATGGGTGTCGTCTATGCCGCGTAAGCCCAGACGTGGGCCGACGTCCTGGCTGTCTACGTCGGCGCGGCGCGGGGCCTGATCGCCGCCCACGATCTCGGACTGGTGCACCGCGATTTCAAGCCTGACAACGTTCTGGTCGGTCGTGACGGGCGCGTCGAAGTGGCGGACTTCGGCCTCGTCAGGGGCAGCCGCGACGACACGCAGTCGATCGGTCCATCACCGGTCGACACCGGTGATCTCGCGGCGATCGACTTGCTCTCCTCGCAGGTCACCCGCGTGGGCACGCTGCTGGGTACGCCGGCGCACATGGCCCCCGAGCAGCTCTTCACGAGCGGCGGTGACGCCCGATCCGATCAGTTCAGCTTCTGTGTCTCGCTGTGGGAGACACTGCACGGTCATCGACCGTTTCGGGCGAGCAATGCCGCCGAGCTCGCCGGCGCGTTGATGAACGGCGACCCCGACCAGGGGGCCAACCCCAACCGGGTCCCCTCGTGGTTGCATCGCGTGCTCGCCCGCGGCCTGCGACCCGACGCCGCCGAACGCTGGCCCGACATGCGCACGCTGGTCGCCGAGCTCGAGCGGGGACGATCGCGAGGGCGACGGCGGCTGAAGCTCGCCGCGTTGGGTCTCGTCGAGCAGACGCGCGCCGAGTCCGACCATGCGAACACCGTCGCGTGTCTCGAGCAACACCACGGGGCGTTCTCCAGCTTCGTGGAGCGACTCGGACGTCCCGACCGCGAGGCCGTCCTGTCGGCACTCACCGCGACGGACGACTTGCCGAGCCTGTCGACCTGCACCGACGACCTCGCCTTGCGCGGGTGGCCGCAGCCACCCGCCGATGTCCCGCCCGAACGCATCGATGCGGTACGTCACGGGCTCGACATCGCCCGGGCCGAGCTGACGATCGGCCGCATCGAGGACGCCCAGGTGCGCTTCGCAGAAGCTTCGCGACTCGCCGCCGAAATCGGTTGGTCGCCGCTGCTCGCCCGCGCGCGCACCGACCAAGGCGCCGCAATGACGTTGACGCACGAAGCGGCCGCGGCCCAAGCGGTGCTCGTCGACGGCTTCATGCTGGCGCTCGCCGCTGGCGACGACGACACCGCCATCGACGCCGCGATCGAGCTCGGTGATCTCGCGACCGATCGGCTACAGCAGCCCGAGCAGGGACGGCTGTGGATCCGTCAGGCGCAGAGTCTCATCGAGCGCCGCGGGGGTGATACGAGCGCGCGCTCGGCCCAAGCTGCTGCGCACACTCGCCTGGATCGAGGCCAGGCAAGGGCACTATGACGCCGCGTCCGAGCTCGCCACGCAGGTCTTGGACGCCTATCGACGGCTCCGCGGGCCGCGACACCAGCAGGTCGCGCTCGCGTTCGATCTGCTCGGTGCGATCGCGGGCTTGCGCGGCGACAACGCGATCGCGGCGGACTACTTCGAGCAGGCCCGGGTCCTCGCCATCGACGTGTACGGCGCCGACCATCCGTTCCCTGCAGGCATCGCGGTCAACCTCGCGAAGGTCGAGATCCACCTCGGCCACCTCGATCGCAGCGAGACGTTGCTCCGCGACGCCCTCGATGTCCTCGAGCGCACGCGCGGACCAGCGGACGATTCGGTCGCCCCGGTGATGTCGAGCCTGTGCGAACTGGCCCTGGAAGGGGGGGATATCGAGCAGGCGCGGTCGATCTACGAGAAGACGATCGAACGCGACCATCCGCACCTCGGGGTTGTGCTCGGCAACCTCGGTCGACTTGCGTTTCAGCGGGGCGATCTCGCGGAGGCCGAGCCGCAATGGCTGGAGCGAGAAACGACCGCGGACGGCAGCGACCACGAGGTCGTGCAGGCGGTCGCCGAGGCCCTCGCCGCCCATCTACTGTTGTCGCGCGATCCGATCGCCGCGCGCGCCCGCGCCGTCGCGGTCGCGGCGAGGTTTCGCGCGCTGGGCCATGACGGCAGCGCGAACCGGGTCGACAAGTGGCGCGAGCTCGGCCCGACCGGACGCCCCGCTCGTCACGGGCCCTGAGGACCCCGGTCACGCGCGGCCGAGTGCCTCACCGCAGCCCGCGGGGGATCTGCGGTGGATTGACCACGCGGGTCTCCCCGACGGGCGGCAGCGCGAACCGCTCGAGACCCCGCAGCGTCGCGTCGAGAAACAAGAATCTCGGGTCCTCGAGCGGCAGGTCGAACGTGAACAGGATCGCCGACGGCCCCTCGTCGTCCGTCGCGCGCAGGACCTTTGCGACGAAGATGCCCGCGTCGACCTTGTCCCCCGGCTGCAGTGCGTCACGCGGCGCCCGGAACAGCGCCTCTTGGTAGTCGAGGTGGAGCGCCGGCCCGATCGCCGACAGCTCGATCGTGCGCGCATCGATGCGGCGTACTAGATGCCGACGCGTGTCCATCACCAGCGAGTGCCACGAGTCGGGCACCGGACGACCGACGAGATCCATCGTCGCGAAGCCGTAGATGCCGGTGACGAGATCCGGCGCTGCGAGCACGAACACGTGCTTGCCGGTCAGATCGCGCGCGTGCACCTGCGGACTGTCGAAGAAATCGCGGTGCGCGTCGCGGACCGTCGCGAGCGAGGCGAGCTGCACGCGGGCGAAGATCGCATCGGACACGACGTGCTCGAACGCGAGCACGAGCGACAGCGTCGTGACGACGACCCGGCGCCACATCGCCGCCTTTGCTCGCCACAAGCGGATCGCGACGAGCACCGTCATGCCGTAGAACACCGCACCCGCGAGGCTCGGCACCAGCAGCGCGCGCGTGGCCGGTGGGATCGCGGCCAGCGGCACGAGCCCGAGCACGCTGCCCCACACGAGCACGACGACACCGCGACGCTCGCGGCCGCGCAGCCATGCGCGACACGTCCACCACACCGTCGTCGCGACGACGACGAGGATCGGACCCGCGAGCAACGCGTGCCGCACCGATCGCCGCGGCGGATCGAACTCGACGCCGTCGAAGAGCCACGGCGTGATGCCGGTCCACTCGTAGCGCAGCCACAGTCGCTCGGACTCGCCGGCGAACCCGACGAACACCTCGGCCGCCATGCGGGTGACGCGATTACCGAGCTCGGCGACGAAGGTGCCGGGGTCGCTCATCGGATCGACGTACGTCGTCGCGCCGTACACCCCGCAGCCGATGACGACGTACGCGACGACGAACGCGATCGCGGCGAGTGCCGCGGGCGCGAGCGCGAGCAGCCGTGTACGGATCGCTCCGCGTCGCTCGACGATCTCCCACGCCAGCACGATCGGCACGAGGCTGATCGCGTACTCGCCGGCCGCGAATGCGGCGAGCCACAGGATGCTCTCCGCGAGGACGAGCCTCGGTGCAGCGACAGGTGATCGCCGCCGCCGGATGTGCACCGACAGCGCGAGCCAGCCGAACGTCGCGGATACGATCGCGCAGCGATTCGCGAGCCAGCCGACCGTCCACGCCAGCGGCTCGTCGATCGTGAACGCGAGCAGGGCGACGAGCGCGAGCCGCCGTCCCACGAGATCGACGAGCACGCGCGCGACGGCGGCGAGCAACGCGACCATCCACGAAAGCGAGTGCACGTGCGGCCAGATCGAGTCGCGCGGCAGCACGGCCAGGTCGAACCACACCAGCACGCTGGAGAGCGGCCGCAGGTGCGCGAAGCGGAAGTGCGGCACCGTCCACCACGGCAGCGTGCCCTTTTCCGCGAGCATCGCGGTGTGCTCGGGATCCTCGAGCGCGAAGAAGTACAGCCCGAACGGCGACTTCGGACCGAGCAGGCCGTCGACGTACGCGAGCTGGAACAGATCGTCGGCGAGCGGGCCGAGCGACAGCGCCGGCAGGTAGAACAGCACGGCACCGAGCGCGATCGCGGCCCATATCAGGCGCTCGACTCGGGCGAGCCGCGCCTTCACCCCGAGCTCCACACCACGTGGCACGCGAGCAAGAAGCCGAGGCCACACAGCGCACGCATGCGATTCCACAGCGCGACCGGACGATCGTCGCGCAGCCGCCACAGTGCCGCGATCGCGATCGGCAGCGCGACCCAGATCCCGAACCCGAACCACGCATGCACCGCGGCGACCGCCGCGATCGCACGCACGAGCCACAGCGTCTTGCTCGGTCCCCACATGACCGCGGTCGTCCGCACGCCACGCGCCCGATCGTCGTCGACGTCGCGCAGCACCTGCACCGACTCGAACACACCAGAGAACAGGCCGAGCATCACGAGCAACCCGAACGCGCGATCGAACGACTCGGGCGGCACACCGACCATCGGCATCGCAACGCCCCACAGCACCATCGCGAGCACGTCGAAGAACGGCCGCCGCTTGAGCACGAGCGAGTACGCCCAGCACACTCCCCCGCCGACCCACAGCGGAATCCACAGCCCACCGTCATGCCACCACGCGAGCACCGCGAGCGCAGCGAGCAATCCGAGCTGCGCACGCAGTGCCGCCGCGCGATGACCGACGAGGAACGCGGTCTTGTCACGCTCGCGACCCGACGCCTCGAGATCATCGTCGACGTCGATGTAGTCGTTGTTGAGGTAGACGAGCAGGTTCAGCAGCACGCCGAACACCAGGCGCACCGCGATGTCACCGGACGGCAGGTGCAGCGCGACCGCGATCGCAACCGCACCGCCGAGGTTCGCCATCTCGAGCCGACGCAGTCGGTACGAGGCCACGTCGGCGAGGATCTGCAGCTCGGCGCGCAACCCGTGGTGTTCTTACCACGACGGCTGTTGGCTCGCGTCGTCGCTCGGCTCGCCCGCATCACCCTCTTCGTTGGGCCCACCCTTGCGGCGGCGTCGCTTCTGCTCGTCGGCGACGTCTTTCTGGGCGGCCGCGATGCGGGGCGCGAGGATCCGATTGGTGTCGTTGAGCTTGCCGATGAGTGCGGCCGTCATCGGCTGCCGCTCGTCGACCGCCGCGTACAACAGATCGAACACCTCGGCGATCGCCGGCTCGACGCTGTTGCTGTCGGGCCGTACCTGCGTCCGGTTGCTAGCCTTGACCGCCTTGACCGCCTCTTCGGCGTTGCCGCGACCGAGCCACTTGAACGTGTCGTTCACGACCTTCCCGGGATCCTGCAACAGCCCGTCGTACGACTGCACGTGCACCTTGTGGCGGCGCGTGACGATGTCGCGCACGAGCGCGAAGTTCTCGTACCACCACTCGAGCACCGCGGGCAGTCGCGGCGGCGGCTTCACGTCGGACTTCGCAGCGCGACGCGCTTCGTCTTCCATCGCGAACAGTCGATCGAGCGACGCCTCGTACTCACGCCAGTGTCGCATCGTCGCGACGACATGCCCGATGAACGCGCGATCGGTCCGCACGAGCCCGGGGATGAACACCTTGACGATGTGGTTCTCGACCTGCTCGGGGAAGAAGTAGTCGCCGGTGCGTGGGTGCGGATTGGTCGCGTAGTAGATCCCGCGGCGCAGGATCGACTCGTAGAACCCGTCGGGGTTCGCGTCCTTGATGGTCTCGCCCCACTGCCGTGGGAACGCCTCGCCGAACGGCTCGAAGCCACCCGCGATGAGGATCTGCATCCACATCGATGTGCCCGAGCGCTTGGTACCGGTGACGATGATCATGCGTGATCTCTCGCCCACGCTAGCACTAGAACGGGCAGGCGATCGGGATGAACGGGTTCATCGCCGGGAACGTGCCCTGCTGGTACGAGTAGTACTGCTGCGTCAGGAGCACCCAGTGCTCCGCGATCGCGTCGAGCTGCTCGCCGTCGAGATCGGTGATGCCCTGGCCGTTGTTCGAGTAGTGCAGGAAGATCGCCGCCGTCTCGGCGCCTTGCTCGATGCGATCTTGGAGCTGCTTGCACAGGTTCGACGTGATCTGCTGATCGAGCGTGAGCAACACGCGATCGGCGTAGTTGCTGTTGATCACGCTCTGCACGTTCACGTTCGGCCCGGCCGGCGTGTAGCACCACTCGTAGCAGTTCTCGGGCCCCTCGGTGTAGTCGCCGTAGCAGTACTCGTTGCAGACCTCTTCGCCGTTCCAGCGGCCGAGGTCGGAGTACCAGGTGGCCTGCGAGTAGTACGCGTTGGAGAACGACGCCGACAACCGGAACTTCTTGGTGTCGATCGCGGAGATCGTCGCGATCGGCTCGCTGAAGAACAGCTCGATGGTGAACTGATCGAGGATCTGTGCGGCGATGAGCTGCGGCGGTCCGGGCTGCGGCTCGCCGGTCGGATCGATCGTCGGATCCGAAGGATTGACCGTGGGGTCGACCGTCGGATCCGTGGGCTCCGTCGGCTTGCTCGTCGGGTCCGACGGATTACCCGTCGGCTCTGTCGGATTGCCGGTCGGATCGGTATCGGTACCGTCGGTGTTCTCCGGCCCGAGCAGCACCGGGCCGCAACCGAGCAAGAGCGCACCAGTCGCGACGAGTAACGGAACATGTCTCTGTAAACTCAACCTAACCATGACGCCTCCACAAAAGCGTTTCAGATGGGCGCAGACGGGTCAAGTCGCGTGCCTCCGCTCGGGCCGCAGCCTGGGTTCGGAGCCCGCGCGGCGCCGATCGCGGCGGTGGGATGTCGCTGCCGCGACGCGCGGGTTTCGTGCGAGAGTCGGCGGCGGGGCAAGCGAGTTGCGGAGCGTGAACATGAAACCCACCGGTAGTTGGTCGATCGCGATGATGTTGGCAGCGTGCGGCGGAACCGCGGCGCAGCAAGACGAGGGCCCAGGCACGGAGCCGACGACGATCACGGCGACCTCGTCTGCGACCGAGACGTCGACCGACCCTGCACCGACGTCGAGTGGTCCCGTCGAACCGACGACCGGTGAGGTGCCGCCGACCACATCGACGACGACGCCGGGCGACACGACCGCGGACCTGCCGAACTTCGACCTCGGCGGCGGCGACACCGAGGACGACAACAACGCGACGCTGAACGGCGTCGTGTACGGGCCCGACGGCGAGATGCCGGTCAGCGGTGCGCTCGTCTACATCACCGACGAGGAGCCCGAAGGGATCCCCCAAGGGGTGTACTGCGCCGAGTGTGAGGAGCTCGACGCGGACGTCGACAGCACGCTGTCCAATCCCGACGGCACGTTCTCCCTGAACACGAGCTCGGGGGACGGCAAGTTCCTGGTCGTGCAAAAGGGACAGTTTCTGCGCATCACGCCGATCATCGTCGGGCCCGGGCCGGTGATGATCAACGACAACCTCACGACGTTGCCGGGTCAGAACGACCCGGAAAATGGCGAGTACATCCCGCTCATCGCCGTGGCGGATGCGAACTTCGATCGACTCGAGGATGCGCTCGGCAAGTTCGGGCTCGGTGACACGATCATCGCGAACTTCGAAGAGCGCGTCGTGCCGGGCACCGAGAGCTTCGACCTGTGGGAAAACGGTCGCGATCCGAGCGTGGATGGGCTCACGTCGCAGGGCACGCTCGAGGAGCTCGTCGCGAATCCCGAGGCGCTCGCGCAGTACCACGTCATCTTCGTGCCGTGCAGCAGCGACACGTTCGTGACGGCATTGACGCCACAGAACGTACAGAACATCCGCGACTGGGTCGCGGCCGGTGGACGCTGGTACGTGTCCGACTGGGCGAACGAGTGGTTGATGCTCGTGTTCCCCGAGTATCAGGACCTCGCGGGCTGGAGCGGCGCGACGGGCAGCGCCGACAACGGATCGTACGACTCGCTCGCCGACATCCTCGACGACGGATTGCTCGATTGGCTCGAGGCACTGCCGGCGCAGTTCGACGACATCAACCCGCTCAACGACGAGATGCACCCGACGCTGTTCGATCTGCCGCAGGTGCTCACGACCGACAACTGGTCGGGCATCTCGGCGACGTTGCCGGTGCTCGTCGACGACGGCAACGGCGGCATGGTCGACGTCGGCCACAAGGTGTGGCTCGAGGGTCCCGGCGGCGATCCGGCCGCGGCACATCCGCTGACGGTCACCGGTCAGTTCGGCTGCGGGAAGATCCAGTTCACCAGCTATCACACGGCGGAGTTCTTCAACTACGTCGGCCTGTCACCGCAGGAGCTCGTGCTGATCTATACGATCCTCGAGATCGGCGTGTGTCAGCAAGACCTGCCGCCGCCGGGATGATCAGGCGCGCGCTGAGTTTGGTGTTGCTCGGTGCGCTGAGTTGTCAGCGCGCCGAGGTCGCCGTGCAGGACGTGCCGGTCGCGTCCCCGGTGGACCTGGCAGGTGTCGCGGTCGATCCGCTCGCGAAGATCGCGACGGACATCGTCGTGCTGGTGTTCGTGACGCCAGACTGTCCGGTGAGCAATCGCTATGCGCCGGAGCTCGCGCGGATCGCCTC
>Ga0105048_10005812_pt1 | contig 19924 bp, 13 predicted proteins | sample MAT05_FD_78382 | JGI IMG/M metagenome (GOLD analysis project Ga0105048, IMG submission 78382) | Freshwater microbial communities from Lake Fryxell liftoff mats and glacier meltwater in Antarctica - MAT-05 | ecosystem: Environmental > Aquatic > Freshwater > Ice > Liftoff microbial mat | place...
CGTACCCTGTGCCCTCTGGACGAACAATCCATGTACGATGCAGCGCGACGCCACGGTAAAGTGTTGGTTGTAACCGAAGAACCTGTAAACAATACGTTTGCCCAAAGTTTGGCAGGCCGCATCAGTGAATTTTGTTTTCAAAGTCTGGATGCACCCGTGCGCACACTTGGCGCCGTCAACATGCCAGCTGTACCGCTCAACAGTATCCTGGAACAAGAAATGATACCTTCCATTGAAAAAGTAGAAGCGGCGCTGGCGAGTTTGTTGGCTTACTGATAAAGCGCCGTGTTTTATCTTTTCGGCATGGCGCCCATTTTGCCCATGGGCGAGTTCGCCATTTGGTGCATCATTTTGCGCATGTCGTTGAAATTTTTGATGAAGGCATTGATCTGGTCGAGGGTTTGTCCACAACCCTGAGAGATGCGCTTTTTGCGACTTAGGCTGATGAGATCAGGGTTGCCGCGCTCTTTGGGCGTCATGCTCTGAATGATGGCTTCTACACGAACCAACGCTTTGTCGTCGATGTTGACGTCTTTCAACGCTTTGCCCATGCCTGGGATCATGCCGAGCAGACTTTTCAGGTCGCCCATTTTTTTGATTTGCTGCATCTGCGCCAAGAAGTCATTGAAATCAAACTTGTTTTGTTTGATTTTACGCTCCATTTTTTTGGCCTCCACTTCATCGAAGTCCATTTGGGCTTTTTCCACAAGCGACACGATGTCGCCCATGCCCAGGATGCGCTGGGCCATACGTTCGGGGTAAAAAACATCGAGCGCGTCGAGTTTTTCACCCATGGATACAAACTTGATGGGTTTGCCTACGATGTAGCGGATGGACAGGGCGGCGCCACCACGGGTATCGCCATCGAGTTTGGTAAGCACCACACCATCAAAGTTGATGCGGGTATTGAACGCTTGGGCGGTGTTGACGGCATCCTGACCGGTCATGGAATCCACAACGAACAACGTTTCCGTAGGATTGAGCGTGTTTTTCAGGTTTTCAACCTCGTCCATCATCACTTCATCCACAGCCAAACGGCCGGCAGTATCCACGATGATTACGTTGAAATTGTGCGCTTTGGCGTGTTTGATGGCGTTTTGCGCAATGTCGAGCGGATTTTTGTTGTCGGGCTCCTTGTACACAGGCACCTTGATGCTTTCACCGAGCACGGTAAGCTGGTCGGCGGCTGCCGGACGGTAAACGTCGCAAGCGACAAGCAGGGGCGACATTTTGCGCTGCTCTTTCAGGTATTTGGCAAGTTTGCCCGAAAACGTGGTTTTACCGCTGCCCTGAAGGCCTGCGATGAGCACAACGGCCGGATTGCCTTTTACGTTGATGCCAGCGCTTTGGCCACCCATGAGCTCGGTGAGCTCATCCATAACGATTTTTACCATCAATTGGCCAGGATTCACGTTTTTCAAAACGTTTTCTGAACCAAGTGCCTTGACTTTCACCTTGTCGGTGAATTCTTTGGCAATTTTATAGTTCACATCAGCGCCAACGAGGGCACGACGGATTTCCTTTATACTTTCGGCTACATTGAGCTCGGTGATTTTGTTGCTGCCACTGATGACTTTAAACGCGGCGTCGAGTTTATCGCTTAAACTTTCGAACATGGGTACTGCTTTGTGCTCTTAATTTGTTTGGAATGGTAAAAAGCAGTGCAAAGATACAACGTCTGATCGTAGATTTTTTTACACAAACCCAACCTTTGCGGTAGTTATGGATGTGGGGGACCCGCAGAATATTTTGGATGCAGCATTTTGGAGCCTAACTTTCCAGTTTGCGAAGCTGGTTTAAAACCGCGTTAAAATCTTTGGGTAAGGGCGCCTCAAATTCGAGGCGTTCGCCATTGGCAGGGTGGTCGAAACGCAAACGGAAAGCATGCAAACTGGTACGGCTCATCAAGGGGCGTTCATCACCGCTGTATTTCCCTGATTTGTATTTTTTTCCTTTGATTTCAGACAAGAAAAACCCTTTCCTGCGGCCGTACAAAGCATCCACTGCCAAGGGGTATCCGATGCTTTGAAAATGCACACGTATCTGGTGGGTACGTCCGGTTTTCAACTGGGCTTCCAAGAGGGTGAAATGCTTGAAACGTTCATAGACACGGTAAAACGTCAGGGATGGCTTACCCCAGGAAGCCACCACCATTTTGCCCGGAATGGTGGGATGTTCGCCGATGGGTTTGTCGATCTCACCTTCGTCGTGGTGCAGGATGCCATCCACAAGCGCGAGGTAAAATTTATCGGTCGTGTGGTGTTCAAACTGCATAGAGAGGCTCCTGTGTGCCGTTTCGTTGCGAGCAAAACAGAGGATACCGCTTGTTTCGCGATCGAGACGGTGTACCACCCATACATCGCCGAAATCCTTGCGCAGGGCGTCGAGCAAACTGTCGGTGTTGCCGAAACGGTCGGGAATGGTTAACAATCCGGCCGGTTTGCCAACCACCAGTACTTCACTGTCTTCGTGTATCAGTTCGTAGAGCATGTTTTTCTGTTTCAGGCTTTTTTAGGGAACAACGCATTGAAAGTTTTGATGCGTTGAGCATAGTGCGTCCATACGATGCTGCCTCGGTACATGCCTTCGGTAGTTTCCGGCCCAACGCGGTATTTTTCAACCCATTGGGCAACTACCTTGCGTTTGCGCAGCAATTCGGAAAAATGACGGTAGAAAGAAAGGTGGGCTTCGATGATGGAAAAAATGGAACGAAATTGGCCTTTCGCCACAAAACGAGCACCTGCTAATGCATCGAGTATTAAACGTGCCGGCAACAACCAGATCAGAACGGACCAGCTTTCGTTTTTTAACAGCGTGTACATGCTGTTGCGAAAATTTAGAAAAACCTTACGCGGGCTTTCGTATTCCAGGGTACCGCCGCCCAGATGGTAAACCACCGATTGGGGCACACAACGCACCTGGTAACCTGCTCGTTTGATGCGCCAGCACAGGTCAATTTCTTCGTTGTGGGCAAAATAATCGCCGTCAAAACCACCGAATTGGTGGTAAATATCGGCACGGATGAAAAAAGCGGCGCCTGCTGCCCAAAAACAATCCTGTGGCGTATCGTATTGTCCATGGTCGGTTTCGAGCTGACTGAAAATACGACCACGACAAAAAGGGTAACCCAACCTGTCGATCCAGCCGCCCGAAGCGCCTGCGTATTCGAAACGTTCTTTTTGGCTCCAAGCCAAAATTTTGGGTTGGGCAATGGCCAGCATGGGGTCTGCCTTCATGGCCTCTAGTACAGGTTTCATCCATCCTGACGCTACTTCAACATCGGAGTTCAGGATAACGTATACATCCGCTTTCACTTGTTTGAGCGCTTCGTTGTAACCCTGTGCGAAACCGTAATTGGTACGAAGATCCAAAACATCGATGTCGGGATAGTGCAGTCGCAAAAAAGGAAGGGAATCGTCGGGGGAACCGTTGTCGGCCACAATAATGCGCGCGCCGCGGGAATGCTCCACGACAGAAGGAAGGTAAGTTTCGAGGTGTCGACGGGTGTTGTAGTTCAAGATGACTACCGCCACATCAACATCGGTGGGCACATCTTCGTTGGAGACTTCATTTTCCTGAGGGGTTGTTTCCACCCTGGAAACCAATGCTGCCTGGTCGAACTGGTGTAGCACTTTGGTGATGGCCTTTTTGTCGTTTTCAATTTGTTTTTGAAGTGCTTCCAAAGAATCAAGTTTCATGTCGCCCCGGATGAAATCCAGCACTTCAACACGCAGCTTTTCTCCGTAAAGATCGCCTTCAAAATCGATCAGGTTGACTTCAATGCGCTTTTCTTCAGGGCCGCTGATGCTTGGCCGACTGCCGATGTACAACATGGCGTCGTAGCGTTTTTCCTCAAGAGTGATACGTGCTGCATAAATGCCATCTGGCAAAATGAGTTTGTACCTTTCAAGAACCTGCAGATTTGCCGTAGGGAAACCGATACTGCGGCCGATGCGGTTTCCTTCAACCACCAGTCCACTGAGGGTGTAGGTATGTCCCAAAAGCCGGTTGGCATGTTTGACATCACCGGCATCAAGTGCCTTGCGGATTTTGGAGGAACTTATGGCAATGTTGTCGATTTCTTGTGCTGGAATTTCCACAACATTGAAGCCTTTTTCTTTTTCGTATTTTTTCAAAAAATCCATGTTGCCTTCCCGGTTGTTGCCAAAACGGTGGTCGTAACCGATCACGATGTAGCGTGGATTGAACCGCCGGATCAGGAATTGTTCGACGTATTCGTGGGCAGACTGTTTTGAAAAAGCTTCGTTGAATGGCACCAGCACGACATGGTCGATGCCAAGGGCTTCAAGCAAAGCAATTTTTTCGTCTTTGGTGGTGATGAGTTTAAAATCCGGGTCATCGGGATACAACACCGTGCGCGGATGGGGCTCAAAAGTAAGCACCACGCTTTCACCTTCGCAGGATTTCGCCAACGCGATCACTTGTTCAAGGATCTGCTGGTGACCGAGGTGAACTCCGTCGTAAGCGCCTATGGTTACCACCGTTTGGTGGAATGCTGGCAGGGTATTTAAACTGGAATAAACGCGCATGGCGGCGCAAAGATAGCATGGGAAATGTATTCTGTCGTTTGTCGTACATTAGCCATCATGGAAATGATCTTTGTTGAGTGCTTGTTTGTTGTGATACAATACGTCAATTTGCACGTATAAAGGATGGTAAATTTCATTTCACCCCACTTTTACCCTGTTTTTAAAAGGGTAACCAACCGTAAATTGATCATGCGCCGTTTATTTTACACTTTTCTTGTGGCTTGTATTTTGCCGTTCTCCGTTTTTTCGCAGCAGGAAAAATGCTTTTCCAGTCAATTGATGGCTGAAAATTTGCAACGCTGGCCCGGTCTTGCACAACAACGCGCTTTGCTGGAACAGGAAATGAAAGCCTACGAAGCAACGCATGGTGCCAAGCCGAAAGAACGCATGGTGTTAACCATTCCGGTGGTGGTACATGTGGTGTATAAAAATTCGTACGACAACATCAGTCTGGCACAAATTCAAAGCCAAATCGATGTTTTGAATACCGATTTTCGCAAACAAAACGAAGAAATTGGTAATATTCCCGTCCTGTTTTCTGGACTCGCCGCCGATTTGGAATTTCAATTTTGCCTGGTACAATTTGACCCGCAGGGCAATTCGACGTCCGGTGTAACCCGCCAACAAACCTTCCTGAGTAACATTGCTTTGATGGTAGCGCCCGACGGGCGGCGTCGGTTACATTACAACGACTTGGGCGGAACCAACACCTGGAACCCCAACAAGTACCTCAACATCTGGGTTGCCAGGATCGGCAGCGGTATTTTAGGTTTTGCAACGCCTCCCGGCACCGCTCCGGCTGCAGAAGATGGCGTGGTCGTTGATCCAGTTTATTTCGGTACGGTGGGCATTGCAGAATTCAACACGCCCAACAACCTCGGACGTACCGCCACGCACGAAGTGGGCCATTATTTTAACCTGTTCCACATCTGGGGTAACGGTTTCAACTCCTGCAACGACGACGATGAAGTGGCGGATACGCCCAAACAGCGCGATCCTTACAACGGTTGTCCCAACCATCCGCAATCAAGTTGCGGCATCACTTCCATGTTTATGAATTACATGGACTATACCGACGACGGTTGTATGTTTATGTTTACCCATGGCCAGAAATCGCGCATGACAGCTGCGTTGTATTCCGCACGTCCCGACCTTTTAACCAATGGCTCCTGCATTTATGTTTCAACCGGTGAGCCCGATGAAGCAGCCGCTCCCAACGTTTACCCCAATCCGGCCACCGAGGTGATTAATGTGGTTTGGAGCTCGGTGCCAGGCCAGGTTTCAGCCAGCATCACAGACATGCAAGGCAAAACCTGGTTGATGGATTTGTCTCCCCTAAACAACAATGCCGAAACACTCACATACGAGGTTTCGGCACTGCCGGCTGGCGTTTATTGTTTGCATCTCGACGATGGCAAAGCGCGTTACAGCCTGAAATTCGTCAAAATGTAGTCCGGTCAGTTGCGCAATTTGTTCAACTTGCCGTTTTCTTCCTTAACCACATAGGCATCGGGGAAACTTGTGGTTTTTAATTTTTCATTGGTTTCAACCACCGTTTTTTCATCGGTAAAACCGGTGAGCATGATGGCAGTCATCCCCGTTTCTCCAATGGCCCATTTTTCTACTTTTCCTTTGGCATCGCCCAGTTTGGAGGGATCGAAGTTGTTTGGGTCAGACAAAGCGCAGAGGCGAATGTAGTATTTGGTTGGACTGGGCGGTGGAGCGTTGATAGAGAAATAATCCAGCGGTTTATCTCTTGTGGTAGATATCGCCTTGAGTGACGGGTCGTCGGATTTGAGGAAAGGTTTGATGTTGGGATCGGTGGCGTTTTCCTGAACGATCACGGATTGGTCAAAGCCTTTGTTGATGGCGCTGGTACGTGCCGTTTCGGCGTCCTGGAAGTTCTGCCAAACACCCAGACGAATGCTGAGCTGCCCTTTTTCATTGTTTTTGGTGTAAACCCTGCCCAGCGAAGCCAACGAGGTATAGTCATGTATGGCTAAGGGCTGGTCGCCGGTTTGAACATCCAATTGAACGGCATAACGCAGGTTGTTGGGTTCTGGAGTGGGCGTGGTGGGTGTATTTAACAGCGGTTTGGGGGTGAGAGCCAAGTTGCGGTCTACACCGCGCTCTTCCACCACAAATGCGCCTTTGAATTTGGGATCGGCCATGATTTCTTTTTGTACTGCCTGGGCTTCGGCCTTGGTTGAGTACACACCAACTCGGATTTTGCTCATGGACCCTTCGTTGCGGCTGTAAATGTTGCCTTTGGCCGAAAGTTCTTCGAACTGTTTTTGTTTCGCTTCAACGCTTTCGGGCGGAAATGCGCCAACCTGCACGGCATAGCCGTTCAAGTCTCCTGGTGTGGCTTGTTTGGGTATGGAAGAAAGTGGCGCCGTGTTGGTTTTGGGTTGGTTGACGATGACTTTTTCCGTTGGTTTGGCTGGTAAATCGGCTATGGGTTCGGTTTTGGTTTCTATCGGTTTAGTTTCTGTTGGCTTAACTATTTCAGCCATAGCAGGTTGAGGAGCAGGTGCGACCTTTTTGGAAACCTGCCAGATGTCTTCGTTTCCACGACCGCCAGGACGGTTGCTCGTCAGGTAACCCAAATTTTGAGTGCTGTTGTAGATCAGCCCATAATCGTCGCGGGAAGAATTGATACCTGGGCCCAGATGGAAAATATTGCCCACGGCATTGTCCTTAAGTTCGGTACGGAAAACGTCCATACCGCCCATGCCTCTGTGGTAATCAGAAGAAAAATAGAGGTTGGCGCCGTCGAGGTAAGGGGTGATTTCGTTCCCGGCTGTATTGAGTGGAGCACCGAGGTTGGCCGGCGTGCTCCAACCAGTGGTGGTGCGTTTGCTCATGTAAATATCCCATCCTCCCATGCCATTGGGTTGGTTGGAGGCAAAGTACAGGGTATTGCCGTCGGGTGAAAAACTTGGGAATCCCGTGGAATATTCGGACCCGTTGAAAGGAAACGCCTTAAGGTTTTCCCAAGTGCCGTCTTCTTTCACTTCTGCGGTAAACAAGCTCATATTCAGGCCTTTATCGGCCATTTGGCGTGCACCGTCGATGAAATTATTGCGACTGTAAATCATTTTGGTACCATCTGCGGAAAAGGATACCGGACCTTCGTTGTAATTGTTTTGCAGGTCGCTGCGCAGGAATTCGGGGTTTTGCAAAAAGCCGGTTGCCGGGTCGCGTTTGCTTACGAACAACTGGTTGTAAGCGCTGCCCGACCAATCGGCTGCCGATTTGGGCTCTGTTTTTCGCTTCAAATCGGTGCGGGACGAGCTGAATACCACGCGATCGACCCAAAAAGCGGGGCAATATTCGGATGCCGCCGAGTTGATGGTTTCATTTTTGGTGGTGTATAACGGTGCGTAGGCGCTTGTTTTTTGAGCATAATCGCACATTTCAGCGAAATGTTTGCCCACCGCAGCATTGGTTTCGGTGTAAAACTGAAACCATTTTTTGGCACCTGCATAATCACCAGTCAACATGAGTGCTTTGCCGTACCGGAAAGGCAGGTCGGCGTCGGGTTGGGTAGCTCCTGCGGAGCGTTCAAACCAGATCAGAGCAGCCTCCGGTTGGTTGAGCTGCACGTAGCTGTCGGCCAGCCGGCCCAAAGCATAGGCATTGTTGGGTTCAACTTTCAGCGCTTCTTCAAACGACCGTACGGCAAGGTTGTAGGCGTAAAGGCTGAATTGTTTGTCGCCACGGGCAATGTCTTCTTCTGCCTTGCTTTGAGCGTGCATAGACAGGTATGAAAACAAAAAACATGCGGCAAGGCAGGCAAGTCGAAGGGAGGGAAACGTCTTTGAAAATGAGGGTAGCCACCCGGAACGTAAGTTCGCGATCATTGCAGGATTGTTTGGTAAATAATGAAGCATTAGGCGATGATGTAGGACTTGTCCGTACACATCGAACCAAGTTCTAGAACAGACAGATAACTGCTGTTTAAGCAACTTAGTATGGTGGAGAGGCTATCTTTTGACCGAGGAACTCCAACAAAGATAGGTAAAGCATTTTTTATATGCAATACCTATTCACCCAAAACACAAAAGTCACCCCGATCAACATCGGGATGACTTTTGAACTTCAAGCGGAAACAGACCAGGATTACTTCTGACCGGCGCCGGATTTGTAGATGTATTTTTCAACCTCGCGCCATTCGGGTGAGTTGGGATTCGGGAATTCGGTGCGGAGGCGTTCGAAAGCTGCAGCTGCAGCTTCTTTGTTGCCCTGCATGTCGTTCAGTTGGCCAAGTTTTTTAAGGTAAACGGCAGCAAGAACATCGTTTTTGCCTGCTTTGCTGGCTTTTTCATAGTATTCGAGGGCTTTAGCAAAGTCGCCTTTATCGGCATAAGCATCGCCAAGGATACCATTTTTCATAATGGGCATCATGTCGCCGTCGGCGCTGAATTGATCCATGTAGCTGATGGCGTTGTCGAGATCACCCATTTGCAGGTAGCAAACACCAGCATAGTATTTGGACAGGTTGCCTGCGGGAGTGCCGCCGAACTTGTCAATGATGCCGAGGAAACCTTCAAAACCGCCGCCCGGATTTTCAAGGGCAAGTTTGAATGAATCGCGATCGAACTGCATCTGAGCCTGCCACATGGCATCCACGGCTTCTTTTTGCTTGGGAGCTACGATCAGGTTTTTGTATGCCCACCAGCCGCCGAAAATGAGGGCAACCGCGAGAACGGCATACAAAATGATGTTGGGGTTCTTTTCCCAAAAGGGTTGTGAGGTTGCTTGTACTTCCTGAACTTCTACATTTGCGTCTTCGGCCTGCGTGGCTTTGCGTTTTGCCATGGTATTTTTTACTATTAAAAGGTGTTAAACTTGCTGAGGCCTTCAAAAAAGGCGTGCAAAATTAGGTAAAGTTTGGTTACCCAAAGGGTTTGGACAAAAAATTGTTTGAAAAATGGCGTCAGGAAGGCGTTTGCAACAAATAAAGTATGGTTTTTATGCCTTTATTGTTGTTTCCAGTAGCTGATAAGGGCTTTTCGTATGTCGCTTCGCAGGTCCGAAGCGTCGGCAGGATCGGCCGCGTGCACCTTTTGGATGCCTTCTGCGGCTTTTTCAGACGTACATTTCAGGAAACCCATATTTTGTTCTCCACCGGTAAGCAGGAACTCGGGAAGGATGACTTTATACGTTTTATTTTGGTCCATCATAATGCCGTTGATCATCCAACGCTGCTCTTTACTGTTGAACGCTATGTTTTTGAGTTGCAGGTATCCGCCGCTGCCCAGGTTGCTTTTGCCCGTATCCAAGGTGCGCTGCAAAAGAGAGCCTGTCATTTCTACCTCTGTCAGTCCGCCACCAAAAGGCAGCATGCGCACCACATCGATGGCGTACACCGTTCCAGTAAGTACATCATCTATGCGCAAACTGCCGCTGTTCCACACGGCGCAATCGGGATTGTATTTTGCCGCCGCCATCATGGCTGAGGTAACGAGGTTCCCCACCGGCGCCGGATTGTTGCGTGTGAAGGCATCCCGGCAATCGAGGGGCGCCGTAAGCGTCGCAACTTTAAGGGTCGGATCGAAGCCTGCACTTACCAACGATTCATTTTTAATGTTTTCCCAATATGCCACCACTGCTGCCGTTGCTGGTTCTTCACCAATTGTAGCATCAATTGTACGCAACTCAGAGCGCACCTCAACCTTGCCTGTTTTTTTATCCCACTTCAATTTGTGCACGTATACGGTGCGTGCGTTGGCATCGGCTTTGGCGATTTTGGTAGCACCTACGGTATGAAACATGTTGTCGTGGTCGTGTCCGCCCATTATCAGCGGAACACTTTGCATTTTTCCCGCAAGTTTTTTATCCTCTTCAATCGCCAGGTGGGTAAGGCCGAGTACCACATCGGTGCGCGGCTTAAGGTCGGCATATTGTTTAAGTGCTGCTTCAGTCCAGTCAGAATATTGAACCCAATCTTTTTTGCCGGTATTGATCAAAACGCCGAATAGGCCGAGTTTGAGCTGTGTGCCGTCGGCATCGGTGAAGGTGTAGGTGATGTTGTCGGGACAGTTCTCTTTCACGCCATTTTTATTTTTGTAAAATGGTGTTGTGCCTTCGGTTGTGATCAGCCGTGCGTTGGCGGCCAGCCAAGTGAAATTTGATTCGTCGAGTCTGGACTGCAAATCGGCTAGATCGTAGTCGAACTCATGGTTGCCAAAAACCACACAATCGAGGCCGAGCGCGTTGAGGGTAGCCACCATTTGTTTGCCCCTGATGCGTTTTCCGTCGTATTTGAGCACGCCTGTAACGGAAGGGCTCAAAAAATCGCCTGCCAAAACCGTCAAAACATTGGGGTTTTGTGCCTGCAATTGTTTGCGCAACGCCGCTACTCGGGCCAGTCCTCCTTTACCGTCGCTGCCCAAAGGCGCTATTTCATACACGTCGTTGAGATGGAGGATCACAATTTCTATTTGACCATCGTCGGTTGTTTTGGTGGTTTTTTTTGCCGGATGGCACTGCAAAAAAAAGAGGCTGAAAAACACAGCCAAAAGGGTAAACCTGGAATTTGAAATGGAAATTTTCATGGAAGGCATTTTGTTTGAAGGAATCGCCTGACTTTTGTGCAAAAGTAATTCGCATGGAGCACAATCCCTACCCGGCGCTTTGGGAACCTACACAACTTCAGGTCCGGAGCAGCCATTTGTACCAATACCTTCATTTCCTGAACGTGGAGCGCCTTGCGCCTTTTTTGCAAAATACTTCAGAGTCCGATCTTGATGGGGCATCCAACAACACGGCAGCCATGGCCGAAATGTACCGTGCCATGCAGGAGTGGTCGGTAACCGATCCCGCAGCGTTCTGGAAATCCGTTTGGGATTACTTCAACGTCATCAGCCATCAACCCTACACCCAGGTTTTATCGAACCATGCCATGCCGCATGCCCGATGGTTCGAAGGCGCAACTTTGAACTACGCCGAACACGTGTTTCGCAAACGCAGCGGCGCACACCCAGCCATTTATTTTCAGAACGAACGCGATGGATTGAGTGAAATATCGTGGCTCGAATTGGAAAACCAGACGGCTGCAATCGCTGCTTTTTTGCGCAGCAAAGGCGTTGTCCAGGGCGACCGTGTGGTTGCTTTTTTGCCCAACACGCCACATGCCATCGCTGCGGTGCTGGCTTGTATGTCGCTCGGCGCAGTATGGTCGTCATGTTCGCCCGATTTCGGGGCAGCAAGCGTTGTTGATCGTTTTGCTCAAATACAACCCAAAGTGATGTTTGCAGTAGATGGTTATGCTTACGGCGGCAAATCGTTCGACAAAACCAATGTGGTCCAAGAGCTGTGCGGCATGCTTCCGTCACTCGAGACGCTTGTTTTTATACCTTATCTGAATACAGAAGCCGGTTTACTGGAGGTGAAAGGCGCCATTTTGTGGAAAGATGTTTTAAAAACGTCCCACGATGGGCTGGCCTTTGAGGCCGTTCCTTTTGAACATCCCATATGGGTGTTGTTTTCGTCCGGCACCACCGGATTGCCCAAAGCCATCACGCATGGGCACGGCGGCAACTTGCTCGAACACCTTAAATACTTGCATTTCCACAACGACATCCATGAAGGTGAAAACTTCTTCTGGTTTTCCACCACGGGTTGGATGATGTGGAATTTCACGCTCGCCTCCCTGCTCACAGGCGCTACCGTAGTGCTGTACGATGGCAATCCGGGATACCCCAACCTGAATGTGCTTTGGGAACTGGCCGCTCAGTTGCCCATCCACCATTTCGGCACCAGTGCTCCTTACCTCGTGGCCTGTAAAAAAGCTGGGTTGGAACCTGGAAAAAAGCTGGATTTGAGCGCTTTACGTACCATAGGATCAACGGGCTCTCCGTTGCCGCCGGAAGCTTACGATTGGGTTTACGGGGAGTTGAACAAAAACGTGTGGTTATCTTCCATGTCGGGCGGGACCGACGTGTGTACTGCCTGGGTGGGTGGCAATCCGTGGTTGCCGGTTTACCAGGGCTACATCCAATGCCGTTGTTTGGGATGCGCCATGGAGAGTTGGGATGAAAACGGTGTGCCGATGGCGGCCGGTGAGGTAGGGGAGATGGTGGTGAAAAAGCCCATGCCCAGCATGCCTGTTTTTTTCTGGAACGATCCTGATGGAAGTCAATACAAAAACAGTTATTTCGAACACTATCCTGGCGTTTGGCGCCATGGCGATTGGCTTCGCATTTTATCGGACGGTAGTTTGCAAATACTTGGCCGTTCCGACGCTACTTTGAACCGCCAGGGTGTTCGAATCGGTACAGCGGAGATTTACAGGGCTTTGGATCAGTTGCCGCAAATCAGGGACAGCCTTATCGTAAACATTGAATACCCCGACGGCAGCGACTGGATGCCGCTGTTTGTAACTTTGCAGGAGGGTGTGGAACTGGACGAAGTGTTGGTGAAAAGCATCAAACAAATCTTGAGGCAAGCCTACAGTCCACGACACGTTCCCGACGAAGTGGTTCCTGTGCCTGACATACCATACACCATCTCGGGTAAAAAAATGGAGACGCCGGTGAAAAAAATCCTTCAACACAAATCTTTGGACAAAGCTTACAACCGCGATTCGATGAAAAATCCGGAGAGTATGGATTTTTTTAAAATTTATGCTGAAAAATTTGGCCGCTAACGTTATTTTTGCATTTGCAAAACACAACATTTCAGTTATTCAAAACCAAATTACATGGCTTACAAGATCATCGAAATTGAAGGTATTGGCGAAGTACACGCCGGAAAACTTTCCACACAAGGCATCACATCTGTAGAACAACTCCTGGAAACAGGTGCAAGCAAAAAAGGCCGTTCCGAACTTGCCGCAAGTTCGAGCATTTCCGAAAGCCTCCTGCTTCGCTGGGTTAATATGGCCGATTTGTTCCGCATCAAAGGTGTTGCCGAAGAATTCTCTGATCTGCTCGAACTGGCAGGTGTTGACACGGTAAAGGAACTGCGCACGCGCAATGCCGACAACCTGCACGCAAAACTGACTGAAGTTAACGCCGAAAGGAGTGCTGCAGGTCGTGTGCCAAGCCTCGACGAAATATCAAACTGGATCGAACAAGCCAGCCATCTGGAACCTAAAGTGACCCACTAATATTAAGTTCAACAGATTATGGGAAAAATCTGTTTTTGATAGGAGTCATTCCGTATTTCGGAATGACTCATTTTTTTGCTTCCCTGCAACCTTTGAATGCAACAACTTGTCTTTCCAAAAAAACTATCCGATTATGAAAAACCTCTTTGTTGTGCTTTTGTGCACTGTTTTTGCATTTTCTATTCATGCTCAAAGTACCGAAACCCGTACCCTTGAAAGTTTCAATTCCATCGACGTTTCCGGTGGTTTCGATCTCATAACGGTTCAGCAAGGCGACATCGAAAAGGTGGTCATCGAAGCCAGTGGTATAGATTTGGATAAAATTGAAACCAAAGTTCAAGGCAGTCACCTCGGCATAGCCATGAAAAAAGGCATGTGGGGCAACAAGGCCAAAGTAAAAATCACGGTGACCTTCAAATCCATCAAAGAAATCAACAACAGCGGCTCTTCCAACATCATGACCGCAGGCGTCATCAAAGCCGATGCCTTTGAATTCAACAGCAGCGGTTCGGGCGATTTTAAAGGCGAATTTAACGTACGCAACCTCGAAATCAACAGTGCCGGTTCGAGTGATTTTACACTAAGGGGCACAGCCGACAAACAAGCCTATGCCAATGCCGGCTCGGGCAACGTAGATGCTTCTTTACTGAAAGGCAAAACCGCTGAAGTGGCCATTTCTGGCTCTGGCGACGTTGCGATCAGCGTTTCAGGCAATGTACAATCGGCTGTAAGTGGTTCAGGGAAAGTGAACAACAAACATTAAAAACACACGAACATTAAAATCGCCTGTTCCGGATGTTTTCATCAGCAGCCTGAAGCGTTTTTTGCTTGTACCTTTGCCGGTCATGCAACAATCGCTTCAGGCTGCTGATTTTTTAGTCGAATCCCAGACACGCGTTCTGCTCGACGTGCGCTCTCCGGGAGAATACCACCACGGCCACATTCCAGGCGCCGTGGGCTTTCCGCTTTTTTCTGATGAAGAACGGGCGCAGGTAGGAACAGCCTACAAAAAACAGGGGCCTGAAAAAGCCTTACACATAGGACTCGACATCGTGGGGCCCAAAATGACACACATGCTGCGCTGTGCCGCCCAACTGGCACCCGACAGGCGTGTGGCCCTGCATTGCTGGCGAGGCGGACAACGAAGCCAAAGCGTTGCCTGGCTGTTGCGCATGGGCGGCTTTGATGTAAAATTGCTATCAGGAGGTTATAAAAATTACCGTCAATACCTACTGGATTCCTTCGAGAACCGCCGCTGGAAATTGGTGGTGATCGGAGGGCGCACAGGCACAGGTAAAACAAAAGTTCTGCACGCCCTTGGCGAATTAGGCGCTCAAATCCTTGATCTGGAAGGTTTGGCCAACCACAAAGGATCGGCCTTCGGGAGCCTGGGACAAAACGACCAGCCCTCCGTCGAACAGTTTGAAAACAACCTGTTTGAGTCTTTGAACAAACTCGATGCCTCCCAGACCATTTGGGTAGAAAATGAAAGCCACAGTATCGGAAGGATATACATTCCAAATCCCTTTTTTCAAAATTTAAAATCTTCGCCGCTTTTCAACCTGGAGATTCCACAGGATGAAAGAATCAACAATCTTGTGGAGGACTATGCCGCTTTTCCGAAAGAAGCTTTGATCGCTTCTTTTGAACGTATAGCCAAAAAACTGGGCGGCCTTGATTTTAAACTTGCCGTGGAAGCCCTCGAACTTGGCGACATGCACGCTGCGACCGCCATTGCCCTGAAATATTACGACAAAACATACCAGCATGGACTGGACACCAATCCATCGCCCGACAAAAGGATTTTTTCTTTCAACCACAGCAACCCACAACAAATGGCCGCTTTTTGCCTCGAAAAAGCGCTTTAGCGAATGTTTTTCGATGTAACTTGCAGCGATATCAGCTCTTTACCATAAACACACACCACGCCATGCATTACCATACGCTTGGACAAATTCCGCACAAACGACACATCCAGTTCCGAAAGCCCAATGGCGAACTGTACCATGAAGAACTCTTCAGCACCGAAGGCTTCAACGATAACTATTCCTTGTTGTACCATTGCAATGCACCCACCCAGATTGTTCAGGTGGGCGACCCGTTCAGCATCGCGCCCAAAACCGTTCACGACAAGCAACTTAAACACCGCTGCTTGAAAGGTTTCAATGTGGAACCCGAAGAGGATTACATGCGTTCGCGCAAACCCATGCTGGTGAACAACGACTGCCGCATCATTCTGGCTGCGCCAACCAAAAGCATGACCGACTATTTTTTCAAAAATGCAGACGCGGATGAGGTGTTTTTCATCCACGAAGGTTCAGGCGCTTTGCACACCATGTACGGCGTTTTGCCTTTCAGCTATGGCGATTACATCATCGTACCGCGCGGAACAACTTACCAGCTCCATTTCGACGGCTCCAACAACCGCCTGCTCATTGTAGAAAGTATGGGCCCTATCACCACGCCAAAACGTTATCGAACGGCTTTCGGGCAGTTGCACGAACATTCTCCGTTCTGTGAGCGCGACATCCGCAAACCCATGGAGCTTGTGACGCACGACGAAAAAGGGGATTATCTGTTTTACATCAAAAAACAGGACAATATTTATCCATACCATTACCTGAACCACCCATTTGATGTGGTGGGCTGGGACGGATACCTCTTTCCTTACGCCTTCTCCATCCACAATTTCGAGCCCATTACTGGTCGAGTGCATTTGCCTCCACCCACCCACCAAACGTTCGACGGGCACCAGTTCGTCATTTGCTCGTTTGTGCCAAGGATGTACGATTACCACCCGCTGTCCATTCCTGCGCCGTACAACCACTCCAACATCGATTCGGACGAGGTTTTGTACTATGTCGACGGCGACTTCATGAGCCGCAAACACGTGGAAAGAGGCATGATCACGTTGCATCCGGGCGGCATCCCACACGGTCCGCACCCGGGTACAGTTGAAAAAAGCATAGGGAAAAAGGAAACTCATGAACTTGCCGTCATGATCGATACGTTCCGGCCTTTGCTCATGACCGAATACGCCGCAGGAATTGAGGATCCGGAGTATTACCGCTCGTGGATTTCTTAGAGCTTGTTCGGGAATGATTGGGCGATAAATCAAATGGGTTAGCTGCTTCTTTTCCTATTTTTGCCTCCGGTAAACGATCAAAACTGCCGGACGTATGAAAAAAACATTTTTCTTTATCCTTATGCTGCCCTTTACACTGGGCGCGCAGGGCATGTGGATGCCCCTTCACCTCGAAAAACAAAACGAAAAGGAGATGAAGGCCATGGGCCTGAAACTCGATGCTGATGACATCTATTCACCCACCGAAGCAAGCGTAAAAGACGCCATTTGCATTTTCGGAGGCGGTTGTACCGGTGAAATGATTTCTCCCGAAGGACTGCTGCTCACCAACCACCACTGCGGATTTGGTTCCATCCAGTCTTTGTCAACGCTGGAAAACAACTACGTCGACAACGGATTCTGGTCGAAACAAAGAAGCGAAGAACTTCCGTGCCCAGGGGTTACCGCAACTTTCATCACCAGTATGGAAGACGTTACCATCCGGGCAATGCAGGGCATAAGCGAGGGTATGAGCGAGCGCGACCGTCAGGCCCAAATCGATAAAAACCTGACAGAACTCAAGGCCAAAACAAAAAAGGAAGCGTGGGAGGATATTGTGATCAAGCCATTTTACAACGGCAACCAATATTACCTCTACATCACACAAGTTTTTAAAGACGTTCGTTTTGTAGGCGCTCCACCGAGCAGCATCGGTAAATTCGGCTCCGATACCGACAACTGGGTGTGGCCGCGCCATACCGGGGACTTTGCTCTTTTCAGGGTGTATGCTTCACCCGACAATAAGCCAGCGGCATATGCACCCGAAAACGTTCCCCTCAAGCCACGACACTACCTTCCAATTTCACTCGATGGAGTGGAAGAAGGCGACTTTACCATGGTGTACGGTTTTCCGGGCCGAACAGACGAATACCTGAGCGCTGCCGGATTGAGCCAAACAGCCGATGTGATAGATCCGGCACGTGTTTCCATCCGCGACAAAGCGTTGAAAACCATGGACGGTTACATGCGTAAAGACCCCGATGTAAAAATCGCCTACGTCGCCCGGTATGCCTCCATCGCCAATGCCTGGAAAAAATGGCTGGGTGAAATGCAGGGACTCAAAACCTACGGCGCCGTGGATAAGAAAAAAGCTTACGAAGCTGAGTTTATGAAGCGGGTGAACGAAAACCTCGATTTGAAATACAAATACGGCAACCTGCTGCTACGCCTTGAGCAACTTTATACCGAAATTGAACCTTACGCTCTGGCCCGTGAGTATTTTTTTGAAACCACGGTACGCAATACCCAAGCCTTTGGACAAGCACAGGTTTTACAAAACTGGGTAAAAACATACGACGACAACGGTGAAGCTTTTTTTGTTTCCAAAAAAGCCGAAACTGTCAATTCGATGAACAGTTTTTACAAAGACTACCGTCCGGTGGTCGATCAGGCCGTCATGACTGGCATGTTGGAAATGTTCGGCGAAAACATGCGTCCGGATTGGGGTGGGGAAGTGGTGAAGTCCGAGGCTGCACTGTATGGCGGATACGACAAGTTGGTGGCCAACCTTTTTGCCGAAAGCAGTGTGCCGTTCAAGGATAAATTTGATGTGTTGATGGAGCAAACTCCGGAAGTCATTGCACAGACTTTGAAAAAGGACCGCATGATCATGATGTGGAACGAACTTTCCGACAACTATAAAATCAAAGTTCAGCCCAAACTTCAGGAATTGCAACCGCAAATTGACTTACTCCAGCGTCAGTACATGGCCGCTCAAATGCAGGTTTTTAAAGAAAAACGTTTTTACCCCGACGCCAACAGTACCCTGCGCCTCACTTATGGTAAAGTGCGCGGATACCAGCCACGCGACGCGTTGCATTACCATTTCCAAACTTACCTCGATGGCGTGATGGAAAAATACATTCCCGGCGATTATGAGTTTGATGTGCCTCAAAAACTTATTGAATTGTACAAAAACAAGGATTTTGGACCGTATGCAGCCGCAGACGGCCGCATGCCCGTGGCTTTCCTGGGCAGCAACCACACCACTGGCGGCAACTCCGGTTCGCCGGCGCTCGACGCCCGCGGCAATCTCATCGGACTCAATTTCGACCGCGTGTGGGAAGGCACCATGAGTGACCTGAACTACGACCCGGCTATTTGCCGCAACATCATGGTGGATGCGCGTTATATTTTGTTCATCATCGACAAATACGCCGGTTGTCCGCAACTCATCGACGAAATGAAACTGGTGAAAGGCCAGCGCAAAAAGAAAAAATGAAACACCTCAGCGAAATATTAACCCATCTGGGTGAACACCGTGAGCAGTATTTTCAGGCTGTTTCACCTCCGATCATACAATCCAGCAATTTCGTTTTTCCGGATTTGCAGGCGTTTAGGGCTTGCTTTTCCGATGAGCTGGAAAACCACGTCTATTCGCGTGGCAACAATCCTACTGTTGAAATATTGCGCGAAAAACTGGCAGCCCTCGAAGGCACCGAAGATGCTCTGGTGTTTTCCAGCGGCGCCGCAGCCATTGCCGCAGCCGTCATCGGCAACGTGTCTTCCGGCGACCACATTGTGTGCCAGCAAGCGCCGTATTCGTGGACGAACAACCTGCTGCGCAAACTGCTGTCTCGTTTCGGTGTGGAGTACACCTTCGTAGATGGTACTGATGTGGAAAACATCCGCGCCGCCATCCGGCCCAATACGAAAGTGCTTTACCTTGAAAGTCCCAACACGCTCACTTTTGACCTGCAAGATCTCGAAGCCTGCGCCGCTCTGGCCCGAGAACATGGCCTGGTGAGCATGATTGACAACTCGTACTGCTCGCCATTGTACCAAAACCCGGCGGCCTGGGGCATCGACATCGTGTTGCATTCGGGTACCAAATACCTGAATGGCCACTCTGATGTGGTGGTTGGTGTATTGTGTGCGAGCAAAACCATGGTACGTAAAATTTTCGAATCGGAGTTGATGACCATCGGCGCCATTTTGAGTCCACACGATGCCATGCTGGTGATACGTGGTTTGCGCACCCTGCCGCTGCGCCTCGAACGCAGCGACAAAAGCGCCTGGGATTTGGTGCAAAGGTTTGAAGCGCACCCCAAAGTGGAAAAAGTGTTGCATCCTTTTCATGCGTCGTTCCCGCAGCGCGATTTGGCACTCAAACAAATGCGCGGCTGCGGCGGA
>Ga0105048_10005814_pt1 | contig 19924 bp, 13 predicted proteins | sample MAT05_FD_78382 | JGI IMG/M metagenome (GOLD analysis project Ga0105048, IMG submission 78382) | Freshwater microbial communities from Lake Fryxell liftoff mats and glacier meltwater in Antarctica - MAT-05 | ecosystem: Environmental > Aquatic > Freshwater > Ice > Liftoff microbial mat | place...
ACCGGCGGTGTGCCTCTCCTCGGCTCGATCTCCACCTACAGCGCGAGCAAGCGGGCGACGCGCAAGTTCCACGCATCCCAGCGGACCCTCGTTCCGCCCACCTCGCCGGCGGCCGAGTCGTACCGGACCCTCGCCACCAGCCTGCGCTTCTCCAACCTGGGCAAGGAGAAGACCACGATCCTCATCACCAGTTCGTCGGGCGGCGAGGGCAAGACCACGGTGACCGCCAACCTGGCGGCCGTCCTCGCCGAGAGCGGGCTGCGTGTCGTGGTGGTGTCCGCCGACCTGCGTCGCCCGATGCTGGGTGACCTCCTCGGCATCCCCGAGACCACCAAGGGCCTCACCTCGGCCATGCTCGGCGACCGTGACCTGTCCTCGTGCTTCGAGTCGGTGGCCCTCCCGAGCGGTCGCAGCATGTTCGTGCTCCCGACCGGGCCGTTGCCGCACGAGCCCGCGGTGCTCCTGGGCTCGGACATGTTCGGCACCGTGCTCGAGCAGATCAAGAAGGCGGGGGCCGACTTCATCCTGGTCGACTGCGCGCCGGTCCTCCCCGTGAGCGACCCCCTGGCGGCCTCCCGCCACGTCGACGGCGTCATCGTGGTGACCCTCCACGGCAAGACCAAGGAGGCCAACCTGGCCGAGACCGTCGATCGGCTCCGCCAGCTCGACGCCGACATCATCGGCATCGTCCTCAACGGCGTGCCCACCGCCGGCCAGTACGCCTACTCGAACTTCTACGGGTACTCCACCTACGAGCCGCTCGCCACCAAGCCGGCGCCGCCGGGTTCTGAGAAGGGCGCCGGTGGCACCGATCCGGTGTCGGGCAACGGTGCCGCCACCAACGGCGCGGCCGAGGCGTCCGCCCGGGGTGCCGGACCGTCGGGCTCGGCCTCGGGTCGTTCGAGTTGACCGTCGCCCTCGACCGCGCCGAGCCCACGCCTGGCGGATTCCGAGGCCGACGGCTCCACGTGGCCGAGGACCTCGAGGATCGGCGACCGCCCGTCATCCTGTCTGTCGCCATTTTCGTGGTCTTCGCGGGCGTCGTGTACACGTCGATCAACCTGCCCCAGGGTCTGGCCTTGGTCGATCCGGTCATCCTCGTGCTCTGCGTGTACTCGCTGCTGGCGATGACCCACCGCGGCTCGCCGGCCACCAGTGGCTTCGTGCGGTTGCTGCCGTGGTTCTGGTGCATCCTGCTCGGGTCGTTCCTGGGCATGGCCGGTGTCGGCATCCCCGCCTGGGCCACCAGCAACCTCGTCCGCACCGTCTTCGCTCTCCTCACCTTCGTCTGCCTGTGGCACATCCTGATCGCCGCGCGCCTCCAGTGGTACGCACTGGCCGGCACCGTCGCCGGGTTCACCTTCACCTGTGGGATGCTCATCGCGCAGTCGGGCGGAGCCCGGGGTCAGGCGTACTTCCCACACGCCAACTACGCAGGTCACTACTGCGCCATGGCCGCGGTGGTCCTCATCGCTGCGGCTCGACGGTGGTACCTGAAGCTGCTCGCGCTCGCCGGCCTGCTCATCGCGCTCCAGACCACGAGCTCGTTCGGCGCCATGGCCATGTCCGTCGCGATGCTGACGGTCTACGTCGTGCGGGCCCTCACCCGCAACACGGCGATCCTGGCGACGGGCCTGGCGATCCTGGCCATCGGCGGACTCTTCCTGGCGACGCCACAGGCCGCGGACCTGGTTCCCGAGGACGTCACCTCGTGGAGCATCAGCGAGACCATCAGCGAGCAGCGCTTCGACCGCAGCCAGTCGGGCCGGCTCAAGATCTGGGGTGATGCGCTGGAGGCCTTCCGGGAGTCGCCGCTCGGTGTCGGACCTGACGGCGTGCGCCAGCGCGAGGTCGCGGTGCTCAACGGCTTCTACCTCGAGATCCACTCCGACCCGCTGGGCTACCTCGTCGAGCGCGGTGTGATCGGCCTCATCGGGTTCATCGGCCTGTGGGCGACCCTCTTCGCCGTCGCGCGCAAGAACGGGGTCGCGCGCGTCCTGATCATCGGTCTGCTCGTCTCGGGGCTGTTCCGCGAGACGATGCACTACCGGCACATGTGGTCCCTCCTCGCGCTCGGGTTCGCCGTGGACCACCTCCGTTCCCGCCGTGAGGAAGCAGCGGAGGACGCAGACGAGCCCGACGAGCCCGACCCCGTTCCGGCGCCGCTCGCGCCGGAGGACCGCTACTTCCCGGGCGTCGCTCGCTGATCCGAGCCGGGAGATCCTCTTTGGTGGCGCGCCGCCGGTGGATCGTCGCGCGCCCCCTCGTCCGGTAGGGTGCGGGTCATGCGCGTCCGTTCCCTCTTGCGGCGATCCGTGCGGCGCGGCGCGGTCGAACCGGCGGCGGCGCCGGCGACCGGACCCGCTCGCCCGTCCGACCCCGCCCCGGCGTCGGAGCCCCTGGACACCCCGGTAGCTACCGCACGACCGCCTGACCCCGCCGCCGCGGTGGCCGACCGCATCCGGGGCGCTCGGGACCGGGCGAAGAGCGGTGACATCACCATCACCACCGCCGTCGCCGAACTGAGCGCCGCCAACCGGGACGAACCCGACCCGCGGCTGGCGGCCGAGATCCTCGCGCTGCGCCACGCGGCGGTGGCGACCCTGGATCGGGGCACCGGCCCGGAGCAGTGGCCACCCCTCGTCGAGGACCTCTTCCCCACAACGACGGGGTGTCCGGAGGTCACCGGTGGCGAGCTGACCGCGGAGCTCCTCACCAGCGCCGTCCTGCACCACGGATGCCTCCTGGTCCGGGGCCTGGTCGATCCCGCCGCAGCGCAACTGATGGTCGAGACCATCGATCGTGCCTTCGACGCATGCGACAACCCGCGCAACGCGCCCGATGGCACCCGCGACCGCTCGTGGTACCGGCCCTTCGAGCCCATGAAGCCCTACCCGGCACCGGCGAAGGGCCATCGGGGTTGGGTGCGATCCGCCGGCGGCGTGCTCGCCGCCGACTCGCCGCCCGCCTTCGTCACGATGGTGGAGATGTTCGAGAAGGCCGGGCTCCGTGAGGTGATCAGCGGCTACCTGGGCGAGCAGCCGGTCCTCTCGGTCGACAAGTGCACCCTGCGGCGGGTGCCCCTCGATCTCGGCGGCGCCGAGTGGCACCAGGACGGCTCCTTCCTGGGGGAGGGGATCCGCACGTTGAACGTCTGGCTGGCGCTCTCGCCGTGCGGCGGCGACGAGCCCTCGCCCGGACTCGACCTCGTGCCCCGTCGCTTCGAGGAGGTCCTCGCCACGGGCACCGACGGGGCCTACTTCGACTGGTCGGTCGGCCCGGAACTGGTGGCCCGCACCGCCGTCGAGACACCGGTCATCCGGCCGCACTTCGAGGCGGGTGACGCACTGCTCTTCGACCACCTCTTCCTGCACAAGACCGCGCTCGAGCCCACCATGGACACGGAGCGCTACGCCATCGAGTCCTGGTTCTTCGCGTCGTCCCGGTATCCCGGCACCTCGGTCCCCATCTTGTTCTGACCGGACCGCCCTCGATTGTTCGATCCTGTGCGCACTTCGATGTCGCAATGGACGTGGAATCGCCTACCCTCTGCGCTTGATGCTCGCGTGCGGGCGTCGCTAGTTGAACATCCTGTGGGGAAGGGGCCGCCGGGCCCCGAGGAGGCAGCAAGGTGCAGAACGTCGACGATGTCAGCGCAAGGGCCGATGGTGTGGAGGTTCCTCGTGGAGAGGTGACACTCATCGTGCTGCTCGACCGAGAGGGACCGTTCCTGCCCCCCCGGACCGGCCGACCCCTCGTGCGGCTCGGGCTCGCGGAGCTGCGCCGGTTGCAGGACCGACTCGGTGACCAGCCGACCGTCGTGCTCGACGGGCCCGGCGACGAACGGTTCGCTGATCTCGAGGCGCACGCCCGCCACCACCTCGGACGCACCGCACCGGTCGGTCTCGCTCCCGATCCGGGACCCTCGGCTCCCATCGACGCCACCGGCCCCCATCGGATCGTCACACCGGTCGCTATCCGCGCCACCGGCGCCGGGTACGACTTCGTCGACCACGATGGCGCGATCCGCGCCCGCCTCGACCCGCGCGCCGTGGCGGCGCTGGTCAGCTTCGTGGAACCTCGCGAACCGGCCGCCGCGTTCGAGGACCAACGCGAGCGACTCGGCGACGACGCCATGGACGCCGAGGCGTTCGGCGCGCTGCTCGGGTCCCTTCTCGACGCCGGGATCGTGCGGCCGCTCGCGGGCGACGTGTTCCACGACGCCGAGGGCCGAGCCGAGCGAGAGATGCGAGCCGGCATCCAAGAGGTCATGGTCCGTTCCAAAGACGTGGAGAAGGGGCTCGACGCGCGCCGCATCGAGGAGGCGCTGCGGGTCGAGCGCACGGGGCGGGTGCGGACCAAGGTCGTGCCGGTCAACAACGAGGGCCACCCGATCCTCTCGCTCGGTCTGGCGATGGCGCATGCCGAGGCGTACGACAGCGGTCGTCTCACCGAGGAGTACGAGTTCGTCCCCGACTGGGCGGACAAGACGGTCCCCCGTCTGACCGAGGCCGACCCGCCGGCGATCTACCTCTTCTCGAACTACATCTGGTCCCACGCGTGGAACGTCGTGCGTTCGGGCGAGGTCAAGGAGCGGAGCCCGCACAGCCTCACCATCCACGGCGGCCCGAACACTCCCAAGTACGCCGATGATGTCCAGGCCTTCTTCCGCATGAATCCCCACGTCGACATCTCGGTCCACGGCGAGGGCGAAGCGACCTTCGTGCACCTGCTCGAGGCGCTCAGCGGGTGCTTCGAAGGCGGTCGCGCCCCCGATCTCGAACCGCTGCGGGAGGTCCCCGGCATCACCTTCCGCATGGGTGACGAGATCGTCCAGACCGCCAAGCGCGATCGCATCGCCGACCTCGACACCATCCCGTCGCCATACCTCTCCGGGTTGTTCGACGACATCGGCGAATCGGGGATCTTCCTCATGACCGTCGAAACCAACCGCGGCTGCCCGTACGGGTGCACCTTCTGCGATTGGGGTTCGGCGACCCTCTCGCGCATCCGGAAGTTCGATCTGCAACGGGTCTACGACGAGCTCGAGTGGTGCGCGAGGCACAAGGTCAGGATGATCTTCTGCGCCGATGCCAACTTCGGCATCTTCGCCCGCGACGTCGACATCGCCCGCAAGGTCGTCGAGCTCAAGCAGCAGTACGGCTACCCCACCGCATGGGAGTCCAGCTACGCGAAGAACACGGTGAAGCACCTCCGTGAGATCATCGAGATCTTGTCCGAAGGAGGCGTGCTCTCAAGCGGCACCCTCTCGCTGCAGTCGCTCGACCAGCCCACGCTGGACACGATCCGACGTTCGAACATCCGCGTAGACAAGTACGAGGAGCTCGCGGTCGAGTTCGGCAACAACGAGCTGCCGCTGGTCATGGAGCTCATGATGGGCCTCCCGGGTTCGACGGTGACATCGATGGTCGGAGACCTGCAGCAGATCATCGATCGGGAGGTCCGTGCCCGGGTGAACCCGACCGAGGTGCTCATGAACAGCCCGATGAACGACCCCGAGTACCGCGACGAGCACAAGATCGAGACGCTCCGCCCGGTCAACCACGACTGGCGCGAGGACTTCATCACGCGGAAGAAGTCGCTCATCGTGTCGACGGAGACGTTCACGCGCGACGACTACGCGCTGATGGAGCGATACCGGCTTGTGTTCCTGCTCTGCGAGAACTTCGGGGCCCTCCGCCAGGTTGCCCGCTTCGTGCGTCAGGCGACGTCGCTCACGGAGTCCGAGTTCTACGTCCAACTGGCCAACGACGTGTACGACACCGACGATTGGCCGCTGCTGCGGTTCACCCTCGAGGTGGTCACCGAGTACATGATCCCGCCGGCGAGTTGGCGCCTCGTCCTGGACGAGCTCCATCGCTATTTGGTCGATCGACTCGACATCGAGGATGACTCGGCCCTCGCAACCGTGCTGCGTGTCCAGCATGCGCTCCTGCCATCCCGTGACCGCTCGTTCCCGGTGGAGATCGAACTGGCCCACGACTACGCCGGGTGGCACAAGGCGATGCTCACCGCCAAGCGCAGCGGTTCGGCGCTCGATTGGCCGGGACAGGTTCCGCGCCTCGAGGAGTTCGGCCCCGCTCGCTTCGAGGTCGACGACCCACAGCAGGTAACCGTGTTCGGCATGGGGATGTCGCTGTTCTACGACGGCGAGAGCGACTGGGAGCTGGCGTCACCGGTGGCTCGTCCCATCCGGTTCCGCCACACCATCCACGTCTGACGGCTCACCCGCCGTCGCTCGGTGCGGCCCTCGTGCCATCGGCGCAGGCCGCGTTCGGTCCCGTGCCGGCGCTCGCTCCCACAGCTCCCAGATCCACGGGTAGCCCCACGTCTCGGTGTGGGTGCGGGCGAAGGCGCGGCGGACCTTTCGCCGCCGCCGGTGCGCGTTCGGGATCCACTCGTGGAACTGCACCGAGATCACCCCGATCCGTTCGAGCCAGCCGGCCTCGCCGAGGCGGTCGAACAGGTCGTACTCCGCGCCCTCGATGTTGACCTTGAGCAGGTCGACGTGGTCGAGGCCGAGCTCGTCGAGCACGGTGACGACGTCGCGGACCTCGACCTCGGTGCCGATGGCGGTTCCTGAGTGGATGATCGACGACCCGGGCCCGGCGTCGTCCAGCATCGCAATCTCGTCGGTGCCTCCGAGGCCGTAGGGATGCACGTGGACGTCGGGCTCATCCACCATCCTGGCCCTGAGCTGGTCGAGCGCACCCGGCGACGGCTCGAAGGCATGGATCACCGGTGTCGTCCGGCGCAGCAGGTTCTCGGCCCACTCACCCACATAGGCCCCGGCGTCGATCACGACCGCGCCCGGCTCGAGGGCCACATCGACCAGGAGGTCCCGGTTGGCGACCGTGGCCTTCATGAAGCCCTCGATGGCCCGGCTGTAGGAGTGCAGTTCGAGCACGGCGGTGCCGTAGGGATCGGCATCGGCGGGGAGGCGCCGGCGGTAGTAGGCCGCGCGCGGCGCCCGGGCGAGGCGCCGGATGCGGTACGACCGGGCGGTCAAGGCGCGCGGTCGACGATGCCAGCGTCGGCGAGTCGCTCCATCCGCTTGTTGTGGCGTGCCTCCTGGCGCAGCAGGTGCCGCCAGAGCTCGTCTCGGGGCATCTCCGGCGGGGGCCCGTCCACGAGCGGAAACTCCTCGAAAGGGACGACCTCGAAGTCGAGGTCCCGCCAGTAGTACTTGAGCTCGCTGTGCTCCCACCCTTCGTAGACCTGGTCCCACGTCTGGCGCTGGAAGTGAGGTTCGAGGACGATGGGAGTGAGGGGCTCGCCCTCCATCTGGTAGCGGTAGTCGACCGAAAGGCGCATCGAGTCGGTGTCGTTGTTGAGCGAGGCGTGGACCGCGGTGGATGGGAACAGGAGGATGTCGCCGGCGCGGAAGTCGGTGGTGACCCAGTGGAGCTCGGCCAGCATCTCGGTCGGGATGACGGCCTGGCGGTTGCCCGGGCCAGGGTGGTGGGCGAGACCCAGCACGCCGTGACGGTGCGAGCCGCGGAGCACGGCCAGGCCCGCCTGGTTCGCGGGGCAGTCGCCGAGCGGGATCCACGACGCGGTCAGCGATGGCGTGCCCTGGTTGTTCGGGAAGTCCTGATGCGGCGGGGTGGAGACCTCGTGGTTGGCCGGGAACGACAGCCGGGCGATCTTGAGCGGGTGGGGGAACGCGGAAGCCCCGACGACCTGGCGCATGACCTCGACGAGGGTCGGGTCGTGGGCCAGCGTGTGAAACGCCTCCAGGCGCTGGATCTCCTGGTAGGCGTCCTGGAAGGCCTCGTCGAACTCGCTGAGCGGGGAGATGCACGAGATCGCGTCTGCGAGGTAGCGCCCGCCGAGGATCCAGCCCGTGCGACAGAGGATGTCAAGGACATCGTCGCGGATCGCCTGGATCCGGGCAGGGTCGATGACCTGGCGCAGGAGGATGTAGCTGTCCTCGTCGAGCCGCTCGCGAAGCGCCGCGGGGTCACCGAGCAGGTCGTTCGACTCCCGCATCGGAAGGAAGGCCCAGAGGTTGTTCATCGTCGGACCGCCCGGGGTCCGTCCACGGTGACGCGCATGCGGCGAGACTATCGGGCCCGGCCCAACTGGCGGGGTCCTGCCACGTCCGCCGGCGGAGGGAGCGTTGGGTCGACTGCTACCATGGCGGGGTCTCCGACGAGCCGCACGACGAGGGAGCACCCGGTGAACGTCCAGTCGAGCCCGTGCCACGATCCCGGCTCCGATCCGGGACCACGCGCCCAAGCGACCTGATGCTGCGCTTCCGATCCCGGCGGCCGAAGCAGGCCGAGGCGACGCCCGGGCCGGAGCCGGTCGTCGTCCCGATCGATCCGTCGGAGCTGGTGCGCCAGGCCGAGGCCGCCGAGGCCGACGGGAGGTTCCTCGATGCCATCGACCTGCTCCGTCAGGCCAACCGCGACCCGGACCCCGACATCGAGCTGCGCCTGATCAACCTCCGCCACCGGGCGTTCGACGAGGTCGAGCAGGGCGTCGGCCGTCCGTCCTGGCCACCCGTCTACGCCGACCTCACGCCCGCGACGCCGGGGCCACCCGAGGTCGTTCCGGCCCAGCTCTCGTCCGATGTCCTCGGCAGCGCGCTGGTGAACCACGGGGCGCTGCTCATCCGAGGTCTCGCGGACCCGGCGATGGTCGACGAGCTCGTGTCCGGCATCGACCGCGCCTTCGCCGGACGCGACGAGTGGGGGAACGATCCCGACGCGCCGACCGCACCGTGGTTCGTCCCGTTCGTCCCGATCGAGCGCCACATGCCCCATGACATGTCCCGGCACTTCGTGCGCCAGGGCGGGGCGGTGTGGGCCGCCGACTCGCCTCGGGTGATGTTCACGATGCTCGAGGCCTTCGACCGCGTCGGGCTCGGGGACGTGATCTCCGGCTACCTGGGGGAGCGCCCGGCCATCTCCATGCGCAAGTGCACCTTGCGCCGGGTCCCCGCCGACCTCGTCTACGCCGGCTGGCATCAGGACGGTGCCTTCCTCGGGGCAGGCGTGCGCAGCGTCAACGTGTGGCTGGCCCTCACCGACTGCGGCGGCGATGCCGACGCGCCGGGCCTCGAGTACGTGCCCCGCCGCGTCGATCACGTGGTCGAGACCGGTGCCGAGGGAGCGGCCTTCGACTGGTCGGTCGGGCCGGGCACGGTGGACCAGGTGGTGGACCAACTCGACTCGGAGATCATCCGCCCTCGGTTCCGGGCGGGTGACGCCTTGCTCTTCGACGACCTGTTCCTCCACCGCACCGCCACCGACCCCGCGTTGACCCAGGACCGATACGCCATCGAGTCGTGGTTCTTCGCGCCGTCGACCTACCCGAGGGATCAGATCCCGCTCGTCTTCTGACCCACCCTTTCGGAATGCGACGGCCCTGATCGCCGGCCGCGCGACCCCGACGGAGGCCACCATCACCGCGACCACCGACCCGCCCGAGTTGACCCCCGAGACCTTCCGGGCGGCCCGCCGCGCCGCCCAGCCGCGTTTCCGCAAGGCGATCCTGGCCGACGCTCGGATCACCGCCGAACGCCGAAGCGAGCGATCGCAGTTCACGTCACCGCTCGATACCGTGGTCCAGGTCCTGCGGCTCATGGGGCAGAGCGACGCCTACCTCGCGCAGGTCTGCTACCGGGCCAAGGTCGCGCTGCAGGTGCGGCGCATCCCCGTGCTGCCCCGGATCCTGCACCGCCTGGCCATGGCCACCGCCCAAGTGTCGATCGGCGACCCGGTCATCGTCGAGCCGGGGGTCTACTTCCCCCATGGCCAGGTCGTCATCGACGGCATCGTCACGGTGGGCTCCGGCACCGCCATCTCACCCTGGGTCACGATCGGGCTGCGGGCGGGGGAGTTCACCGGCCCGACCATCGGGCGCAACGTGCGGATCGGCACCGGCGCCAAGGTCCTGGGTGGCGTGACGGTCGGCGCCGGCGCGCGCATCGGGGCCAACGCGGTCGTGCTCGGCGATGTACCGGCTGGCGCGACGGCCGTGGGCGTCCCCTCGCGGGTCATCGACGAGGCGTGAGCGTGGCGCCGGCGAGCGGTCGGCGCCGGTGCTCACAGCGGCTCGCACCAGATGAACGTCTGCTGCCCGCCTGGCGGTGTGACCCGGATCCGCATCCCGTCGAACTGCGCGGTGATCACGTTCCCGGCGGTCGCGCTGCCGTACGCGATCGGCGTGCCGTACTTGCCGTCGTCGCGGCCGAGCGAGAGCGTGGCCCCGCCGTCGAGCACGAACCGCTCACCCCGAGCGGGTTCGAACACCAGCGGCTCGCGGTACGTGGTGCAGTCCGAGGCGGTGGCCAACGGCGCCTCGAAGCCGCTCTGGCTCATCCGTAGCCGCATCTCGGCCTTGTCCCGGACCGCGCGCTCGACGTCGGTCGCCGGTTGCAGCTTCCCCTGGTCCACCGCGTCGATCACCGCTCCGACGGTCACGAGATCGGGCCCGTAGACGAGCGGGTCCGGGCGCACGTCCCTGGGCACCTCGCGCAGCAGGGGCGACGCCGCCACCGCCAGCACGAACTGGCGCTGGCTCTGCTGGAACTCCGCGGTGCTGAACAGCTCGGCGTTGGAGAAGGCTTCGATGTTGGCGGGGATCCCCGCGAGCAACACGACGGCCACGAGCGGCGCGGACCACCGCCACCGCCGAACCACCGCATCGGTGGCAACTCCCAGCGCCGGCAGGGCCAGGGCGGTGGCCATGGCGATGTACCGGCTCGATCGGGGGATGTCCGGTCCGGCGAAGGCGATCAGGGCCAACCGCTGGAAGGCGATCACCACGGTCAGGACGAGGCTACCGACGAGGAGGGCTGCGGGGCCGGCCGCCGTCCGCCGGAAGCGGTCCCGGTCGAAGGGGAGCCAGGCCAGGGCCAGGCCGCCGACGAAGATCACGACGAGCAGGGCGGCGACCGCCGGGTGCGGCGTGAGACCGTCGAGGACCGCAACGGACGCGGTGCCCACCCATCCGGCGATGCCCGCGACGTCGGCGGATCCGGTCGGGCTCTGGGAGAGGACGCCGCGCTGGGACACGTACCAGACCACGTAGAGCGTACCGAGCGGGATGGTCTGAAGGGCGGCGGCCCGCCAGCCTCGACGGATCAGCACGGCGATGCCGACGATCACCACCATCGGGATGCCGATGCTCGAGCTCATGATCGCCAGCGCGCCCGCGGCGAGGCCGAACCAGTCCCGCCGGTTCCACGCGCCGTCGTGATCGGCCAGCACGAGCTGGACGAGTCCGAACACCATCGAGGCCACCATGCTGATCTGCACCCCGAGCAGGATGTTCTGCTCGCCCGTGCCGAAGAGGACGAAGATCGACGCCACGAGCGTCGCCACCCAGGGGCCGACGCCGGCCCGCCGCATCACGACCCGAAGGAGTGCGACGAGGGTGAGGTGCAGCGCGATCGTCACCCCCATGTAGGGCAGGTAGGAGTCGAGACCGAACAGGGCGTAGAGCACCTGGTAGATGACGATGGGCACCGTCGACCAGTGCTGGTTCTGCGGGGTGAGCAGCCCGATGGGATCGGACAGGGATCGGCCCACGAGGAAGCCCCACTCGTCGCCGGCGAACCAGTGCCCCTCGCCGAAGTGGAGGAGCAGGACGAAGAACGCGACGACGAGGTAGACCACGAAGGTCGCCAGCGCGGCCCGGGCGCTCCAGTCGGGTGCTCCGCTCGCCGCGCCCTTGTTCTCCCCGGCGTCGCGGTCGCCGTCGCCGGACCTGGCATCGGGCTCCCGGTGGCCTCGTTGGTCCAACACGGGCGCCATCTTGGCACAGCCTCCCGCGGGATCGCCGCTGCCCGAAGGGGGATCGGGGCCGGTCCCGACCGATGCGGCGCCGATGGCGCGTTGGCATCGAACGCAGGCCGGTGCCTACCCTCCACGGGCCACCGCCGGGGCCATCACGACCAGGCCCGCATCCCAGGAGGGGCTCCGATGGACACGACGACGAACGACGTGTCCGGGGACGCCGGGGGAGCGGGACCCGCCCTCAGCGTCGTGGTCGTCGCGTACGACATGGCTCGCGAGCTCCCTCGGACGCTGCGGACCCTCGATCCTTCCTACCAGCGCGGCATCGCCGCGTCGGACTATGAGGTCATCGTCGTCGACAACGGATCGCCCGAACCGGTGGACTCCGCTGCGCTGGCCTGGTTCGGCGGGGACCTGCGGATCACCCGCCTCGACCCTGCACCGCCATCGCCGGCGCTCGCCGCGAACACCGGCGTGGCGCTCGCTCGGGGCGACCTCGTCGGGTTGATCGTCGACGGCGCCCGCATGGCGTCGCCCGGGCTGTTGGCAGGAGCGCTCCTCGGCGCCCGGGTGTCCGATCGTCCGGTCGTGTCGACCCTCGGGTGGCATCTCGGCTCCGTGCGCCACATGCAGGCGGAGGAAGCGGGCTACGACCAGGCCGTGGAGGACGAGCTCCTCGACGGGGTGGACTGGGCGGCTGACGGCTACCGGCTGTTCGACGTCAGTGTGCTCAACGGCTCGTCGGCCTGGGGCTTCTTCTCGCCGATCGCCGAGAGCAGCGCGCTGTTCCTGCCCCGATCGATGTGGGCCGAGCTCGGAGGGCTCGATGAGGACTTCGCCCTCCCTGGCGGCGGCCTGGTCAATCACGACCTCTACCTGCGGGCCTGCTCGCTCCCGGGGGCGCTCCTGGTGACGCTCCTCGGCGAGGGGACCTTCCACCAGTACCACGGCGGAGCGGCGACCGGCGTGGCGTTCGGGTTCGAGGAGATGCGCGACGACTACATCGCCAAGAAGGGCGAGCCCTACCGGGCGCCGACGACGCCGCCCATCCTGATCGGGCAGGTGCCCGAGCCGGTGTGGCGGCACGTCGCCGACTCGGTCGGTCTGGCCCGGGAGTACCGGACCAGACCGAACCGCTGATCGGTGGACCTCAGCGAACCCGCTTGAGGAACCCGTCGGGGTTGAACGTCACCCCGAGGCGCTCACGAGCGGTGTCGGAGATGAAGTCGGGGTGCCAGGCGAGGAGCTCCTTGACCGCATCCCACGGGCCGGGCCCGAAGCTCGGCCACACCGGGTGGCCACCAACGAGGGTGTCCTCGAAGATCACGTAGGAGCCGGCGGGCACGAGGTGCTCGACCAGCGCGAACTCCTCCATCATCTTGCGCTTGGACGTCGCGGTGCCGAGCACGGCGAGGACCCGGGGGTCGTCGGTGCCGGTGATGGCCTCGATCTTCGCCTTGGTCTCGTCGCCCTGCAGCGGGGCGGTGAGGTACGTGATGCGCGGATGCTCCGGGAGGTCGGTCTGTTCGCGGTTGTCGATCGACAGCACCTGACCGTGGCTGACGAGGTCGCACATCGAGGCCAGGAACATGGCTCGGCCACCGTCGCCGGTGCGGGTGTTGATGATCCAGTTCGGCCGGATCTCGTGGATGAGCTCCTGGTAGGTGAGCAGATCGGCCGGTGGCCGCGCCACGCGTCGACCGAGCCACTCGGTCTTCTTCCAGGCCAGGCTGTGCCAATACGACTCGGTGTAGGCCAGGAACAGCTCTTCGGGCATCGGGACCGGCTTGGTCGGGATGCCGTCCGGGTCGTCCTGCATGCCCTTGGTGAAGAAGGCCGGGGCGGTCGAGCGCCGTGAGCGGCTGCGCACCGATACGGGCGTGATGGTGCCCACGTAGTGCATGTCCTTGTTCGGGCCCCGGAAGCTTCGCCCCCGCAGCTCGTTGTAGTGCTGGGCGTAGCTCCCGATGCGCTCGCGGCGCTTCTGGGCGTCGGAGAGGTTGGTGGTCGTGCCGCCGTGCACCTGGTGGAACGAGCCCTCACCGAGCACGGTGGCTTCGCGCACGCCGGGAGCCCCGGCGAGGCGTTCGTACACCTCGAGGTTGGCGTAGGCGCCACCAGCGACCGTGAAGCTCTCGTCGAGTGCGCCGACCTGCTCCACGACCTCGCGGGGCACGAAGAGGCAGTTGCTCTCCCACACGCCGTCGAACCAGTCGCGGCCCCCGATGAAGTGACCGATCTCGAAGAGGCGGTACCCGTTGGCCGGCCACTCGACCCGGGTGAAGAGGTTGTCCTCCGCGTCCTGGTCGTAGCCGTCGTGCATGACCTCGGGCTGCTGTCCCGGTCCGACGTACCACTGCTGGGTGCTGACCACTGCCGGGGCGTAGATGCGACTGGCCTGCATCCCGTACCGGAGCACGCCAGGTGTGAGGACGTGGGCGCCGTCGATCATCAGCGCCACGGTCGATCCGCCGGCGCGTGCAACGCCCTCGTTCAACGCGAACACCGGTGAGGGGTGGGCGTGCTCGCCGAGGTCGATGTAGCGGAACTCGGGCCCGAACCCGCAGACGAAGTCCTCGCCGAGCCGCTGGTCCTCGTCCGAACCGTTCTCGACGACGATCACCTCGTAGTCGAGGTTGTCGATGCCCTGCTGGTAAGAGCGGCTCAGGGAGTGGAGCGTGCGCTTGGCCTCGCGCTTCATGTTCCAGAACACGACGATGACCGACAGGTCCTTCTTGGGACCCCGCACCGCGGGAGCGAGCGGCGCACCGACCGAGGCGGGGAGCGGGCGCTCCTGCTCGTCGGCCTCGCGCGCCCGGCGGATCCGGCGTAGCAACCCGGCCGTGAGACTGGTGCTGGACGGCTCGGGCGCCGACTCGGGCTCCGGTTCAGGCTCGGGTTCGACGATGCGGCCCTGGGGCTCGCTGGTCTTCTGCCACCAGATCCCGGCCCAGTCGATGCGCAAGATGAGGTCGTCCACCCCGGACTCGGTGCGGAACTGCTCGACCGCTGCGGCGACGGCCGGGTCGACGTGGTCGTCGACGACGACGAAACCGCCCACGGCGACCTTGGCGTAGAGGTTCTCGAGGACGTCAGCCGCGGAGGCGCCGAGCCCGGCGCCGATGCGAAGGAGGGCGATCTTGCCGATGCCGGCCTCGGGCAGCGTGAGGTCGAGGTCGCCCTGCACGAAGCGGACGCGGTCGTTGAGCAGGTCGAAGCGGTTGAAGCCGTCGCGCACGATGTTGAGGTCGGCGCGCAGGTCCGGGTGTCCCTCCTCGCTCTCCTCGAGCGCTCCGACCAGCTGCTCGCCTTCGTCACCCGGATCAGGTGATCCACGGAACTTGTCGGCCACCCACACGGTGGGTCCGGCCATCTCGTGGGCATCGATGTACCCCGCGAGGAACATGGCACCGCCGCCGCGACCGGTCCCGCACTCGACGAGGTCACCGCTCACGCCGTCCTCGCGGACGCGATCGAGCAGGCTCTGGAGGTGCTCGAGCCGCACCCGGCCCATGGGGGTGTACGGGAAGTAGCGCGTCATCGTCTCGATGTCGCGCTCGGTGGTGAGGCCGGCGTACTTCTGCGCCCGCTCGTCGAGGGTGGCCACCTCGCCGGACCGCTTCGAGGCATCGAGGTGCTCGGACGTGCCTCGCATGAGCCGTCGCGGGTCGCGCAACGAGAGCATCGACGGCGGCGCGGACTGGCGGATGGCGGTGAGCAGGTGGGCGATGCGCAGCTCGTTCTCGATGTAGTGCTCGTCGAGCAGGGCGCCCTTGAGCAGATCGAGGTAGCGCCGGACGCCGTTCGAGACCTTGCGGTCGTACATCGCGAACATGTTCTGCTGGAAGACAGCGCCTTCGATGCGGATGCTCTCGGAGAGCTCGAGCAACTGCAGGCGACCTTCGGCGCTTTCGAGGAAGTCGAGGTGGTCGCGCAGCTGCGTGTTCTTGTCGAGGACCTCCTCCTCGGCGACGATGGCGAGGCCGAAGTAGATCGGGAGCACGACGAGGCGCAGCGGCTTGTCGTACTCGGCCATGAAGTCGTCGAGGCCGGTCATGACGCCGTTGCGCTCGCCGCCCTCCTCGACGGCGTTGCACAGCGAAGCGTTGAGACCGCCGCCCTGGAGGAGCTTCTTCTTGTGCGGGGACATGCCGCGCTGGTCGTAGGGCTGGCGGAACTCGGCGGGGATGTCGTCTGGTCCGTAGTAGAGGTCCCGGCGGCCGTAGGGCCAGAGCACGTCGTGGAGGATCATCACCGGCATCGGCGCATCGTGCTTGCGGGCGACCTCGGCCAGCACCCGGCACTCGTTGTAGACCGTGTACCAGTTGTGGTCGCCGTCGATCAGCGCGGCATCCATCGGGGGGAGTTCGCCGAGCACGTTGAGGCTCAGGTCCCGGTGGAAGACGTAGCGGCCGGGGAACTGCTGCTCGTGCTCGGCGGGATCGAAGTCGGGCACAGGGTCGACGACGTGCAGCTCGACGTCGGGACCCAGACGCTCGAGCATCAGGATCGTGTTCTCTCCCCGCAACGCACCGATCTCGATCACGCGGGTGGAGTCGATGGCGTCGAGCACGGGCGCGACAGCCAACTCCCAGAAAGGAAACATGCGGTCTAGCTCTCCCCTTGGCGGCGGTGGTGGGACACGAGCACGGTAGCAGGATCCATTTTGGCCCTCCGCGGTGAGCGGTCGACGGCGATCTCCGCCTCCAGGGGCCTGCCCGAGCGGTGTCGGGCGGGCGGTCGTCGCTCGTGCCAGACTGCTCCGATGCGCCGCACCTCGCTGTTCCTCATCGCTTCTGCCGCTCTTCTGGTCGCCGGTTGTTCGAGCACCGACAGCAACCCGCAGGCCGAGACCGGGGCCCCGACGTCGGCTACCACGTCGTCGGTCGTGGTCAGCTCCGACAACGCTGCTGTTTGCGCCGGCTTCGAGCAGTTCAAGGGGGTGGCCAGCGCCACGCCCACCGGCGGCTCGGATCCTGCGGAGAACGCGACGGTGATCCAGGCCTACCTGGCCACGCTGGTCGGACCCCTCGAGGCCATCAAGGCCGCTGCGCCCACCGATCTGGTGCTCTCGGTCGACACCCTCCTCGCCAGCGCCGCGAGCGCCGCGGCCCTCGATCCGACGAGCCCGACCGACCAAACCACCATCGCCCAGCTCGTCCTGGCGCCCCCTCCCGACAACGTCGCCGCGACCGATGCGGTCATCTCGTGGGCCGTGGTGAACTGCGGCATCGATTTCGACGGCGCCTGATCCGGTCCCGTCCCGATCTCGCTGAACTGCCGCCTCCCGACGAACCGGCTCGGTAGGATCTGCGCTCATGGTTCGTCTTCGTCGCCGTCGGCGTGACTCCGCTCCTGCACCGGTCACACAGACCGGACGGGTCGAAGTCACGAACCCTGTTCCCGAACCTGCCCGAGCACCCGTCCCGATCGTGCCGGCCGGCAACGTTGCGCCGAAGGCCACACCGGCGACCGCCGCAGTTGACCCGACAGATCCGAGCGCGGCCACCACCGAGCTCCTGGCCCGAGCCGACGCGCTAGCCGTTGAAGGCCGGGCGTTCGAGGCGATCGACCTGCTGAGTGCAGCCAACCGGGCCTCCCGCGACCCCCACGTCGAGCTGCGCCTCGTCCGCCTGCGCCACGAGGCGTTCGCCGAGCTGGACCTGCGCAACGGGCGCGCAACGTGGCCCCCGGTCGTCGAGGACCGCTTCGAGGGCGTGGCCGGACTGCCGACGGTGGATGTCTCCGAGCTCGATGCCGACGTCGTGGCCAGTGCCATCACCCACCACGGCAGCCTGCTGGTGCGGAACCTCCTCGATGCCGAGGACGTCGCGACGATGGTCGCCGCCATCGACGAGTCGTTCCTGGCCTGCGACTCGAAGTCCTACGCCAAGGTCGGGACCCGCTCGGGCTCGTGGTACCAGCCGTTCCGGGCCCGCCCGACCGACGACCCGCCGGCACCGGGCCACCGGTTCTGGGTGCGAGAAGCAGGGGGCGTCCTTGCCGCCGATTCGCCGCCGGCGTTCTTCACGATGGTCGAGATGTTCGAGGCGGTGGGCCTGCGCGAGGTGATCGCGGGGTACCTCGGTGAACGGCCCGTCTTCTCGGTCGACAAGTGCACCCTGCGGCGGGTCCCCCTCGGGCTGAACCCGCCGGACTGGCACCAGGACGGGCGCTTCCTCGGCGACGACCTTCGCGTGCTGAACGTGTGGGTGGCGCTGACGCCGTGCGGCGGGGATCTCCCGTGCCCGGGGCTCGACGTGGTACCGAAGCGGTTCCATGAGCTGGTCCCGACGGGCACCGACGGCGCGTACTTCGACTGGGCGGTCGGGCACGACTGCGTCCTGCGCGAGTCGGCCGACGCCCCCATCATCCGGCCCGAGTTCCGGGCCGGCGACGCGTTGCTGTTCGACGAGATGTTCCTGCATCGCACCGCGCTTGATCCGACCATGATCGAGGAGCGCTACGCGATCGAGTCGTGGTTCTTCGCGCCGTCGGTGTATCCCGGTGACATCCAGCCCATCGTCTTCTGATCGGGCCGATCCGGTTCCTCTGCGCCGGGTGGGCCGCCGCAACGGCGCGGCGATGTCGGTCCGGGTCAGTCTGCCGGGGGAGCCGAGGACGGGGAGCTGTTCGCCAGGTTCTCCTTGAAGTTCAGCGAGAGGAGCCGGCGGCGAGCGGAGCCGTTGAAGCTGGCGTGGATGGTGCGGAAGTCCCATGCGATGAGGTCGCCGGGACGGCTGCCGATCGTCCACGACGGGATCGCATCGGGAGTGACCCCGAAGATCGACTCGATCTTGGCCGGGTCGTCCAGATCGCGCCGCAGGTTCCGGGCGTACGGCGTGAGGTGGTGGTTCGTGCCCGGTAGCAGTCGGATCGCGCCGCTCGCCACGTCGAGGGGGTCGAGGTAGAAGGAGAGCTTCACATGGCGCTGCTCCATCGGGGCCCCGAAGGTGTCTGCGTGCCACGACGTCTCGCAGGAGAACAGGCTCCCGTCGCTCTGCCCACCGATGTAGTCGTCACCGAGCAGGGCGGACACGATGGAGACCACGCGGGGGTCGTCGAGCAGGGCGAGCAGGTGCGGGTCGTGGTCGATGATGCTCGGGACGATGAGGCGCTGCTCGTTGAAGTGGAGGTCCTCGCGGGACTCCCACGGAGTCTGGGTTGCGAACACCCGCTCGAAGCGATCGGCGATCGCACCGATCTCCTTGGTGAACAGCCCCGGGAGCACGAGGAACCCGAACGACTCGAAGAACGTCTTCTGGGCTTCGGTGAGGGTGAAGTCCTGGGGGGCGACGGTCGGTGCGGGGTCGATCGGCGGGTCCGTTGCAGCCGTTACCGAGGATCGCGCCGCGGGTGTGACTGCAGAGCCCTGGTCGCTTCGATACACCGGGTCGGTGCCCCGGCCGCCGGGCGGGGCCGCGGTGAGGCGGGCGCGAATCTCGGAGAACACCGACATCAGAGCGATCCTTGTCCGGGGGCTTTCGAACGTCTCCGAAGCTAGCACCGGTCTTCGGAGGCCGATGCCGTCCGTGGTTGGTTCGGTGACGTGACGACGCGCCCGGCGAGCCGGCCCGTGTACCATCCATGCTCACGGCCGGTGGCGGGTAAGGACGAAGAGGGAACATGCACTTCTCGATCGATCTGGAGCTGACGAACCGCTGCAACGCCAGCTGCCACTTCTGCCCCCGCGACCGCACCCCTCATCAGGGTCTCATGTCGCCAGAGACGTTCGAGCAGTCCATCCGCCGCGCCGTCGAGTACCGCGAGCAGGTTGAGGCGGCGTTCGCCCCCGAGCCGGTCGACATCGTCATCAGCCTCTGCGGTCTCGGGGAGCCGCTGCTGAACAAGCACACGCCGGACTTCGTCCGACAGGTGCGTGCGGCGGGGTTCCGGTGCTCCCTCTCCTCGAACGGCGCCATCCTCGACGAAGGTCGTAGCCGGGCGATCCTCGATGCCGGTGTCCAGGCCGTCTACCTCAACATCGGTGACATCGACGAGGCCTACGAGGAGGTCTACAAGCTGCCGTTCGAGAAGACCCGCGACAACATCGTCCGCTTCCACGAGATGGCCGGCGACCAGTGCGACGTGTACATCGTCCTGGTCAACTACCGGGCCGACGCCGACCACCTGGCGGCCATGCGCGCCTACTG